>Ga0214917_10007922_pt1 | contig 10590 bp, 10 predicted proteins | sample LL_1208_BB_MetaG_FD_177983 | JGI IMG/M metagenome (GOLD analysis project Ga0214917, IMG submission 177983) | Freshwater microbial communities from Lake Lanier, Atlanta, Georgia, United States - LL_1208_BB | ecosystem: Environmental > Aquatic > Freshwater > Lake | place: USA: Georgia | collected...
TGGTTCTGCATATAACCCGACGCAGAACTTATTGGATCGCTAGAGCGTATCTAAGATCATTTGGACATCATCCATTGATGTCCAAGGGTTTACGAAGGCGAAGCGCAAAATACTTTCACCGGCATGCTTTGATGGCGGGATAAAGCCAATCTGCTTTTCAAGGAGCGCATCTGACCACTGCTGATATTGCGCAGGTGTCCAACCCTTGCGAGTAAAGGCCACAATAGAAAGTTCTGGTTGGCGCACTAATTCAAGGTTGGGATGAGCCTCGATGCGCTTGGCAGATTCCTTAGCAAGGCGAATTCCTTCTTCGACAGCTGCTGAATATGCATCGGTGCCGTGAGCTGCGAGCGAGAACCAGAAAGGCAACCCGCGCACGCGACGCGTTAAGTGAATTGCGTAGTCTGATGGTGACCATGAATCATCATGAAGAGTTTCAAGATAACTAGCGTGCTGTGTGTGGGTCTCTTTCGCTAACTGCGGATTGCGATAGACAAGTGCGCAGGCATCAAATGGTGCAAAGAGCCATTTGTGTGGATCGACGATAAATGAATCTGCATCTTCAACGCCCTTATAGAGGTGGCGAACAGATGGTGCGCACAGCCCTGCAAGGCCGTAAGCACCATCAACGTGGAACCAGATGTCGCGTTCCTTTGCAGTCTTGGCAAGTGATGCAAGATCATCAACGATTCCGAGGTTTGTGCTTCCTGCTGTACCTACAATTGCGAAGACGCGCTTATTGGTAGTGGTATGTAGTTCATCAATTGCTTTGGCAACGCGTCCACCTTCAAGACGTAGCTCGTCGTTGGTTTCAATCTTAAGGATGTCCACATCCATCACGTGGGCAGCAGATGTAATTGATGAATGTGATTCGGCGCTACAGGCAATAACCCAACGCTGTGTATCAGGATGTGTTTTGCGTGCTTGATCGCGTGCAACAACGAGTGCCGAAAGATTTCCCATGGTGCCGCCTTGAACAAAGACGCCACCTGCAGATGTTGGCAATCCTGCAATATCAATTAGCCACTTGAGCGCTTGGTTTTCGGCAAAGACTGCGCCAGCACCTTCTTGCCATGAACCGCCGTATAAAGAAGATGCACCAACTACGAGATCAAAGAGGTTTGAATATTCGCTAGGCGCAGATGGGATAAATGCCAGGTTGCGCGGGTGATCTGTTGAAATACAAGCAAGTGCCAGCGTCTCAGTGAAGATATCGAGAGTCTTCTTTCCGCCTAAACCACCAGCAGTAATGGTGTTTCCAAGTTCAGAATAGAGATCTGCTTCGCTTCGTGGACCATCGAGAGGTGGATCAGATTTCAAACGAGCAAGGCTGTACTCCATGACAGCTTTTGCGAGTTCTTCTACCTCTGTCGTGAATTCATGCACAGGAGTGATTCTGCCCTATCTCTACTTACTTTGCTTCAAGAGGAAAGAGATTACCTGCTCGGCGAAATCGCTAGGAAGCTTGGGGCTATGTGAACCATTGGCGATCTTCCAATACTGCAAATGTGTGTGGCTTTCGCATGAATAATTGAAAACTGTTGTCTCAGCTCCCTTAATGGTGGGTTCAAAATCTTTCTTTGCAATTTCCGGGGATGAGCATTTATTCACGAGGGCAATTCTTGTCAGGGTACTTTTTGCACTTGTGTAGGAGTTGTTATTCATAACTCCCCCGTCAATCTTGATGGTCTTATCGGCGGTGCCATGAATATTGAGAAGTGAAACAGGAGTTGATGGCGCGCAATCTGGCTCAGCATCCATCGCTCCTGCAATGGCAACGATTGCTGCAACTTTATTTGTCTTGCATGCAAAGGTAAATGACATGAAGGCACCATTGCTATGGCCGATGAAGTAGATGCGCTTGGGGTCGACCGGAGTCTTCGTGCTTATTTCATCAATGAGCGAATTGATATAGGCAACATCATCGACTTCTTCTTTATAGCGATTGCAACAAGATTTTGATGCGTTCCAGAATCGTTTGCCTTCAGGGTTAGTCATGCCATCGGGTGCGATATAGATAATGCCGTTCTTCTTAGCAACCGGGCCAAGCTTCATGTAGTTCTCTTGGTGCGCACCTGATGTAGATGCCGAGTGCAACAAGATAAGAAGTGGTGCAGGGCTTGCCAGCGTTTCTGGAAGGTTGACGGTTACAGGGCGTTCACCGCCGACGATGTAATTGTGTGCTGCCTGAGCTGGGGAAAGGATGCCAAAAGTTAGCGCGATAACGGTGAGTAAGCGCAACTTCATAACGCCATCGTAAGGCGAATTCCTTCTTTTATCTTTATGGGACGAGAAGGAATGATGTCGTTGCTACACCTGAAGGCTTCCAGATGTTGTCGCCACCAACACTGCCGCTGACTGTGCAGGTACCTGGTGCCAGGAACTTAATCCACTGACCATCAATCTTGCAGGTTGCTGGCGTATTTGAGGTGATCACTGGCGGAATGGTGAACCCAAGAGTGACCGATTTCGAAGAAGCGGAGAAGTAGGCGAACCAAGTATTTCCACCAGTCTTTGACCACTCAGCGATTGAATACTGCTTGCTATATCCACCGAAGTTGACTGATTGTGCAAACTTGGTTGGTAATTCACCGATTGCTGAATTAATCGCTGATGGAACCACCTTTGGATAGGTAGCTGGATCCACATATGGCGTTGTGCACTTGTAAGTGTTTTTATTAATTGTGATTCCAGTGGAAGAAGCATTTCCAGCATCAACGGTGCGGTCCCAACATGTAGTCGATGCACTTCCGCCGCTCAGAACTACTGGTGGCTTAATTTTGCTAAGTCCCGCTGCTCCGGTTGTTGAAATGTAGGTCCACTTATCTGCAGAGTTACATCCGTATGCATTACAGGATGCCACATTGATGATGTACAGAGTGCTTGGCTTAAGTCCTGTCACTGAAGCATTTGGTTTAGTCACCAACTGAATATTTGCTTCAGCAGAGATTGGGTCGCCGCTTGGAGAAGAAGGCCACACATGTACTCGATATCCATACAGTGGCGCTCCACCATCATTTGGATTTGGCACCCAAGCGATATCAATTTGAGTATCTGAAATTACTTTAGCAAGAGGAATCTGTGGTGCATAAGGAATTGAGGCAGCTTTGATTGCATTCGATGGAGCTGATGCAGGTCCTGCACCATTTGCAGAGTTTGCAACCACAGTAAATGTGTAGGTATTTGTAAAACCAAGGTCAGTATTTGAGAAGACGCACTTCACATTGGTGGCCCCACCTGCGGTGCAAGTCTTTCCGCCAGGGTTTGCAGTCACTGTGTATGTCGTGATTTTTGAAGTATCCGCAGGCAGAGTCCATCCGACCATGTAGCCAAGATCGACTCGGTAATAGGCGCTAACGCCAGTGACAGTTCTTGTCTCAGCAGCCGTAGCGGGTGCAATTCCTATGAATGCCAGTGAGAGCGCAATAAGAGATGTGCGAATTTTCATGTGTACCCCTAAAGAAATGACTTTCGTATGGGAAAAGTGTGACAGGAGCGCAAAAAGTTGTAAGGAAGCCACGCGCAATACGGCGATGCTTCCCGTTGTTCATAGTGCGTATACGTAAAATTTTCCCAACGTATATAGGGGGGACAATGTTAAAGCTCGAACATTTCTTGGAGAAGGTCATCTTTGCTGGACGCTGGTTACTAGCGCCGCTCTACGTAGGTCTACTCCTGGCTTTGGTGCCAATCCTCTATCGCTTCTTCCACTCTTTCTGGCACATCATGAGCCACATCACCACTTCATCAATGAGTGAAATTACTTTGCAGGTTCTCGAACTTCTCGACACTGTGTTGCTCGGCAACCTCATCATCTTGGTGCTCTTTGCAGGATATGAAAACTTCGTCTCAAAGATTGCAATCGCAGATGGTGCAGAAGATCGCCCTCACTGGATGGGACATGTTGACTCAAGCGGCATGAAAATCAAACTGATTGGCTCACTCGTAGCTATCTCAGTTATCGAACTTCTCAAGGACTTTATGCAAGAAGGAACTTTCGATGCCAACCGCGAAGGATGGCGTATCGGTATTCATATGACCTTCGTTATTTCAGGAGTGCTCTTTGCTCTCATGGAGATGATGGCTGATCGCCACAAGTCTGAGCGTTAAGAAGCTTTAGTCTGAGAACGCATCTCGCCTAAGCCTTCAATACCTGTCACAACTTCTTGACCGGCTGTTAAGTACTTAGTTGGCTTGAACCCCATACCTACACCTTCAGGTGTTCCGGTATTGATGATGTCTCCTGGGAATAGCTCCATAAATTGAGATAAGTACCAGACGATGTGATCGATGCCGTAGATCAAGTCACTTGTGCGTGAATCCTGGCGCTTCTCTCCACCGACTGTGCAATAAAGGCGAACATCATCTGGTGTGAATTCATCTTCAGTAACAATTGTTGGACCCATTGGATTAAATGTTGGAAATGACTTTCCCTTAACCCATTGTCCTGCGCGTTCGATCTGCCAGTGGCGCTCTGATACATCTTGGCTAATGGAGTATCCAAGGATGTGGCTACGAGCTTCTGATTCGTCCTTTAGGTAAAGCGCGCGCTTTCCAATAACGATGGCAAGTTCAACTTCGTAATCTGTAGCAGTTGAATGAGGTGGAATAACGATGTCATCGTTTGGGCCGATAAGGCAATCAGGGGCCTTCATGAAGACAACAGGTTCTGGTGGTGGAGTCATTCCTGATTCAGCTGCGTGACGAGCATAGTTAAGGCCGATACAGATCAACTTTGTTGGGCGTGCAACAGGGCTTGCAATACGAAGACCTGCGATATCAAATGGTGTCTGCGTTGAAAGGTCAGCGCTCTTTACCTTCTCAAGCGCACCTGCCTCGAGTTCGGGGCGGTTCCAATCCTTAATGAGGTGATCTACATAGACTGCTTGAGTCTGATTAACCATCACTGCTGGACGTTCTGAACCTACGTGACCGAATCTCGCGATTTTCATAGCAACAGATTAGCGCAAGCGCTCATAAGATTCATACATGAAGATTGTCATCGCCCCTGATTCATTTAAGGGCAGCGCATCTTCTATGGATATTGCAACATGGATTGAGAATGGAATTCATTCGGTAATCCCAGATTGTGAAACGGTAAAGGTTGCAATCGGCGACGGTGGTGAAGGTTCACTAGATGCAGTGCTGAATGCAGGTTTTACTGCGCACGATTTCCAGGTGACAGGTCCGGCCGGCAATCCAGTAACTGCACGTATTGCTATCAATGATCAGACAGCATTTATCGAAATGGCGCAGACATCGGGGCTATCGCTACTGCCAAAGGGAGTAAAAGCACCGCTTACTGCAACCACCTTTGGAACTGGGCAACTCATTCTTCACGCACTTGATTTAGGTGCAACGCGAATCATTCTGGCTGTTGGAGGAAGTGCCACCACAGATGCCGGTGCAGGAGCACTTGTCGCACTAGGTGCGCAGCTTTTGGATGCAGAAGGTAATCAGATTGCACCAGGAGGCGCCGCTCTTATGGATTGTGCCTCGATCAATCTTGATCAATTAGATCCGCGTCTGCACAATGTTTCATTTGTTCTAGCAAGTGACGTTGAAAATCCATTACTGGGTACCAATGGTGCAGCGCATGTCTTCTCACCACAGAAGGGTGCAGATGCTGCGCAGGTAGAAATTCTTGAAGCAGCACTTACTCACTTTGCTTCACTCGTAAGCAGTGGCTTCGAAAGCAAGCCAGGAGCTGGCGCAGCAGGTGGATTTGGATTTATGTCGTATGCATTTCTTGGTGCCAGTGCACAGAGCGGTATTGATCTGATCCTTGATTTAGTTCACTTCGATGAAAAGATTTCAGGTGCGGATTACGTCATTACCGGTGAAGGTCGCTTTGATTCACAGAGTGTTCAGGGCAAGGCACCCTGGGGAATCATGCAACGCGCACAGAAGTTATCTATCCCCACCTTCTTGGTCTGCGGTAGCGCAGATACTCAACAGGGTTCGCGATTTAAGGAGATTCTTACCCTTTCATCCCTTGAACCAGATATCGATAAGTGCATCGCCAACCCTGCACCATTAGTTACTCAGCTGGGAGTAAAGATTGCAGATTTACTTAAATAGCTTTAATCAGTAAAAGATTTTGCCTGGATTGAGAATTCCATTGGGATCAAGAGCGGCCTTGATTGATTTCATCACCGCGACCGATGACTCCCCTGCCTCTTCCAGCAGTGAATCAATCTTTCCCGCACCGATTCCATGTTCGCCCGTGCATGTTCCGCCCATATCGATAATCGCTGATGTGGTCTTATGTGTTAATTCGCGGATTTCCTCTAATTCATGCGGCTTAGTTGGGTCCGTGACAATAAAGGTATGGAAGTTTCCATCGGCAACATGGCCAAGAATGGAATGCGGGAAGCCTGACTCCTTCAAAATCTTTTCAGCGATACCGACTGCATCGGCAAGCTTAGAAAGCGGAACTGCTGCATCGGTGCTGATGGCACGCTTTCCAGGAAAAGCTGCGATACCTGCCCAATATGCATTGTGGCGCGCCTGCCATAACTTACGGCGCGCACCTTCTTCAGTAGTCCACTCAAAGTCAGTGCCACCGAATTCGCTAGTGATTTCCTGAACAACTTTGGCATCTTCTTCAACGCCTCGTGGAGATCCATGGAATTCAAAGAGCAAGGTAGGCGCTTCTTGCAGAGTTAATCCATCATGAGCGTTGACGTTCTTAATCGATTGCGCATCCAAGAATTCGCAGCGAGCAATTGCAACACCTGAACGCACGATTGCAATTGCCGCTTGCACGCCATCTGCCAATGTAGGAAAGCGCGAAACCGCTGCTGCCATTTTTTCTGGGATACCAAAGACGCGCAAGGTGATTTCTGTAACGACAGCCAACGTTCCTTCAGAGCCAACAATCAACCGTGCCAAGTCATACCCAGCAGATAACTTGCGAGTTTCACGACCTGCGTGAATCACAGTTCCATCTGCCAATACAGCAGTGAGTTTAAGAACGTTCTCGCGCATTGATCCATAGCGGACAGTTGTCGTTCCTGCAGCGCCGGTTGATGTCATCCCACCGATGGTTGCATCAGCTCCTGGGTCTACTGAGAAGAACAAGCCATCGTTCGACAATTTCTTATTGAGCGCCATGCGCTTCACGCCTGCTTGAACAGTGACAGTCAGATCATCTGGAGAGACCTTAATGATCTGATCCATCTCACTTACATCAAGTGAAATTCCGCCAAAGAGCGGCAATACATGGCCTTCAAGAGAAGACCCAGCACCGAAAGCAACCACTGGAATCTTCTCGGCATTGCAGTAAGCAAGAACTTTAGAAACTTCTTCGGTGGAGTGAACGGTCACTACTGCAGATGGGCGAATCGGAGGAAAAGCTGATTCATCGCGCCCATGTGCATCGAGAACTGATTCGTTCTGAGAGATTCGACCGTTTACTAAAGCTGAAATGGCCTTTACTTGCGCATCAGATAAATCAACGCGTTCAGTAAAAGCCATTTACATCTCGATTCTTATCGATACATGTGTAGCCCCGAAGGGATTCGAACCCTCGTAGCTGACTTGAGAAGCCAGAGTCCTAGGCCGCTAGACGACGGGGCCGTGCCAAAAAATAACTAGGACAAACATATTTAGTTGTGTACTGCCAAAACTTTACTACGCTGGGGTACCAGGACTCGAACCTAGACTTACTGAACCAGAATCAGCAGGGCTGCCAATTACCCCATACCCCACGGAAAACATGCGCTTGGCGGCGCAAGGCAGAAGTTTACCTCAAGAATTTGGCGGGGGTTACAGTGCCAGAGCCTGCGAAATACGGGCTAAGCAGGCATCTTTTCCAAGCAACTCCATAGATTCAAAGAGTGGCGGAGAAATTGTGCTGCCGGTAGTTGCAATGCGTAGTGCGGTAAATGCAATACGTGGCTTCAGTCCTAGCTCTTCAATAAGGGACGCGCGCAGAACCGCTTCGATTGATTCGTGGTTCCAAGTTGCAACGCCTTCAAGATCTGCGAGCGAACGCTTCAAAATATCTTTTGCAGCTGCATCTGAAATCTTTGCAACGGCATCGGCATCTACTGCGAATTCCTTCACAAAGAGGAACTTAAGAAGCTGTGGAGCTTCATCCAACTTCACAATGCGCTCTTGGATAAGTGGCAGAGCCTGCTTAACGAGAGCAACCTCTGCATCTGTGCCAGTAATGACGCCAGCCTTAATTAGAAATGGCATTGTCCATGTGGCAAATTCTTCAAGGCTCAGTGCACGAATCTTGTCGCCGTTAATTGCCTCAAGCTTCTTCATATCAAAGCGCGCAGGAGAAGAGTGAACCTTTTCAACTGTGAAGAGTTCAGTCAGCTGCTTCATTGAAATATTTTCTACATCATCCCCTGGTGACCAACCAAGAAGTGCTAGGTAGTTACAGATTGCTTCAGGCAAATATCCCTGTTCGCGATACCAAGCAATAGAAACTTCACCATTACGCTTAGAAAGCTTGGCATTGTCCTGGCCCATAACGAATGGCAAATGAGCAAATACTGGGTAATCCTCGATCTTCACTCCCATCGCCTGATAGACGCGGATCTGACGTGGAGTTGATGAGAGCAAATCTTCACCGCGAAGCACGTGAGTAACACCCATCAGCACGTCATCGACAGCAACGGCCAATGTGTAGAGCGGTGAACCATCTGCACGAACGAGAACAAAGTCAGGAACAAACTTGTGATCGAACGTTACTTCGCCACGGATCTCATCTTTAAAGGTAGTTGTGCCATCTGGCATACGCATACGGACAACGCCTTCACGGCCTTGCGCCTTAAATGCTGCAATTTGATCTGCAGTGAGATCACGGCAGTGACCGTTATAGCCTGGTGCAACATTTGCTTTGCGCTGTTCTTCGCGTACTGCTTCAAGTTCTTCAGGAGAGCAGTAGCAGTAGTAAGCATCTTTCTGATCAAGAAACTTCTGCGCCCACTCTGCATAAATATGAAGACGTTGTGATTGAAGGTATGGACCGTTAGGACCACCGACTTCTGGACCCTCGTCCCATTGCAGACCGAGCCACTTAAGAGTGTCGATTGCAGCGTTGATGTATTCATCGGTAACGCGCGTCGTATCGGTATCTTCGATACGGAATAGGAATGTTCCACCTGTGTGGCGTGCGTATGCCCAATCGAAGAGGGCAGTACGGATATTTCCGACGTGTAGGTCACCAGTCGGTGAAGGTGCGAAACGAACTTTTACTTTTTTACTCATGGACGCGCGCTCACCTTATTGGTTAATTGGCCGAGGCCTTCGATGGATATAGCAATTGTAGATTTTTCGGGCATTGGTCCAATTCCTGCTGGTGTTCCGGTGATGATGACATCTCCTGGAAGAAGTGTCATAACCTGAGTAACGAAGTGAACGATATCTTCGACTTTAAAGATCATGTCTGAAAGTTTTGCATCTTGCTTTACTTCGCCGTTTAGCGTTGTGGTGATGCGCTGCGTACCTGGAACAAACTCAGTTTCAATCCAAGGACCTAGTGGACAGAAGGTATCGAATGACTTTGCACGCATCCACTGTCCATCGCGCTTTTGTAGCTCGCGTGATGTCACATCATTTGCCATGGTGTAACCGAAGATCACATCTTTGACGCGCTCTCTTGGAACTTCCTTACATACGCGACCAATAACGATGGCAAGCTCTGCTTCGTAATCAATTGTCGGAGCCATTGCCGGCCAAACAATGGTGTCGCCCGGTCCAATAACTGCGGTATTTGGTTTTAAGAAGATGATGGGTTCATCAGGAACGACGCCGCCCATTTCAGCTGCATGGTCTGCATAGTTCTTTCCCACTGCAACAATCTTGGAACGTGGAATAACTGGGGCCAAGAGGCGCACCTTGGTGAGTTCGACCTTTGCCGCTGTCTTCTGAATGCCGTGATAAATCGGATCTCCTGAGATGATCGAAATCTGATTATCTTCTTCGAGGATTCCAAAGAGCGGGTCAGTTCCTAAGCCAGCATCAGGCTGAGGTGTGAATCGAACTACGCGCATTGGGCAATCTTATCTTTAAGGTGAAAATAAGGCTAAAGCGCGCTTTCCTTGCCGTCTGCATCAATGTGAAAGATCGTCGCTGTCGGTGCAAAATCCTTAATTGCCTTGTGGTTTGTCGGAAGTGAACCAGCTGCGACAACGCTCTCGATTCCGGTGATTCCTGATGCAAGGGCGACGGTGAGAACTGCTTCAAATGCATCCAAGTTAAGTGATGGTGATGTCACATTGATAGCAACATAGGTGCGCCCGGTGTTATCGCGAAGAGCGGCAGCTTGTTGCGCGCCACTACGTGCAAGAGTTGAGGTAGCAAGAGTGACCAGCTTGTTATCTTCTGGATTATTCATGCTCATCAATCTCCTGTTCTGGACGCTCAATAATAACGGAGCTAATTCTACGTCTGCGACCAATTGGACGTTCAGAGGTAATGGACCAACCTTGTAAATCGATTGTCGATCCTGCAATCGGAACGCGCCCTAACTTTTCAGCCATATAGCCACCGATAGTGTCGACATCTTCAAACTCATCACGGTCTATATCAATCTTGAGTTCATCAGCTAAATCTTCAACGTGCATAGTG
>Ga0214917_10007923_pt1 | contig 10588 bp, 11 predicted proteins | sample LL_1208_BB_MetaG_FD_177983 | JGI IMG/M metagenome (GOLD analysis project Ga0214917, IMG submission 177983) | Freshwater microbial communities from Lake Lanier, Atlanta, Georgia, United States - LL_1208_BB | ecosystem: Environmental > Aquatic > Freshwater > Lake | place: USA: Georgia | collected...
CACGGCAAGGCTGAATTCGTGTCGGCCGCCATCGAGGGCGGCCTGGTGGTCGCCGCAGCCGGCGCGATCGCGGTGAAGAGCGTGCACGACTTTGGTTTCGGCACCGCGACGCCCGATGCCGGCATCCATGTCGAGCGCATCGAGCTCGGTCTGCTGCTGCTCGCGGCGACGGTCGTGGTGAACGGCGCGGTCGGTGCGTGGCTTCTCAACATGGGCCGGCGCGGCGGCAGCGCGGCGCTCGAGGCCGACGGCGTGCACCTTCTCTCCGACGCGTGGACCAGCGGCGCCGCGATCGTGAGCCTGCTCCTCTTCCGCGCGACCGGCATGGCGTGGATCGACCCGGTCGTCGCGCTGCTGATGGCCGCATGGCTCGTCTGGTGCGGCTGGCGCGTGGTGCGGGGCTCGCTGGGCAACCTGATGGATGAGCAGGACCAGGGCGACCTCAGCAGGGTGCAGGCACTGCTCGACGCGCACTGCCGTGAGGGCGGCGCGCAGCCGCGCGTGTGCAGCTTCCACAAGGTGCGCAGCCGTCACAGCGGTCGCGAGCACTGGGTCGACTTCCATGTGCAGTTGCCTGCATCGACCGACCTGCACACGGCGCACGCGCTGGCGACCGAGCTCGAGAACGAGATCGAGCGCACGCTCGGCGGCACCGCGACGGCGCATGTGGAACCGTGCAAGGCGCCGGACTGCCCGCGATGCAGGTGACGCACTGGCTGCTGCTCGCCGCGGCTGGCGGCATGGGCGCGGGCCTGCGGGCGCTCGCCGTGCTGTGGTTCACCGATCGCCGCGGCGCGCCCGTGTGGAAGACGCTGCTCGGCGTGAACCTGCTGGGCTCGGCGCTCGCGGGCGTGCTCATCTCGCGGCTCGTGTCGGGCGTGGAGCCAGCGACGATCGAGATCGCGCTCACGGGTTTCCTCGGCGGCTTCACCACCTTCAGCGGTTTCGCGGTCGAGTGCGTCGAGCTGTGGCAGCGCGGCCAGCGGCGGCTGAGCGTTCGCTTCGCCCTGCTCAGCGTGCTGCTGTCGGCGCTCGTCGCGCATCTGGCCTACATGGCGTCGGGGGGTCCGGCATGACACCCGATCCGCTCGTGCCCTCGCCAAAGCCGCCACCACTGGCCGCCGCGGCGATCGCGTTCCTCGGCGGCGCGGCCGGCACGGTGCTTCGCAGCGCCACCCGGCAGGTCGCGCTCGACATGCACCTGCCTGCCTGGGCGCCCACGCTCGCGGTGAACGTGGCCGCCACCTTCGTCGCCGGCTTCCTCGGGCAGTTCCTGCTCGGCCATCTCACCCGTCAGCAGGCGAAGGCCACCGAGGTGCTCGACCCGGCGCAGATGCGCGCGCACCGCCTCGCCATGCTCGGCGTGACCGGGTTCTGCGGCGGGCTGAGCACCTTCAGCGCGCTCGGGCTCGACATGAGCGGGCTCGTGCACGCGCGCCACATCGGCGAGCTGTCGCTGCTCATCCTGATGTCGCTCGGCTTCGGTTTGCCATCGGCGTGGGCCGGCCTCGCGCTCGGCCGGCGCCTGAACCCGCATCGGTAGATTGCGCGGCATGACCGCCCGCCCGACCCGTCCGCCCGTGGCCGACTCGTGGGGCGGCGCACCGCTCGACATCGACCGGCTGCGTCGCCTGTGGAAGCCGCGCCGCGACGCCTACGCGAAGGCGCTGCTCTACGAGGATGTGCGCATCCGCGTGCATCGTGCGCTCACGTGGCTCGAGTTCGCCGGGCGTTGCGACGCCACGAACGACCTCGACGCGCGCCTGATCGCGCAGTGGATCGCGCTGAACAGCCTGTACGGCCGCTGGGACGCGCGCGCCGGAAACCCGATGGCCGACCGCGAGAGCCTGCGCGAATTCATGGTGCAGGCGCTCGCCCATGACCACGATGCCCTCATCCCGTCGGTGCTCAAGGCGCACGGCAAGCTCGCGCTGAGCCTGTTCGAGGATCGCTATCTCTGCCGCCATTTCTGGGAGGAGCCGACCGCGCCGCGCGGCCGCCAGCGCAACCGCGATGCCGCGTGGGGCGCGAACAGCGCGCGCGAGCAGCTGCGCGAGGGCCGGCACGCCGCGCTGCTCGAGCGCGTGCTCGACCGCATCCACTTCGTGCGCAACCAGCTCGTTCACGGCGGCAGCACCTACAACGGCCGTCTCAATCGCACCGCCGTGCGTCGCGCGAGCCAGATGCTCGAGCACCTGCTCGCCTGCTTCCTGCAGGTGATCATGGAGCACGGTTACATGGACGACTGGGGCGAACTCTGCTACCCGCCGATCACCTGAACGCGCTCAGCCGGCCTCGGGGCGCGGCCCGTCGTCGGTGGCGTCGCGTCGCGATCGGCGCCCGGCGTCGCGCGAACCCGCGCGCCGGAGCGCGTTCGGCCCGAATCGCCTGGCCACCTCGTCGGTCACCTCGTCCACGCGCCGCTGGCGATCGTCGATCGCGGCGTCGAACAGCGTTGGTTCGGCGGGCGTGGCCTCGACGCGTTCCGCGCTCACGCCGAGCAGTCGCAGCGGCTCCGGCCGTTCGGCGAGCCAGGCCGCCAGCAGCGCCTCCGCCGCGCGCCACAAGGCCAGCGTCTCCGCGGTCGGTTCGCGCAGCGTGGTTCGGCGCGTGCTCGTCTGGAAGTCCGGCGTTCGCACCTTCAGGGTGACCGCGCGCGCCAGCCCGCCGCCCGCGCGCAACCGCAGCGCGACGCGCTCGCACTGCTCCTGAAGCACCTCGCGCAGCCGCGCCGGATCGCCGACGTCCGTGTCGAAGGTCTCCTCGTGCCCCACGCTTCGCGCCTCGCGCTCCACGATCACCGGTCGATCGTCCACGCCCAGCGCGAGCTGGCGCCACGCCGGGCCCTGGTCACCGAGCGCCGCGCGCAGTGCGCCCTCCTCGCGTCGCTGCAGATCGCCGAAGCTGTGCAGTCCGAGCGCATGCAGGCGCGGTGCCGTGCGCGGTCCCACGCCCCACATGCGCTCGACAGGAAGCGGGGCGAGCCGCTCCGTCACCTCATGCGGCTCGATCACCGTGAGCCCGTCCGGCTTGCGCATGTCGCTCGCGATCTTCGCCACGAACTTGCTCTGCGCCACGCCCACGCTCACGGTCACGCCGAGCTCGTCGCGCGTGCGTTCGCGGATGCGCCCCGCGATCGTCTCGCCGCTTCCCAGCAGCCGCTGCGAACCCGTCGCATCGATGAACGCCTCGTCGATGCTCAGCGGTTCGACGAGCGGGGACTGGTCGAGCAGGATCGACCGGAAGCGTCGGCTCAGTTCCGAGTAGCGATCGAAGCGTGGCGACCGAACGATCGCCCGCGGGCAAAGCCGCACCGCCTGCTGCATCGGCATGGCGCTGCGGCAGCCGAACCGGCGCGCCTCGTAGCTCGCCGCCGCGACCACGCCGCGGCCACCGGCGCCGCCGACCAGCACCGGCTGGCCGCGCAGCGCAGGTTCATCGAGCTGCTCGACGCTGGCGAAAAAGGCGTCGAGGTCCGCGTGAAGAATGCAGCGGGCCCACAGGGTCATGCACCCGGATTCTGCCCAAATCGGCCTCGGCGGCGCTTGCGAAGGCCTCTCGATGCAAGAAACAAGGTCTCGGACCTTGAGAATCGCCACTTTGCGCTTGACAAACCTCGAAAACGGGCGAAATTGAGGGCGTCCAAGGAGTCTGTCTCCTTGGGGAGTGTGGCCTTTCGGGCGATCGGTATGCGCCGACCGCCCTTCGTCATCTTGGCTGGGTGGGGAGAAGACGCGGCCCGCACGGGCCACGGCCCCCCGCAAAAAAGGGCGTGGGCGCTCGGCACAAACCGGGCGACTCACGCCCCTTTTCTTTTTGCGCTCGCGCATTGGCGCGTGAAGACGGAGAGCCGTGTCCGCGATTCCGTAGCATGCGACGCATGTTCATCGCCGATGCCGCCACCGACCCCGTCACGAAGTCCTGGATCGACCTGCTCGGGCACCTGCATCCGGTCGTGCTGCACTTTCCGCTCGCCCTCATGCTCGTCGGCGCGCTCGCCGTGCTCTGGAACTGGTTCCGCGGCGAGGAGGGCGTGGGCGAGTTCGCCTTCCACTGCATCTGGATCGGCGCGGCGCTCGCCGTGCTGGCCTCGGTCAGCGGCTGGTTCTTCGCGGAGAGCGAGAGCGATGAGAAGGGCCTCGAACTGCACCGCTGGTTCGCCGTGGGAAGCACGATCGCGGCGGTGGTGCTGGCGGCTCTCGCGAGCCTCTCGCGCACCGACGAGCGGCCCGGACTGCTCGCGATGACGCGCATTCTCACCCTGGTCACCGCGCTCGGCATGGCCTACACCGGCCATGTCGGTGGCGAGATGGTCTGGGGCGAGGGCGTGGTCACCACGCGACTGGTGACCGCCGTGAAGGCGAGCTGGACGCGCGTGGGTGAACTGCGGGAGCAGCAGCGCAAGGAAGAGGAAGCCGCGAAGCCCGCGACCGAGGCCGCGAAGCCTGCCGAACCCGCGCCGGCGCCCGCCACCGAAAGCAAGCCTGCCGAACCCGCGAAGCCCGCCGCCGAGCCGAAGCCGGAGCCGAGCCTCGGTGCGGTGAGCGGCGACATGGGCGAGTGGTCCGATCCGCCGACGCCGTCGGCAACGCCCGCCGCGCCGCCCGCCTCGGGCGACAAGCCCGCTGCGGGCGCCGACAAGCCCAGGGTTCCCGACCCGGTCATGCCCAAGAAGCCGGTGAGCTACAAGGAGGACCTGCTGCCATTGCTCAAGGCGCGCTGCTACGAGTGCCACAGCGGCGACAAGCCGAAGGACGGCGTGGGCTTCGACCACATGGACGAGCTCATCAAGACCGAGGGCAAGCGCGCGGTCGTGATGAAGGGCGACCCGACCAAGAGCACCATGTTCACCACGATCATGAAGGCCGAAGACTCGAAGAAGCGCATGCCGCCGCCGAAGAAGGGCAAGCGCCTCACCCCCGAGGAGTCGGGCATCATCATGGCCTGGATCAAGGAAGGCGCGAAGCTCGACAACTGAGCTTCAAGCCTCGGTCGTGCCCCGTGTCGGTCGTATGCACGACATGAGCGCCGCGGCGAGCAGCGCCACGATCGCGAACGCCGTGAAGATGCCGTTCAGCGGCAGCCCGAGGTCGCGCATCTGCCCGAACGCCACGTCGGCCACGCCGCCGCAGCTGATGCTGACGAGGTTCATGAGCCCGTAGCCCGTGGCGCGCAACTCGGGTCGCACGATCTGGCAGAGGATCGGCATGTTGTTGCAGTCGAACACGCCCCACCCGAGGCCGAACAGCACGAGGAAGCCGACCGCCACGCCAAGCGAGCCGGCGTTGCCCACGCCGTAGAGCGCGGGCACGAGCAGCGCGATGCCGAGGGCGCTCGTCATGGTGCGGCCGCGCATGTTCACGCGACTCCAGCGGTCCGCCAGCCAGCCGCCGGCGAACGCGCCGCCGAGCGCGGCGATGTTCCACCACAGCGACGCGCTCACGCCCGCCTTGCCCTGGCCGATGCCGAACTGCTGCTTCAGGATCGCGGGCATCCAGTCGCGCACCACCCATGCGGGCAGCGCCGGCAGCGTGAAGCACGCCACAAGCAGCAGGAACGGCACGTTCGTGAGCAGTTCGCGCAGGCTTCGCAGCGCGCCGATGCGCTCGGGGGTCTCGGCGCGCAAGGGCGCCTCGCGCAGCAGCCACGCGAGCGGCAGCGCGTAGGCGAGCCCGACGAGCCCCGCGGCATGGAAGGCCCCGCGCCAGCCGAGGTCGGGGCTCTCCGCCGCGTAGCCGCCGAAGCCGCCGAGCATCACGCCGGCGTAGATCGCGGTCTGGTGCACGCCCACGGCGCGACTTCGCGTTCCGCCCGCGTGGTGATCCGTGATCAGCGCGAGGGCCGCAGGTATGTAGAAGGCCTCGCTCACGCCCATGAGCGTGCGGGTCCAGAGCAGCTCCCGGAACGTCGTGGCGCTGCCCGTGAGCCACGTCACCGCGCTCCACGCGGCCAGGCTCGCCACGATCGTGCGCTTGCGACCGAAGCGGTCGGCCACCCAGCCACCGAGCGGGCTCAGGAACGCGTACACCCACTTGAACTGGCCGAGCATGAGCCCCCAGTTCGCCTCGGTGGCCACGTCGCCCACGTCGCCCATCACCGAGAACTTCATCGACGCGAGCATCTGCCGGTCGAGGTAGTTCAGCAGCGCCACGGGCCACAACAGCGCCACCGCGAGCCACGCCGCGCGCATGCGATGCCGTGAAGAGGACAGGCCGCCCATGCCCCAAGTATGCGGGGAACACGGGCGGCCTGTCGTGGATGGATCGGTGGATCAGGTGCCGAAGTTGAGCAGCACCATGGCGATGTCGCCGCCGCTCACCTCGCCGTCGCCGTCCGCGTCACCCCAGTTGGCCATCGGGCTGTCCCACAGGCCAATGACGAAGAACAGGTCGAACTGGTTGACGATGCCGTTCAGGTTCACGTCGCCGCGGGCGCGCTCGCAGCTGTCGAGCTGGCCGTCGCGGTCGCGGTCCTCGGCGCCATTGGCGATGTCCTGCCAGTCGGCGATGCCGTTGCCGTCGCAGTCGCCGGTGGAGCCGACGAGGCTGCTCGCACCCGAATCCACGACATCTTGCGCATCGGCGGTCTCGTAGGCGTCGAGCACCCATCCGCCCGAGGCGTCCCTGGTCTCGATCTCGACGGCTTCGACTTCGGCGGTGGCCTCATCGAACGAGGCAACCACACGGGTCGTCGAGCTGGTCACGACGGTCATCTCGTCGGCGCTGGCGCCGAACGGAGCGGTGGCGAGGGCGGAGGTCAATGAAACGATCATCAAGCTGTTCTTCATGGGGGGTCCTTGTGGAGAGGGCGGGTTGCACCGCGCGTCGCCCTTTCGGACTGGGCATTTCGATTCCTCCGCTGGCCAGATTCAATTCGGATTGAAACCCAGGCGTCATCGCAAGTCCTTGAAATTGAGGCACTTGCGCACACTGCCGGCATGCATATTGGGAACGTCAGGAAAGCGTCCCTGGCAGGAGTCGAACCTGCGACCTGGAGCTTAGAAGGCTCCTGCTCTATCCAACTGAGCTACAGGGACGGCAGCACCAGTTTACGGGCGCGCGCGCCGCATGTTGAGCACCATGCGCCAGCGACGCGGCGCCGGACTGCCGAGGTCGGGCGCCGCGCGGCGCACGCGCAACGCGCCCCGCGAGACCTCGATCCAGCCCCAGCCCGCGGGAATCTCGTGCGCCTTCACCAGCCCGCCCGGGCAGCACAGGTAGAGCCGATCCGCGATGCGCCATCGCGCCATGCGCGCGAACTTCACCTGACGCTCGAGCGCCTCGCGCGCGAGCCGTTCGTCGCGATCGACCGCGCGCACGCTGGCCAGGCGCGAGCGCTCGAAGTTCCAGCCGTCGGCCTCGGCGAAGAGCGTCTCGCCCTCGCGGCGCAGGTGGGGTTCCCACCGCGTCACGAGCTGCTCGCGCACGCGGTCTCGGCGCGCGCGCAGGCGGGCGTGCTCGGCGGCGGTGCGATCGAGATCGGCGCGATCGCTCAGGAAGTCCGCCCGGGTCGCCTTGCACTCGACGATCACGGTGCGCACGCGTTCCATCATGCGGCGCACAGCCGTGGCGCCTGGCGCGTGATCGGCCTGGTCGAAGAGGTTCACCGCGCCGGCCTCACGCAGCAGCGCCTCGACCGGGTCGGCGGGTGTCGCGAACAGCGCCGACGTGCCGTCGTTGTGCTGCGCGAGCGCCTCGACGCGCGCGCGACTGAGCGAGTTGGCCGCATGCAGGCGCTCGGCGTCGCCCTGCAGCCAGCCGCCGACATCCGCGCGCCAGTGCGGAATCGCCGTCTTCACCTCGCACGCCACGGCGCTCGCGTCCGCGGACCGAAGCCACGCGCAGGCGCACCGCTTGAGAGAGGCGTGCAGTTCCGACTCCATGCTCGCAGCGTAGGCCGAGGCCGGCGCGCCGAGACCGCGAGCTAGCATGCCGCGCATGAGCCAGCAGCAGAACGGGCCGGTGTTCGTGAAAGGCGAGACGCCGCGGGATTCGGATGGCAACGCACTCGGCCTGGCGGGCTTCATCACCTCACTGGTCGGGGTGGTGATGACGGCTGGGTTCCTGTGCCCCGTCGGGCTCATCCTGAGCCTCGTGGCGCTGCGTCGCCAGCCGCGCGGGTTCGCGATCGCGGGCGCGGTGATCGGCCTGCTTGGAAGTTGCGGCGGGTGCTTCGCCATCGCGATCGGCGTGCCGCTGCTCGCCGGTGGCGCGGTGCTGCTCGCGGCGCTCGGCTTCGTGGCTGGTGGTGGCGTGCCCGCGCTGCACACGATCGACCACATGCTTCAGGTTCGCGGCGCGATCGAGACCTTCGAGAAGGCCAACGGCAAGCTGCCCGCCTCGCTCGCCGACCTGAACATGCCCAAGGACATGCTCGAGGACGGCTGGGGCACGCCGCTGCAGTACCAGATGTCGCAACAGGGCACCACGATGAAGTGGACGCTGCAGAGCGCGGGCCCCGACCGTCAGCTGGACAAGGACGACATCACCTTCGACGGCTCGATGACGGTGGTGCAGCAGCCGGCGCCATCTTCGGCGAAGCCCTGAACGCGAGCACGCGTGGCCCAAAAACGGAAAGGGCCCTCCAACTGAGGGCCACTTCCGCTGCTTGTGCGGACGACGGGTTCCCGTCCGTCGTCGACGCTTGCGAGAGGCCGGTTCCCGTCGGCCGTCTGCGCTCGGGCGCTGGTCGAGTTCCCGTCGACCCGCGCCTCAGTTCCTTCACCTGTGCAAACGAGAAATCGGGGAGTGATCCCTCATGCCTTGCAAGTTTTTCCGCGCATTCGGGCGCGTGGCGCTTTTTCGCCCAAAAACGCCACCGGCAGCCCGTGAGGCTGCCGGTTGGGTCGTTTCGGTCGGTTCGTCCGCTCAGGCCGAATCGCGCGCCAGCTTCTGGTAGTGCTCGCGCTCGCCGCGGCCGCGCAGGGGGTAGTCCTTGCGCAGCGGGTGGGCGGGGAAGTCCTTCCAGGTGAGGATGCGCCGCAGGTCCGGGTGGTTGCGGAAGCGGATGCCGTACATGTCGTACACCTCGCGCTCCATCCACTCGGCGCCGGGCCAGAGGTCGGTCACGCTGTCCACGATCAGCGCCGGGTCGGCGTCGATGCCGGTGGTGTCGATCGTGGGGTTCATGAACACCTTCAGGCGAAGGCGGCGGTCATGCGCGTGGCTGACCAGGTTCCAGATCACCGCGAAGCGGCCGGGCTGAGGCGACGGGTAGTCGAGATAGTCGACCGCGGTCACGTCGCTCAGGAAGTTGTAGTTGCAGCGCGGGTCGTCGCGCAGGAAGCGCGCGACATCGTGCAGGAGGTCGGCGGGCACCACGAGCGTGGTCTGGCCGCGGAACTCCGTGGCCATGAACTTCGCGTCGGCGAAGCGCTCCTTCACGAGCGGCAGCGTGGGGTGGTCGAGCTTGGGTGCGGCGGTCATGGAAGGGCGAATGCTAGCAGCGAAGTCGCGGCGATTCCTGCGTCAGGGCGTGGCGGCCGCGGGCCTGCCCGTCGCGCGCCAACCCGGGATGCGCGGGTGATCGAAGGGGGGCGGCGCGTCGAACCCCGCCGCCGGGTCGTAGCGAAGCGTGGCGAACGAGCCCCAGCCCTCGCGCGGCCTGGCGAACGGTTCGCGCTGGCCGCCCGCCAGGCGAATCTCGACCTGTCGCCGGAAGAGCGCCTCGTCGCGTCGCACGCGAAACTCGGCCCACGCGACCGCGAGCGTGAACATCGCGGCAGCGCCCATCAGCAGCGCCACGATCGGCCCACGCGTGAACAGCTCGAGTCGCGCGACACCACCGTCGCCTCCGCACTCGGGGCACGGGAATGCGCGACACGGGTACGCGCAGTCGGGGCACCTCGACGCGGCGAGCCGGCGCTCGGGGAGGCGGAAACCGAACCACCAGCGTGGCAGCAGCGCGATGGGCAGCAGCGCGAGCAGGGGCAGCGCGCCGAAGAGCGAGCCGGTGACGGCGAGCACGACCCCGCTCGTCGGCGAGCCGAACCCGCCGACGAGCGCGCGCGCGATCTCGTGGAACGCGACGAAATAGCCCCACACCGCCGCGCCAAGCAGCAAGGCGTGCGCCGCCGTCGCCCAGCTCGGTGTCGGCGGCGTGCGCCCGTCGATCATGACAGCGTGTCCACACGCAGTCGCGACGCGCGCTCCACGGCGCGTGCCGCCTCGAGCGTGGCTTCATCGAAGCCAACGAGCGGCGGATAGCGGCGCACCGCGTAGCCGTTGCGGGTGTCGCCCGCGCGCTTGGTGGTGGCGTCGATCGCGAGCCGATGCCCGCCGCGGTGCAGGTCGCGCGCCAGGTCGGCGTTCGCGGCCATCAGGAAGAGCACGCGTTCCCAGTCGACGAGATCGGTGCCCGCATCGACCGCCACGATGAAGTCGCCGGCGCCCGGCGCCGCGGGCAGCAGGCCCCAGGCGCGCTCGATCGCGCGCGCGCCATCGAGCGCCTCGCGCTTGTCGACCGCGATGAACATGCATCGGCCATGGCCCCACGCCGGCATCGCGGCACCGGCGAAGGCCGCGCGCAGGGCCGCGAGCGCGGCCTCGGCTTCCTCGCGGAACGGCAGCCGCGGATCACCGAGCGCGAT
>Ga0214917_10007924_pt1 | contig 10586 bp, 7 predicted proteins | sample LL_1208_BB_MetaG_FD_177983 | JGI IMG/M metagenome (GOLD analysis project Ga0214917, IMG submission 177983) | Freshwater microbial communities from Lake Lanier, Atlanta, Georgia, United States - LL_1208_BB | ecosystem: Environmental > Aquatic > Freshwater > Lake | place: USA: Georgia | collected...
ACATGAAACTCCGCGTCTGCTGTCCATCCCCCCAGATTTCGATCTCCCCGCTCTTGTTTTTTTGCGCCTCGATCACTTTCCGGCAGATGGCCGCCGGGGCTTTTTCCCGGCCACCGTCGTAGGTCCCATGCGGGCCGTAGACGTTGTGGTAGCGCACGATCCGGGTCTCTAATTTGTAGTCCTCGCGGAAGTGCCGACACATCCGTTCGCTAAACAACTTCTCCCAGCCGTACCCATCCTCCGGCATCGCGGGGTACGCGTCGGACTCCTTGAGTCCGGGATTTTCCGGCGTGGTCTGCTTGTCCGCAGCATACACACAGGCGGAAGAGGCGTAGAAAAAGCGTTTCGCCCCGGCCTCTTTGGCCGCCATCAGCAGATGGGTGTTGATGAGGACGGACAGCATGCACTCGGCCTTGTGGAGTTCGATGAACCCCATCCCTCCCATGTCCGCCGCCAGATTGTAGATCCACTCCATCCCCTTGGCCGCCTTCCGGCACGCCTCCAGCTCCCTCAAGTCCATCTGGTGATTTTCCACATCGTCAAACTTCTGGTACCACTCCTTTAGCGGCTTCAGATCCACCGCCCGGATGTTCTTGATCCCCTGCTTGCGCAAATACGCCACCAAATGCCCACCGATGAATCCGCCAGCTCCAGCAACTAAGGTAGAAGTCTTGGGGTGGGCAACGGGCATCGACTTTATATATTAGGCTCTGCAAGAAAAACAAGGAACGAAATCAAGGGCTGTAAAACCTAAGCCCTAAAATAAAGTAGCGGTCGCTTGGGTGGAGCTACGCAGTTTCGCGTGTCCAGGACCGGAACTTTAAGGCGAGAAAAATCATAGTCACGAAAACTTCGGTGCGCAGTGGCCAGCAAGACTAAGTCGGCTGACGAATCGATCGGCACGGAGCGCCGTCCGGCCAGTTTGGCGTGCTTCCGGGTGGGCCGAATCACCGGAATATGAGGATCATGGTAAATCACCTTGGCGCCCAGCCCCTCCAGTTTTTCGATTAGCACATAGCTGGGGCTTTCGCGGTCATCATCCACATCCGCCTTATAGGCAAGCCCCAGGATCAAAATGGTCGATCCCTTGACGGCTTTGCCCGTCTGGTTCAACGCCTCAGAAACCCTTGCCACCACATGGTCGGGCATCGCCGAGTTGATCTCACCCGCCAGCTCAATGAAACGGGTGGGGCGGCCATACTCCCGCGCCTTCCAGCTGAGATAAAAAGGGTCGATCGGGATGCAGTGTCCTCCCAAGCCAGGCCCCGGATAAAACGGCATGAATCCGAACGGCTTGGTTTTGGCCGCCTCGATCACCTCCCAAATGTCGATCCCCATGGCTTCGTAGATCAGCTTGAGCTCGTTGACCAAAGCAATGTTGACCGAGCGGTAGATGTTTTCGAGGAGCTTCGCGGCCTCAGCAACACGAGCGGAGGAGACAGGCACCAGTGTCTTGACCACGCGTCCGTAAAGCTCCATCGCCCGCTCCAAGCAGGCTGGCGTCAGTCCTCCGACCACCTTCGGCACATCGGCCACCCGGCTCTGGGGGTTGCCTGGATCCTCCCTTTCCGGAGAAAAGGCCAAATGAAAATCATGGCCTGCCTTCAGTCCGCTTCCCCTCTCCAATACCTGGCACAATTCCGTATCGGTGGTGCCCGGATAAGTGGTCGACTCCAAGACCACCAATTTCTTCCGCCCTCCGTCCGCCGACCGCAAATACGGGGCAATGGCCTCACCAGTCTTGATAATATAGGAGATATCCGGTTCACGGTTTTTATTTAGCGGTGTGGGCACGCAGATAATTACCGCCTCCGCCCCGGAAATCCGGGAGCAATCCGCGGAAACGCTTAGCCCGCCTGATTGCACCAACTGGCCGATGCGCTCCCCTTCGACGTGCATCAGATAGCTCTCGCCTCGGCCAAGTTTTTCGATTTTTCGAAGATCGATGTCTAGTCCAATGACTTTCGTTCCGACCTTCGCAAACTGCAGCGCCAGCGGCAAGCCCACGTACCCCAAGCCGATGACAGCCAAGGGGGCGGCTGATTGTTTTATTGGTTGCTCCACGAGATTTGTTATTTAAAAACTATAAGATAAACCGCAAATTTTCCCAAGTATTTAGGAGAGCGGAAAACTTTAGAACTGGCAACCTCCTAGCCTTTGCCAAATACTCCACTTTTGAATTTCGGCCTCATGAACCCAGCCCCGCGATCAACGATCTTTGCCGAGCTCTCCGGGTCTAATAAGGTCCTGCGGCCGGTAAAAAATCCGGCGTCGCATGGATTCGGCCGGGCAAGCGTCCTTAGGCTGGCTCCAAGGATAAGAAACGCCCAAGTCATCCTGAAGGCGGACGAATCGGACGGCTTCCGGTATATTGTCCCTTGCTGGAAGAGGTTGGCCGAGGACTGGTGTTGCGTGTCTGGCAGTCGGGCCCCCAAGGGCGGTAGGACCTTCGTTTATCCGGCCACCAATCAGGTCATGCACCATTTGCCAAATGGCTCGATTACGGATGCTGTTCCGGCATGGAATGAATGAATTGATCAATGACTTGAAGGCCTGCCGCTGATGCCGATCATTTTGGGCTATGCCGTTGTGGTGATCCCAACCACTGCGCACAACCGAAAGATGGGAGTCGCCCGGCTGAAAATCTGCAAAATGGTTAACCGTTAATTTTTTTTCTTATTGTTTGCTCAGATCGAAAAATGCTAATCGAAAGATGATGGGGAAAAGAAAATTTAAGCCCCGCTTCCCGTTCCTTTTGGTGGCTTGTTCGCTGGCTTTTTGTGGTCTTTATTTGCCCGGCAAGGGAAAAGATAAAGCGTGTGATATCCTGAACCAGGCTTGGCGCTTGGACACAAGGCCCGATTTTATCGATCTAAAGGTTTTGCTGGTCGGTTTGGAGGATTTCCGGGCTGGAAAGGATCCTTACGCGAACGCAACAATTCTTTTTAACTACCCCATGGCGTGGGCCGCATTTTCGCCTTTATCAATGCTCAATCCGGAAAACCTTGTGTTTTTGGGGTCGCTTCAGATCCTGGCTTTTTTTGCTTTCAGCTGTTGGTTCTTCGCCAAGATGGGAGGCTCCCAAATTTTGACCGCCCTGATTATATTTTCGCCCGCCGTGCTTTTGGGGCTAGAGCGGGGCAACTGTGATGTCCTGATTTTTTTGGGGCTGGGTTCGGTTTTGATGGGCTCCGGTGGTTATGCCCTTCTTGGGATTATACTTTTTACCACTCTTTTGAAAATATATCCCGCGGGATGCGGACTTGCTTGGTTGCATGAAAACAAGGATGCCGCATTTTGGAAACAGCCTCGATTTTACCTACTTTTGGTCGTTTTCTGCGTGGTCTTTTTCACCACTTTTTCGGGCTATTTACAGGCATTCAAGGTCACGCCCCGGCCAATTCACCATATGAGTTACGGCCTCGCGGCATGGCCAACCCTAGTCGGAAATTTTTTCCAGTTGCCGCTTGTGGCCAAGGGGATATTGCGGGCATTTTTTTACGCCGTTATTTTTTTACTCGTTTATCTTGCCTCCCGGCTTTCCCCGCCCGCCCGGATTATTTTGGCAAGCCACGACCCCCGGATTCCCAGGTTTTTTTTTGCGGGCGCGGGATGCTTTCTGGCGAGCAATCTCATTGGGTATAATTGGGAATATCGTCTCGTTTTTCTTTTGTTCTGCCTGCCGGCCATCGGCTTGTTGCGAGAGCGCCATGCCGCATGGTTTGCGTTAGGTTTTAGCCTCATTGCTAGCCTTTGCTGGCAGACCTTCTTTGCCCAGGTTTTTTCCCAGTGGCTGGGTGAAACCAGCCGCTTCTACTACCTCACCGATGTCGCAAACATCCTTCTGTTTGTCTACTTATCTTCCTTTCTTCTTTCATGTTGGAGGCATGAAGGAAAGCAGCCCGCTTCTTGGTTTGCTCGCCAACCCCTCCCCTCATAACTGCCCGATGCACCTTGCGCTGGAAATATGGCTTTTGTACAGCGCAGCCTGCTCCGCCGGTGGGTGGATCCTGAGCTCGCTGCAGATGCTCAATTCATCCGGCTACCTATTTTTGCATGCCTTGTTTTTGATGGCGGTGGGTTGGCGTTATCGCACCGATCTTGCGTCCCGTCGCCAATCAACATGGAAACTGCGGCGCCGCTTTTTCCCGACAAAACTTTCTCGGGAAAAGTGCCTTTCTTACCGCAGATTTTTGCCTTTTGCCTTTTTCCTTCTTGCCGCCCTCAGTCTTCTGGCCGGCCTACTCTACGCCCCCAACAATTACGATGCCCTGACCTACCGCATCCCCAGGGTCATGCATTGGCTCCAGGCCGAGGGCTGGCACTGGATTCACACAGACAACGCGCGCATGAACACCCGAGCCACGGGCTTTGAATGGCTGATGGCACCGCAATTGTCTGTTTTTAAGACTGACCGGTTGATATTTTTCGTGAACTGGATTTCTTATCTCTTGTTGCCCGGGCTGCTGTTTTGCTTCCTCCGCCAGCTTGGAACCGCCCGCCAAGCAGCTTGGGTTTGGATGTGGGTTTTCTCCATGGGGCTGGGTTACGTTTTGCAGGCCTCCGGCATCGCCAACGATGCCTTTGCCACTCCCTATGCCTTAGCGGCGATTGTCCGTGGCCTGAGTTTTATTCAACACGGACGCAGAAGGGACTTTGGTTTCGCACTCTTGGCCGCGGCACTCCTTTCAGGAACCAAAGCCAGCAACTTGCCATGTCTTCTACCGATTGGGGCTTTGCTCATCTGGGGACTGATTCGGTGGAGGAAGAATTTTATGGTTTTTATCCCGTGGTCGCTTCCCCTGCTGATTTTCGCCGGGCTTACTTCCTTTCTGCCAACGGCCTGGATGAACCATCGCCACTGCGGAGACTGGACCGGCACTTCCTTGGAGGATGCACGCTTTGTCAAATCACCTTGGGTGGGTTTGCTCGGCAATGGCCTACAGATTTTGGCCCAGAATTTTTCGCCTCCCGTTTTCCCGGGCGCCAGAGCATGGGACCAGTCCTTGGTGGAGCATCTCCCCAGCTCTCTCCTGGGTCCGCTGCGTCAGAACTTCGAATCATCCTTTCGGCTGGGGCTGGGGGAGCTCCCCACCGAAGCAAGCGGGCTGGGCTTGGGCGTCTCTCTCTGTCTCCTCTTTGCCGCTTTCCTGGGCGGATTCCACGGCGGCTACCGCAAACCCCTTTTTTTCGGTCCCGCCAGATTGATGTTATGGCTAGGTCCGCTTTCCCTGCTTTGGTTTTTGAGTAAATCGGCCTTGGCGGGGGTTTCCCGAGTCATTTTGCCATACTTTCCTTCGGCGATGGCGCCCATCATGACCACCGGAGATGGTTGCCGTTTGCTGCAAAGTAGGATTTTTAAAGGTTTGGTTCTTTTTTCTTTTCTCAGCACCTTGGGAGCTGTGATCTGCGATCCATCTAAGCCTCTTTGGCCAGCCACCCAAATTCTGGCTATCCCATCTTCTCGCCCTTTTTTGGAAAAGATGCGGCAACGCGCTTGCGCGGTTTACAATAACTACGGCCAACGCGCCGAAGTCTTTCAGACAGCCCGGGCCCTTCTTCCCCCGGGGACGACGCGCCTTGGTTTTTTTAACGGAACTGACGATCCGGTTGCCAGCCTATGGAAACCTTACGGGATCCTGCGGGTGGAGGAGGTCAAATCTTCAGAAAGTTTGGTCGATGTTCAAAAACGGGGCCTAACCTTAATTCTGGCCGGAGAAAGGGGGGTTGGGGAACGGCTTGGTCAAACCTTGGAGCAGTGGCAAAGCTCCATGCGAGGGACCCAAATTGGAGAAGTAATCCTGCAGCCCTCGGTGCAAAGAGGAAAGGAGCTTTGGGTTCTTCTTGCCATTCCTTCGCTCCCCAAGGAAGGTGTCGCGCCATGAATGCGAAAAATATCCAACTGACGATCCTCATGCCTTGCCTGAATGAGGCCGAGACGTTGGCCGCCTGCATTCGCAAAGCGCAAGCCTCCCTCCTTTCCTTGGGCGTTTCCGGAGAGGTCCTGATCGCGGATAACGGCAGTAAGGATGGCTCCCAGGAGATCGCCGAAAAACTAGGTGCCCGGGTGGTGGCCGTACCCGAGAAAGGCTACGGCCAGGCCTTGCGCGGCGGCGTGGCTGCGGCCCGGGGGCACTGGATCATCATGGGGGATGCGGACGACTCCTATGATTTTTCATCTCTCGGCCCCTTGTTGGAAAAACTCAAGGCCGGCCAGGATCTCGTCATGGGTTGCCGGATGCCTCGGGGCGGAGGCACCATCCTACCGGGAGCCATGCCTTGGAAGCATCGGTGGATCGGCAACCCGGTTTTGAGTTTCATCGGCCGCCTTTTTTTTCGCTGCCCTGTGACGGACTTTCACTGCGGGCTTCGCGGATTCCGGAAAGAGGCCTACGAAAAGATGGACCTTAAAACCACCGGCATGGAATTCGCCTCGGAAATGGTGATCAAGGCGACCCTGAAAGGCATGAAAATCAGCGAGGTGCCCATCACTCTTCACCCTGACGGCCGTTCCCGCCCCCCTCATCTTCGCAGCTGGAGGGACGGCTGGCGGCATCTTCGGTTTATGATGCTGTTTTGCCCTCGCTGGCTTTTTCTGATTCCCGGCGCGGTCTTGGCAGCGGCAGGGGCGATCTTGCTGCTTCTTCTTTCGTTCGGGCCGGTGTTTCTTGGTCCGGTTCGTTTGGATATTAACTCCATGCTGGTCGCCGCCATGATGTTGCTGGTCGGTTTTCAACTCTTGTACTCCGCAGTATTTCTCCGCATCTACGGCTTTACCCAAGGATTCCTTCCTGATCAGTCGGATCTTCGACAACTTCTACGCAAAATTACCTTGGAAAAAGGCGTGATTGCAGGCCTTTTAGTCGGAGCGGCCGGGGGGGGGTTGCTCCTTTCTGCTTTTGGCTCATGGATGAAAACCGGCTTTGGCTCCCTGGATCCCGTGGCCAGCGCCCGATTGGTGGTTCCGGCGGTAACCCTGCTCGCCTTGGGAGTTCAGGTCGTGTTCGGGAGCTTCTTCCTCAGCTCTCTGGGAATTAATCGTCCCGTCGATTAAGCCGGTGGCCATTTGCGGAAACCAATCCGGCAGGAAAAGATAGGGCTCGGGTCTTGGTGGAGCAGACTAATCAGACTGTCGCTTTTAAAGGGGGCAGGTAGGCGAAGTTGCTCCGCGAGCCGCAAGGCCCACAAGACGGGCCATCCAGGAATAGAAAAAAACCACGGGTTCTTCCCCTGAAAGCGGGCCAGCGTTTGCAAAATTTCGCGAAAGGGAAAAAGTTGGGAAAACGCGGCAACCAAGGCTTGGCCGGGGGCGGGTTCTTCGCCACGACAAAAGATTTCCAAGCCTGCGGCGAGATCCTCCGCATGGCTGAAGGCAAGCTTTTGCCGGCCGCCCCCAATGAGAGGTAACACCGGCAGCCGTCCAGCCATCTGGCTCAACCGCTGGTACATGCCGCCGGACTGTGCCGACCAAAGCAGGCCGGGCCGCACGCAAAAGACCCCCTGCGCGAGGCAAAATTCCTCAACCTCCAGCTTAAGTTTTCCATACATGGAGACGCAGCCGGGAAAAGCACTCATCGTCGAAATAAAAATAAGGCGGGGAATTTTCGCCGCCTTGGCTGCCGCAAACAGCCTTATGGATCCTCTACTGTTGATGCGTTGGGCCTCCTTCCACTTCGTGGGCCGAAAATCGTAAGCACAATGAATCAGGGCCTGTGCTCCTGCCATGGATGAGGTCGGAATGTCCTCGCCCAGGACAAATCGGACTCCCCGCCCTGCCGGCCCTCCCCTCGTCCAGGGCACGGTTTCCCAGCCTTGGACCTGAAACAGCCGCAAAAGAATGGAGCCCAAATAGCCGCCGGCCCCTGTGATGATCACTTTGGGCTTCATGCTTTTAGCTTCCCGGCTTCCGTGGCGATTCGATGGGCATTGGCCATGGCCGTCAGGGTGATGGTGGTTGCCGAAATGGATGGGAAAACGCTGGAGTCAACCACGTGCACTCTTTTCAGGCCGAACGGTCTTCCCAAAATATCCGTGCTGATTTCTTTTTCCCGGGCTACCGATCTCATGGGCAAACTGCCACCGCTATGAAAACCCCTGCCCGGCGCACCAATCTTCAGCATGGGCCAGATGGGCACAAAGCCCGTCTGCCCAGCGTGGCGGCTGAGCTTGGCGAGCACCGCACGAATGACCCTGCGAGATCGCGGGTTGACTCGAGCGAGCAAAGAAACTCGCCGGATCCCGTGCGTGTCGGAATTTAACGACATTTCCATCATGCCGGAGTCATCGGAGTGAAGATAGCCCTGCAAAAAGGCCAATCGGCCTTCCGCTTTTTCCATCAGAAATTCCAAGGAATGCCGCAGGAGGCCGAGCTTCTGCTCCATCAGGCGATGGATCATCTCATTGTAGGTATAGATCTGCAGATGGATAAGCCGGGAACTGATCGCCCCCGGCAGAACCTCCAAAAACAACTGGGCCAAGGTGTGCAGTGACTCGGCCCTCACCTTTCGGGTCGAGTCGAAAAGAAAAAGAGGAACGGTAAAATACTGGCTATCCAGAAAACGGGCGGATTTTGTGGGGCTGGCCGGCGATCCCAGCACCAAAGCCGTTGAGACAAGGGTGCCCGCCGCCAGAAAAAGCCTTTCGGTCTCTTTTCGCCAGCTTTGACCGTCATCCAGGTTCTTGCCCCAAACCTCAACCCGGTCTGGCCTTTCCTGGAAGCCCTCCACCTCGATCCCTCGCAAGTAACGGATCCGACCTCCCTGGGCCCAATGAAGAATCGATTTGCGCGAGGAATAAATAAGGTCGTAAGGACAACCGTACATACATAACCCACATTGAGTGCAGCTTTGCGCATGGGCGGGGGAATAGGCCGGGTGATAGGAAAGCCGATTAAGCTGACCGTTTTTTTCCTCGGCCCTGACCATCAGGCGGCTGCGCCCCCATCGAAATCCAGCTTGCTGAAGATGTTGCTCGTGACGTTCCATCCTTTCCCGCAAGTTTTTTGCCTGATTTGATTCCCCCAACATCTCCGGCTCTGGGTGGTGCAGAGGGAAAATTTCCTCCAACGAGTCCCTCACTCCGGCCAAACCCGTTTCTTGAAGGACAGCTCGGTAGTGGGAGGCCCAGGTTTCTACAGGAAAAGGCCATTCGCCAAGTTCCTTATCGCTATACGGCAGAACACTGGCGCCCCAAACCGTGCTCAGACCACCAAAAGCGTAGGAAGGCTGATATCCGGCATGAATATCCCAACGCGTTCCACCGAAGCCGTAGCGATAAGCCAGGTCGGAACCAAAATATAGTTTTGCCGCAACCCCGGCCGTGCTCGGCACCATCGAGGATTGCAGCCAATCCACATCCTTCTTCGACCATGTCTGTTGATCGGCTTCTCCCATGGTTGCAGCACGCTTGGCCAGGGATGTTTCCAAGTTCAGCCCCGCATCCACCACCGTGCTGCCTGGCAGAGCCAAAGCTGCCGCCATTCCCGCCGGCCCTGAGCCAATGATGATTTGCCTTTCCAAGGGTGTGATCCGTATTTCCTTACTCTAATACGACTTCAGAATATGGTTCTACGATTATTAATTTTCGCCGCCAGATTCCGTGGAAGCCGCTTTTGGCAACCAACAGGCTTATGTTTCCGGGCGCATCAAATTGTCTCTTTATGTGGCTTTTCGCTCCTGTTAGAGAGATTCGTTGTTGAGCCATAGCATCCAGCCCCTTCGCTGGCAGGATAAGCTAGGTTTTGCCTCCCGGCACTGGCCTTGGGCAAACCAAGCGGGAAGGTTTCTGCGTCGAAGGTTTTTGTTCGGCTTGAAGGCCGCCTTTTGGGAGTTCATGAGAATCTGTTTGGGGGGCGCTCCGTGGCTGGGTCTCCCTAGGGGAACCTTTTCCCTTTATCAGTCTCTTCGTTGTGCAGACCCTGCGTTGGAGGGCCGCATTGTCTTGGAGGATCAAGGAGTTCCCAAACTTTCGCCAACATCCATAGCGGTAAAATGCGGTCTCAAACAACATCAGGAACAGCCTTGGCCGGTCGTCTGGACCAAACATCGCCAGGCTAGGCTCATTTCTAATTCTCTGGCTCTTTTCAACGAGGAAAGCCAGCTCTGCCTGGAAGCCGCATACGGAGCCAGTCGCTGGCGGGAAGATCCCGCCAGCAAGATGCTGCGCTTGCCCAAACCTCTCCATCTCAAAGGCCGTTGGACAAGCATCGTCTCCAACTGGAATCCTTTGGACGGCACCCCGGTTTATGGCCACTGGCTGCACGATGCCCTGCCTCGCTTGGCCATTTTGGAAAGCTTGCCCACCGACACCGGAATCCTTGTCCCCTCAAATCTTAAACCGGTGTTTTGGGAAACCCTGGACCTTGTGGGGCTGCGGCATCGGTGCCGCCCCACCACCGAAACCTACCTTGTCCTGGAGGAGTACCATTTTTCATCGCCCACTAGCATGATCACTTGCTATAATCCATACGCGGTTGGATGGATGAGAACGGCTTATTTGCCCAAAGCCTGTCGCACCTTTTCCGGCCCAAAAAAATTTTTTTTCGTCCGAAGTGGCAAAAGAAGGGCCATTGAAAATATGCCTGCGGT
>Ga0214917_10007926_pt1 | contig 10579 bp, 5 predicted proteins | sample LL_1208_BB_MetaG_FD_177983 | JGI IMG/M metagenome (GOLD analysis project Ga0214917, IMG submission 177983) | Freshwater microbial communities from Lake Lanier, Atlanta, Georgia, United States - LL_1208_BB | ecosystem: Environmental > Aquatic > Freshwater > Lake | place: USA: Georgia | collected...
ACTATTTATAAATTTAATAATATTTTTTATTAAATCAACTATTTTGTCTTTTTGATTTATTCTTGATTTCTCAAAATCCATAATAACTACTTCTAAATCTTCTATCTCTAATTGTTTATTACCATACATTACTATATTATTTTTCTTTGATTTTAATAATACATTACCACAATGTAAATCACCATGAATAAATCCTTTTGTTTCATATGCATATATGATAGCGAATATTGTCTGCGTTATCACATTCTTTAAAATACTAAAATTACTTTCATTCCAGTCATAATTATTTATACATCCTAATTTATAATGTTTCATTACTAATATTCCTACTAGTTCACTTCCGTAATGACACATTTTATAATTTAATATATTTTCTTTGTGATTAATTATATTCTTTATTTGATCGTTACATTCTATCATACAAAAATATCTTATGAAATTTGGCAATTCATATAGTTCTTTACTTATATTATACTCTTTTTCTATGAAATTTAAAATACCAAATTTTAATACAATGTCTACTTTATTATCATATAATGCATTAATCACAACAGAATGCTCATTTTTTGATATATCTAAAAATTTATTTAACTTGTAATAAGATACATCTTTACATTTTAGCAATACTTTATCCAATTTTCCTTTACCTCGTGAACTACTATATTCTGTTTTATATAACTCCATTTAATATAAATATACTAACATTAATATAAATACATATTATTTATTATTTTTTCAACTTCATCGTAAAGAATAATATCATTAAATATTGATTTTAATGATATTATTTTTTTTTTATTTATATGCATAAATAGATTATTTATATTACATACATTGTCAATACTTGCAATAAATTTATCAATATTTCTAAATAAATCTGTTATTTTATTTTCTTGTAATTTTGATTTCTCATAATCCATAATAACTACTTCTAAATCTTCTATCTCTAATTGTTTATTACCATATATTATTACATTACTTTTCTTTGATTTTAATAATACATTACCACAATGTAAATCACCATGAATAAATCCTTTTGTTTCATATGCATATATGATAGCGAATATTGTCTGTTTTATCACATTCTTTAAAATACTAAAATTACTTTCATTCCATCTATAATTTTCAATACAACCTAAATTATAATGTTTCATTACTAATATTCCTACTAACTCACTTCCATAATGACACATTTTATAATTTAATATATTTCCTTTGTGATTAATTATATTCTTTATTTGATCATTACATTCTATCATACAAAAATATCTTATAAAATTTGGCAACCCATATAATTCTTTACTTATATTATACTCTTTTTCTATGAAATTTAAAATACCAAATTTTAATACAATATCAACATTATTATCATATAATGCATTAATTACAACTGATTGTTTATTGTGTGATGTATCTAAAAATTTAGTTAACTTGTAATAAGATGTATCTTTACATTTTAGTAATACTTTATCCAATTTACCCTTTCTTCTTGAACTACTGTATTCTGTTTTATATAACTCCATTTAATATAAATATAAGTAACTATTTTTTATATTTTATTACTATTACATAATATGAGTATTACTAATAATATTCATATCATTATATAAAATTTTATTCATTTGTTAATAATTCTTTTTTTATATTTTCATTGTATAATTTATCATAATTCTCTATTACCATATCTTTGTTATTATACATTGTCTTTTTTATTTGATTTTTAACTCTTTTTTCTATCTCTTTCTTGTTGTGCTTTTCACGAAATTCTTTCATTTTTATATCTTCGTCTATCTCTTCTTCAGTGTAATCATCTATCAGTCTTATCCATTGCATCTTGTTTTTGATTATATCTATTCCTGTTTGATTTAATTTACCATTCTCAAAACACTCATCCATAAACTTCTCTTTGGTGTATCCAAACTCTAGTATCCTACTTATAAAATTAGGATATAAGTTGTCATAATTCTCTAATATCCATCTTTTGTTATTATATATCATTACTTTCTCACGATTTATATCTGATATGTATATATTTTGATTCTCAGGATAATCAGGATTAAAATGGATGCCTTTTGTTAACTTCTCAAATAATAATGGTCCGGTCTTTAACATCGCATCTGTAAATACCTTGTAGTTTATCTTGTCAAAATCTTCTTTGCCGTGATCTACTATGTTGATATTGTTGATCTGTATGTTCTGAGTCTTATTGTGGCAGTTGTTTTTTGATACATTCTTTGATACATTCTTCGTTATTATTAAACTCATCTGCTTCTCTAACTCTAGTATCTTCCTCTTACATTCGCGGTTTTCCTTCTCTAACCTTTCTATCGCACTGTTGCGCTGTTGTAACTCGTTGTTCTTGATCTGCTCTTTGTTTAATAACTCCTTGAAGATGTTCTCTTTCTCTTCCTCCTTCAGTTTCTTCACTTTGCATGTTACTATATGACGCTTCAAGTTATCATAACGCGATAACATCTTATTGCAATATTTACATATATTTGTATTCATTATTGAGTTATCATGAGTAACTTTTTGAGGTATTAACTCTATTTTTGAGTTATCTAGAGGTTTTTTAGAGGTTTCTTTTTGTTGTGGTTTACATGGATTCTTTTTGTGCTCAGTGTGATCTATGTAAGATGATTTTTTATTAAAAGTTTTACCACATCTATTACAAGTATGTTCTACCATATTACTATATAATATATACTAATATAATTAATTTTAAATATATTTATTTAATAGCAGAAATAAAGGCAGAATTAATAGCATAAAAGCATATTTGTGCTTATATATAAATTATTATTTACTTGAGAGAGAGTTAGAACATGAAAATAAATAAAAATTTTTTAACTTTTATTTATTTGTAAAATTTTGTAATTTTTTATTTTTATAAATTATTATTTATTTATAAATTTTACACATTCATCAATTGTGTTTGTAAATAATGTAATATCTACTTCTATTGGTAATATAAATCTATCTCTATTTGCTTTCTCTTTATAATCTTGTAATTTATTTATTACCATCAATTCTATCATATTCATATCTTCTTCGTTCTTGCATTCTTTGTAATAAACTACTTCATGTTCACTTGTTTTATTATAAGTACTTAATCTATTCTTCAGGTTCTTTGCTTTACCTATTATATAATTTCTTTTGTGTTTACCTTCTTCTGTTGTTAATATATAAATAACATTATTACATGGATAATCTGTTCGTCTTTGTTTTTTTACATAAGTATCCTGTAGTAATTTAATCTTATTATCTTTTTCTTTGATATTATCTAATAATTTTTTAGTTACTTCAACTTTACCATCAGTAAATAAAGTTCTAATCCATTTACTAACTTGTAATGCAAATGTTGGTGATATCCATTGTGCTAGCTGTATTGCTAGATCTGGATGTATCCATGTTGATTGTTCATTTTTATTATTTCCACCTTTATTGATATCTACAAGTGTATCTCTTGCCGATGCCGTGATTCCGGCATCGGTATCTAGTATCTTTATTAGTTCTTTAGTTGTATCTAATGATATCCAATGACTAAATTTTTTACCACCTGCCTTACATAGTTGTGTAGCATTAATATAATTATCTTTTTCTCTTGAAACAATTACAACATTATTTAATGTTAATGAACTATAATCTACTGGTTTTATAATTTTATTTGAATTATCTTCTAATGGTTGTGCTTTAATTAATTCTTCAATCTTATTATGTTTATCTACTATAATATTTACTAGCTGGTTATTAATTGGAAATGTATCACCAATTTTTACCATATTATCTTTTATAATTTCAAAATTCTTGTCAGTATCTTCCAATTTCATAAGTATTACTTGATTTACTTTTTTCTCTAATTCTAATATATCATTTTTGTAATCTTGATTGATTTTTATTATTTTTTTATTCGTTTCTAGTAATCTTTTATTAGCATCTGATAATTTTTGTATCTGATTATTCATAATATTTTCTTTGTTCTCTTTCTCTTCCTCCTTCAGTTTCTTCACTTTGCATGTTACTATATGACGCTTCAAGTTATCATAACGCGATAACATCTTATTGCAATATTTACATATATTTGTATTCATTATTGAGTTATTTAGAGGTTTAATTGAGGTTTCATTTTGTTGTGATTTACATGGCTTCTTTTTATGTTCTGTATGATCTATATAATGACATTTCTGTCTAAATGTTTTATTGCATCTTTCACATGTATAATTTACCATATATAGTATATAAATACATAATATATTTTATTTTTTATATTATTTTATGTTAACGAATAATTAACGATTTTTTAATTATTCGTTAAAACTACAAATTATTATTTACTTGAGAGAGAGTTGGAGCATGAAAATAAATAAAAATTTTCTTCGTTCTTGCATTCTTTACAATAAACTATCAACCATCTAATAATACAATACAAGTTGATTATTTATAATTATTATATTTTTTGTATATATAAATTATAATGGGTAGATTATACGATATAGTAGTAGAATATATTCCAGAAAATCAAATATTCGATGTGATAGATTTTTTCAAAGATAATGATATTGGTTTATTATATTTTAATTCTAGATCAAATATGAATATAAAAATAGTAGATACAAATAATATCCTAAAAAATAAGCATCATAATATGTTAGGTGGCGATGAATATACTTTAAATTTGAAAATCCAAGATCAAAAATATATGGTTCAAATAGATGAATATTACGATACAACAAGTACAGGTGATGGAAATAATATTAAAAATGATGAATATAAAAAAGTTAATATAAATGATATAAAAATTGAGAAAAATAAAAATAGAAAATTGATAAATTTTATAAAATTTGGTGCAAAAAAAAATACATTAGGAGATTATGATGAAAATGATCATTGTGGTATTATGATAATTGATACTGTTAATAATACTTCAACTATACAATCAGTAACTAATTATACAGATTGTGTTAAATGTGCAACATCACAAACATCTGAACATTACAAAGAATATAAAATTGGAGATATTTTAACGCAAATAATGATAATAATATCAATGAAAAGGAATATAAAAGAAATACAATTAACAGATAATTCATATTTACAATGTGGTGATTTTAAGATACCATTAATTTATTTAAGAACAATAACTTACGGAATGCCATATTATTCAAAATATGGATTTATACCTAAAAATAAATATAATAAAATTGTATTTGAGAGAAATATTGAAAATTACAAAAAAGATAAAATATTAACAAAAAATGAATTTATAAAATATTTTATGTTTCGTAATTTTGACAATAAAATTAAATTTGAAAACAAAATATTAAAATATATTAATGAAATTTTAATACCTAGACTAAAATCTACAAATTCAGTTAAACAAATACTTAAATCAATTATTAATGATAAATGTAAAGAAGGATGTTATTTGCTATACAATATTTATATGAGAATTTATGAAGATATTGGATATATTACTTATAATAAAAAAAAATTTATTTTAGATTTAACTAAATCTAATAGTATAAACGCAAAATAAAAAGTTTAATTTAAAGATCTTTCTATATTTTTTTAATATAGAAAATGTCAAAAAATAAAATTTGTAAAATAAAACAAAATAAATCAAATATACTAAATGAAAATAATAAAAAGTTGATTAATAATAATTATAACGATGAACATAATCTTATATATAATAAAGAAATGTCAGATAGTGAAAAGCAAAAAATAGAATTAAGCAATAATGTTTCTAATAAAGAAGCATTAAAAGATAAAATTCACGAAATTCATAACTATCTTAGAAATAATGGTGCTGGATATGGTATGAATGCTTTAAAAGTATTTAATCTTTTATATGGATTAAAAAAAATAGAAGAAAACAAATTATTAGATAAAGTAAATTTAAAAAGACCTGATTGTGAATTTTCTTATTTACTTAAAATTGCAAATGAAAATAAAGATGAACAATTAACAGAATTAATATTAGGAAGTGTGTCTACTTCTATATATAAAAGTAATATTAGTGAATTATTATTTTATGAAATACCAACTAATATTAAAAGTTCAGTATTTGCACATTTAATTAAAGAAATAGACAAAATTACAGTAATTGAAAAAACTTGTAATGTATTGTTATCTGGTAAAATTTATGAATATTTTATTGGTAGAGATGAATCAGCAATTAGCGAATTGGGTGCATATTTTACTGATAGACATATTGTTAATTATATTTATAAAAAATTAGATCCTAAAATTAATAATGATGGTTCAATTAATTCAATGATTGATATGTTTGGCGGCTCAGGTGGTTTTACAACCGGCTATATTAATTATTTAAATAAAAAGTATACTAACATTAATTGGAAAAATAATATTAATAAAATATATCATTTTGATATGAATGAAGATGTTATTAAATCTGCTGGATTAGAATTTTTCTGTTTAACTAGTGTATTGCCAAATATGAATGATAATTTAAAATATAAAAATTCATTTACTGATGAATTTAATAATAAAAAATTTATGAATGTTATCACAAATCCACCTTATGGTGGTGATAAAATAGTACAGTCGGAAACTCAAATTAAAAGAAAAAAGATTAAAGAATATATCAAAAAAGATTTACTTACATTAAAAGATGACTTGAAAATTAAAATAAGGTTAAGACAACTTAAAAAAATAGAAGATCATGAAAAACAAGAGAAAAAAGAAAATAATAAGAATAAAGTTTCTATTGAAACATGTAGTCAAAGAATTATAAAATATGCTAAAGATAATAAATTAACTGGTAATGATAAAGAAAGTTCTTCATTAATTTTAATAATGGATTTAGTAGATAAAAATGGAACAGCAATAGGTGTTCTAAAAGAAGGTGTATTTTTTAATAAAACTTATAAAGATATTCGTAAATGTCTTATTGAAAATTTTAATGTTCGTGAAATTATTAGTGTTCCACAAGACCAATTTGAAAATACTTCAACAAAAACATCAATTATAATATTTGAAAATACTGAAGAAAAAACATCTAAAGTAAAATTTTATGATTTAGTTATTGAAAGATATACAGAAGATAAGTTTGAAGAAATTAATGGTGAAATTGTATTAATTGAAAATAAAGACGACATTAGTGATATTAGTGAAAATTTAATATCTGAAGCAACTAGTAATGAAATTATAAAAAATTCTATTTGTTCTTTAAGAGGTATAGATTATAATAAAAAAAAAATTATTGCTGTTGGTGAAGGATATGAGTTAGTAAAACTAGGTGATATTGCTAAATTAGAAAATGGAAAACAACTTGATAAAAAAAATTTAATAGATGGTATATATCCAGTTTATGGTGGAGGTAGCGAAATAGTCGGTTATCATAATGAATATAATAGAGAAAATTGTACTATTATCGCAGGTACTGGAAATTGTGGATTTGTTCAATATAATTCTAGTAAATTTTGGGCATCACAGTGTTTTACTATTAAATCTAATGATAATTTAATAAATAAATGGTTATATTATTATTGCAAGTCACAACAAACAACATTTATAAATAGTCAAGGTGGTTCTGTTCAAAAATTTATTAGAGCAGCCTATTTTAATGATATGCTAATCTCTATACCAAAATCTAAAGAAAAAATTAAAGAGTGGGTTAATAAAATATCAATACAAGATGATAAAAAAAATAAAAATGAAGAACTTATTATAAAATTAGAAGAACAAATTAAAAATAAAATTAAAGATATTGAAAAAAATGAAGATTGTGATGAATTTGATTTTAATTCATTATTAACTTATTTACCAAAAATAAATAAATATAAAGCATCTGATGGATTTACATCAGGATTATATAAATTTTATACATCAAGTCAATATAAAATTCTATATAGAGATGATTATGAATTTGAAGATACTTGTATTTTAATTGGAAGAGGTGGAAATACATCAATTCATATTGCGTCAAAATTTTCAGTATCGCATGATGATGTATATGTAATTAAATTAAAAGATAATAAAGATAATGGATTATTGCAATTTATATTTAATTATTTAAAAACAAATATTAATATAATATCAGATAGTTTTAAAGGCTCTATAATAAAACATACTTCAAAAGAAGAATTATCAAAAATAAAATTAAAAATACCCAAAAATAAAAAATTTATTAAAGATATTCATTTATTATTTCAAGAAATAGAAACATTGCATATTGAAATAAAAGAAGCAGAGTTACAATATAAACAATTAATTAAAGAATTATCGGAAGAATCTATTCCGACTAATAAACAAATAAAAATTAATACAAATGATAATACAAATGATAATACAAATGATAATACAAATGATAATACAAATAATAATACAAATGATAATGAAATATTAACAATTTCTAAAAAGAAAATATCAAAATCAAAAATAAATATTATAAATGATAATATAAAAAGTGTAGTTATAAATAAAAATAATATTTAATTTATAATAATTAATAATTTTATTTAATACTATCGTCTATTTTTATTAAATCCTAATTCTTTTGGAATATTTGAAAAATCTTTATAAAAGTCAATTGGATTTATTGGTAATTTATCATATAAGTTACATAATTCAAAGTAATCTTCTAATGAATTTATATTTTTTTCATTACAAAAATTTATCCAATCATTTTTATCTTGAATAAATTTTTTAGTATTTATACCTATAAAATCATACCAATTTGTCCAAACACTTTTTAATCTAAAATATTCTTCCGGATTTTCAATATAATTTTTATGATTATCTTTTACTACTTTTTTAGTATATTCTTCTTTTGATTGAATATTTAATTCTTTATTTAATTCTCTAATATAATTAAATTCATCTTGTTCTTCTGAATATTTAGAATCTAATGCATGACTATATCTTAATCTTAAAATTATTTTTTTTAATTCATTGCCGTTTTCTATAATATGATGATGTATTATTTTTTCTTTTATATTATCGGATTCTTTCAAAATTGGCTTATTTAATGAAACAACATTTATTTTTTGTTCTATCATTTCATCTACATTCCTAATTTTAGAAATAATTTTTCTACACTTGTCAAATGACTCACTGTCTGTTGTAAATTTTCCTGTATCTATGTATGGAATAATAACATATGCTTTTTTATTAGGATAATTATTGTCTAATCTATTCGGTCTTAATGTTGATTGTACTATTCTAATATCTGATTCCATATTCTCAGCAAATATAACACCATTTAATTTAGGACAATCAAATCCTTCACCAAAAATATAAACACTTGAAATAACACCCCAGTGTGCTTTTTTAAATTTATTAATTTCACCTTCTTGAATAGTTCCATTTGATAATTTAATATCATTCAGATTTTCTTTACTACTATTATGTAATGCTTTGTTATAATAATTATCTTTATTGATATTTATTATATCTAATTCAAGAATAATATCAATGTATTTCTTAACTAATTCAGAATTTTCTATTTTATTTGTATAAATAAGTATATGTGTTAAATCATTATATTTTTCAATTGATTTTAACGACATAAATGCAGATAAAAATAAATCTTTATGTTCTATTATAGAATTTTTAATTTCATTGTTTTTACCTAAATGTAAACTCTTAATAATATTATTAATTTCATCTTCAGTGTTTTTTAGAATTATTAAATTATAATCAGTAATTTTTTTATTTTCAATTGCCCATTTAATTGTTTTTGAGTCAATTATTTTTCCAAATATATTTTTATCATCCATTGAGTATATTACTTTATTTGTTCTGTTATTTTCAATTACTTTTTCAGTTGCTGTCATAAATAATGATTTATTTGATTTTATTTTATGAAATGCATCTTTTGTTTTTTCAAATTCACTACCAACTAAATGGTGTGCCTCGTCGCCAATTTTAAAATCAAATTTATTATTTGATAATTTATTACAAGAATCGTATGTAGTAATAATAAATTTGCATTCAGGTGATTTATTATTAATAAAATTATTTATTTTATCTTCATTTGTAGTTGAATCTATTGTATAATTTTCATTCTTATCTGTTTCACCACCTACATATAATATATTTTTATGATTATTATATATTCTCATTATTTCATTCTTCATTTGTTTTTGTAAATATATACTTGGAACACCAATTATAACTAATTTACACTCTAATTTTTTAACTATCAATATTCCTAATAACGCTTTACCAAGTCCACAACAATGTAATATTTTACCAATATTGTTATTCCTATAAAATTCATCTATTTTTAATAAAACATTTATTTGATGTTCTCTTGGAATAATAATTTCATTCGTTTCTTTATTTTTACACGAAAAATTTAATATATTAATAAAATTATTAATATTTATTTTATTAAATATTTTATTCTTATTTTTACTAATCATAAAAGATGAAGATATAAATGTATCAGGTTTATTGTCATAATATTTTCTCTCAAAATTATGTATATCGTAAACTTTATAACTTATTTTTATTTTTTCTAATTCATTAATAATACTTTGATGAAATTTTTTAATATCTTCGTAATAAAAATATTCACTTTGATAATTATAGTTTCTTTCGTCTTTGTGCA
>Ga0214917_10007927_pt1 | contig 10579 bp, 5 predicted proteins | sample LL_1208_BB_MetaG_FD_177983 | JGI IMG/M metagenome (GOLD analysis project Ga0214917, IMG submission 177983) | Freshwater microbial communities from Lake Lanier, Atlanta, Georgia, United States - LL_1208_BB | ecosystem: Environmental > Aquatic > Freshwater > Lake | place: USA: Georgia | collected...
ATCTTTAACCCCGCCCAAGATAACCGCGCGCTTGCTTTCGTGTCATACGAGTTTACCCCTGGCAGTGGAATCTCCGAGATCGGTTTGTTTGATCTTGGGTTCGACTGGGGAAATGGTGCGGACACCGAGCAGTTCCCACTGGGGCTCTACGACTTCATCAATCTGAATACAGATGCCACGGCTGTTTATGGTTCAGTGAATCCCAGCCAAGGGGATCTGGGCACATTGACCACTTCGTCTGTACCTGAGCCTTCTTCTGCATCCTTGTTGCTTTTAGGCGGCATAGCACTCGCGGCTGTTCGCCGTCTTCGGAAGAACGTCTAATATAAGAAACAAAACTCAACCCAAGAAAACCAAAAAAAAATGAAAAATAAAATCATCCTCACATTAGCAGCAGCGCTCGGCATTTGCGCTTCGCCCAAAGCTGAGGCACAATCATTAGGCCAGTGCACATTTGTTGATGTTGCATCCCTCTCTGCAGAATTCGTAAAAACTGAGACAGGTACCGGCGCTACCGTTCCTGTAGATGCTACTGTGTTAACCAAGAGCATGCGTTGGACCCGGGATAAGGTATACATTCTGGGTAGGAACGTGATCGTGCCAAGTGGCATAACGCTAACGATCGAACCAGGAACGCTAATCCGTGCCGAGCGTCCTAGCAAGGCCCAGGGATCGACTACAGCGGAAGCTGCCCTTTCGCCTGCTGATCCGGGTGCACTCGTTGTTGCTCGTGGAGGCAGAATTGTTGCTCTCGGCACTGCGGAGGCTCCCATTGTGATGACAACCATGGATGACCCCTATGTACCGGGTGGCCAAACGACCATCCCTGTGTATGAGAATAAGGGTATTGTTGCAGGCACTGGAATCGCCAACGCAGAAAGAATTCTGCGGACTGGTTATACGTCACTTAACGGCACGACTGCTGGTGTAGGTGAATACACTGTGACCGGTGGAACAATCACCGCCGATGCCTATGATTACAACAACACTCTTTCGAATCCGAAATCTCGCTGGGCCGTGGATGGACAGTGGGGTGGTCTTGTTCTGGCAGGGTATGCCGAGACGGTTGTCGGTTATGGGAGCGGTGTGAACGCCCTAAATACAGCTTCAGTGGCACCAACAATCAATACAGGGAACGGTTCTGCAGTAGGTGCTGTTGGAATCCAGATGATTGAGGGCATGGCCTCGTTTCCAACCTACGCCTTTGGTGGTGGAGATAATGATAATGATGACTCCGGAATCGTTAGGTTTATCGATCTTCGCTACGGGGGGTTCATCATCGCAGCTGGAAAAGAGCTTAACTCTTACTCGTTGTATGGAATCGGACGTAACACTGTGACCGAATTTTTGTCTGATTGGAACAATGCAGACGACTCGTTCGAAGTCTGGGGCGGTGCACTGAACCTTCGTCACTGCCTTGCTGCGTTTCCAGGAGATGACGGCTTGGATACAGATCAAGGCTGGGTCGGCACTGTTCAGTTCTTCGTCCAACTCCAGAACAATGCGATCGACTCCTCCGGCAATACGAGCGCTCGTGCCGTTGTAAACGTCGGGGATAGTGCTGGTGAAAACGACGGACCTGAAAGCAGTAATTCCGCAGTCCCCTACACTGTCTTTACGATGGCGAATGCAACGTTCGTAGGACGTGGCTACAGCTCGATCTCTGACAGGTCGATTCCTGCAGGGAACACAACTTTAATCGAGCCTGGAACCGGCCCAAATTTCAAGGATAACGGTTCTGCTAAGATCTATAATTCGCTCTACATGGATAACCCCCATGGTGCGATGATGATCGCAGACGCGCGTGCCTACTCCGATACTGCTGCAACAGGGAGTGCTGGTAACTCTGCTATCAACCGCTTTACTGTTGCTCGTACCACAGGTGGGTTTGATGGTGCTGGGCGTGCTTCGGACCTGACGACTACGGGTGCCAATGCTACGAATCCAGGTGAGAAGGACGGGTTGTTCAACAACGTCTGGTTCTACCGGAACGGCTTAGTTGACACCGCTGTTGCTGGAATTAATGGAAAGTATGCAAGTGTTGCCGCTCTGAATGCAGCCATCGCTGCCAATGAGTCCAACTGGTGGATTGGATCTGATGCAAATCTATTCCCCGCTGGAACTGATAGAAAAGAGCGTGGTGCTAGTGCTAATAACACCTTAGCCTGCGCCAACATCGCAGCCATGAGGACCTCGGTGACGGCTATGCCTGGCGTATATTTTGACCATGACCCTGGTGTAAAAGTTCCATTGAATCACCACACCTCAGGCATCGATCTGACTCCCACTGCCGCAGGTGCAAGGAATCTGCCCTCTAGCAACATACCTACGAACCTCGGAACTGGCACTCGCGCTTTGGTTAGTGAAGCGACCTTTGTGGGCGCCGTGCGTGATAGCAGCTGGTTCCTCGGTTGGAATAACATGGCAAACCAAGCAGGCGTCTTTGATAGTTCAGCCAAAATCTATATCCCTGATGTCACTATCACCGTCAATGGCTCTGGGAATCCAGTCATCACCTTTGGTGGTGAAGCTGGAGTGAAGTATGTGATCGAACGCTCAACGGATAACAAGTCATTCGTGAAGCAGAGCGTCGTCACTGCGGTGGCTGGAAATAACCCAGTTACCGATTCTTCAGTAACCGTGGGCGCAACGCCTGTTTTCTATCGCGTAATCGCGATGTAATTGAGTCGATAAACGATTGAATTGAAACGGGCGCTAGGGCATTTTGCTCTAGCGCCCGTTTTTTTATATGAAAAACCTCATCTCTGCACTTATGCTTTGTGCTCTAACAACGGGTCCAATATTAAGTGATGATTCAACACCCCAAGCTTTCGAATCCCTAGACTATGCAGTTCAATCGCTTCCTGCATTGGGTGTGGATGAGTACCGTAGGGCATTGACTCAACGTGAGGCAGCGCTGGTTTGTGTCCAATTAGGGAAATACGAGCAGGCAGAGAAAGTTGTGAGTTCCATGGAGCATTATCTTGCTCCCTCCACGATTGCGGAATCAGTTTTGTTGGCTTGGCCTAAGGCACCCGCTGAAACTCTAAAACGATGGGTCAATCTAGGTGCTAAAAAGATGTCTTTTTGTGTTGGACGAGAACCTGGTGAAGTGGCCTGGCAACTGGAGCGTCTTAGAATTCTTTTAGCAAACATTCCTGCAGAACACGGAAGGAGTATAACTGAACCTCAGGATACGGATATTCTTCCTAAGACAAATTCTGAGTTGATCAAAGCATTTGATCGGCTGGTCGAACCTTCCTGGCTCGAGAGTTTGTTCGATCGCTTGAACAAGCGTCCTGCATGGAAAGAGCTTGCGCGTACTCATACCCAAGAGGAGAAAGTCGCTTGGAAAGCATCTCGAATTGTGGATGGTTTTACAGCAAAGCTCCTCTTGCAAGAGGCCAACCGAAGAGTCAGAAGTGGGACGACGTATCCGAATTCTTGGCTTAACTTTGCCGTTGGGGGAATGGAATCTACGTCTTTCAATTCTGATCCAATTCAAATCGCCGCCTTGTTCTATTCACTCAATCTTGAAGAAAAAGATCGAGAGGCAGAACTTTTTGCCCAGCGATTTCGGATTATGGCTCCCCAGTGCGCTCCTACAGCTTTTGGGTCTTACGAGGCAGCCGAAAGAATCGCTTTTGCTTGTGGAAAAGATGGATTTGGAAAAGATGAGATTCAAGGCTCCCTTTCGGACATGCAAACACGGGCAGACAAATACCTCAACGACTATGAAAAGCTGACAGTATATCCGCAGTTAGCGGCTGGTTTTTCAGCCTTGGGCAAGGTCGATACGGCGGTGTCTTTGCTTTCGAAGGTTCTTTCCTACGCGGATAAGAATACGGATCCAGAAAGCAAAAAAATTGGCCTGATACGCCTAAATCTAGGCTTCTCCCTTGCCCGTATTCAACCTGCACCGGAACAGGCGATGAAAATAGCAAAGATCTGGTCTGACTCTGAAAAAAAATAATCAAGTTGGGGCTGTTTAAAAAAGTTATAGATCTGAATCCACTGGATTCAGAAGTGTCCGTAAGATGAAAAACTACCTTGCGCGGTATGGTTGGACTTACGCGATGGGCACTGCGGTATTTTTGGCGGGCCTCGGATTAAGCTGGAGAATGGTGGGCAATCCGGACATTGGATTTCAGCTAAATGGGGCACGCTATCTATTGGCGCATGGAGATGTGCCGAGGGCTGAGCCGTTTCTATACATGGTCCCTTGGAGCCGGTACGTCGATCTCCAGTGGCTTTGGCAGCTGTCCATCTATGGGGCAAACCAGTGGGGCGGGCTTCTGGGAATGAATCTGCTTTCGGTGGGGTACACTTTTGCTGCCTCGGCAGTACTCATGATTCGCTGTCGAAAATGCACGGGGGGTCTTGGAGCTGTTTCCTTTGCATTTCTCGTTCTCCTTTTCACATTCAATGGATGGGACTACCGGCCGCACACTCTTTCCTGGGTCTATTTGGGATTGGTCCTGCTCTGTTTAGAGAATTATTCCACGGGCGATGACCGCGCTATTTGGTTTCTTCCGCTTATTATGATGGGGTGGGTGAACTGCCACGCTTTGTTTAGTTTAGGGTTGGTGACGATCGGACTTTGGACAATTGGGGAGTTCATCGAGGCCTTTCGGCGCAGGCTAGAGGATTCTGCCAAAGTTAGGAAGCGGTGGTATCGACTGTTCGGGGTGGGAGCCTTATCGGGGTTAGTCTGTCTGTTGAATCCTTATGGTTGGGAGGGACTGTTCTTTCCATTCAGGCAGTTCACTCTGATGACTTCGAGTCACATCGCAAAGGATTTAATCTTTGGAGTACGGGAATTCGAGCCACTTTGGAATCAAGGGCTTGTCTTCTCATTTAATGGAAGGCCCTGTTTACCATTTTGGAGCTTGATGGTATGGACTATTTTCCTTGGGGTTTTGGCAGGTTTTTTAATGAAGAGACCTCGTTGGACATGGCCAGTATGGATGGTCGGGGCAATCTTCACCTTTCTTTTCCTGACTGCAGTCAAAAACTGGTCGTACTTTTCGTTCGCCCTGATTCCTTATGCATCAGCAGGTTGGAGCCAGCAGCTCGAGGGATTAAGAGAAAAATGGGGTAAGGCGGGGAAAATTGTAATTTTGATTATCTGTGGGTTACTCCTGCTTCTTATGCGGGTCGATTGGTTAAGTCGAATGACTTCCAATATGGGTTACGGATTGAGTTTTGATCCAGTTGCTCATCCCGAGGGCGTGGTGGAAATCATTCGCAGGGCAGGTCCCAGTGCGCGAATCATGAATCCACATGATTTGGGTGGTTGGTTGGCTTGGGGAACGGGTCGGCAAGTCTATATTGACGGTCGAAACGACAACTACCCGGAGCGGTTGTATAAGGAGTTTATACCAAGTTTGATTCTGCCTGAACATTTTCAGATTTTGTTGGAAGCAACTCGGGCAAACGTTGTGGTAGCCCGTGTGGGACGCGAAAATGTCTGGATCGAAACCTTGGCGAAGGAGCCAGATTGGCGGTTAGTCTATCGCAGTCCCGGGGTGGTGACTTTTTTTCGAAAAGATCTCGCCCCAGAGATTTCTGCTGTGGCGAAGGACAAAAAGATCGAAGAGAGTCTGCCGGCAAATAGTGTCATCTGGGATCAACTTCTACACGATGCTGCAGAGAAACCCCTGCCGGGTTGGGTTAACACTCTTCCATTGCATCTCTTGGAGCCCGACGATTCCTCGGGGAACAGTGCCTCTAGTATTTGTCTTGGGAATGGACGGTTGGGTCAGGCATACGCATGGGCAGGTATAGAGAAAAGTCCATATTTCCTTACGGAGTTATGGGTGAATCTTGCGATTGGATTCGAAATGACAAAAGATTACCCGAGGGCTGATTTCTGCTGGGATACCATTCTCCAAAAAGTCCCCAACAGAGACTTACAGGAGCAGTCAGAAAAAGCGCGTTTACGGCGAAGTCTTCCAGATCCTCGGATTCAGCTTCAGTTCGAGGAAATGCGACGCCGAGGACTACGATGAGCAGAAGCTCCTCCCCGCCCACATCTGTTCCCATGCCCAACTGGATCTGGGGATTGCTGGGGTTGACTGGGTTCTTTTTGGCGTGGCACTGGATTAAGAATGAGGATCTGGGGTTTCAACTTAACGCGGCTAAGCTGATCCTTCAGACGTGCGATGTGCCTCGTGCGGAGCCGTTTCTCTGGACTGAGACGGGGGGGAAGTATATCGACTTGCAGTGGCTTTGGCAGTTGGGGATGTACGGATGCTGGCGTTGGATCGGTTACGGTGGGTTGATGATAGTCAATGTTGGTATTCAGTTTCTAGCTTTTGGAATCTGGGCTTGGCGGGTGTATCGAATCGAAAAAAGAGGCTTGGGGCTTGGCAGTTTTGTGCTTCTTGGCCTTTTTTTTCTAGTCAATAACTGGCAGATTCGTCCTCACAGTCTTTCGTGGGTTTATCTTGGTCTAACCCTTTTGATGCTGGAGGAGCACTCAAGGGGGAATCGGCGTATGATCTTGTTTCTTCCACTAATTTCACTCTTTTGGGTGAATTGTCATGCCCTCTTTAGTTTGGGATTGTTGGCGGCGGGTCTTTGGATGTTAGGGGATCTAGTTTTGGATATCCGAAAGAGGGGATGGACTGATGCAATTCGCAGTATATTCAAAGGGTATTCGGCGGTAGCACTGGCGGGGTTGGCCTGTCTGATTAACCCGTACGGATGGGAGGGTCTGTTTTTTCCTCTGCATCAGGCACGAATCGTCGCAGGGACCCACGTGGCTAGTAAAATGATTTCAGAATTTCAGCCATTATGGCGGGCGATTATCCCAGAAGATGGATTTCAGTTCGCAATCAACTGGTTTGATTCAACCACAATGTCTTTGCTTCTGCTGCTTTTATTGTCAGGAGTGATTATGGGTAGATCCAAGATTCCGCCACCTGCGTGGGGGGCCATAGCTATTTTCACCTTTCTGGCATTTCGGATGGTAAAAAACTTCAACTATCTTTTTATCCTTCTGGGTCCTTATGCAGCTGTCGGAATGGATGCTTTGCTGAATCGCCAGAAAACCGGAATCCAGTCCGTTGTTCGTGGGGGAGCGGCGGCAATCTGCTTCTTCTTTTGTCTAGTGCTACCGCCCGATCTTTGGGGCAATTGGTTTTTGGGGCCGAGATTCGGCGTAGGATTCGATCCCTACGTGCATCCCACAGCGATCGCAGAGGTGTTAGCGCGGTGTCCACGCCAGTTGAAACTTCTGAACGGTCACGATAATGGCGCTTGGCTAGGATGGGTTTCAGGAAAAAAAGTCTTTATGGACGCGCGGAATGATAACTACTCCGAAGAGCTGCTGCGTTCATACAATCAAAGCGCGGAGAGTCGTGAGGCTTTTGTTGCTTTGCTTGATCACTGGCAGATCGAAGCGGTGGTTATTCGATACGACAAAGAACCTTTTTGGGTACCAACCCTGATTGGGATCAACCAGCGTAGCCAAGGTGTTTTCAAGAACTCGTTGGGCCGACCTGTTCCCTTATGGCGCTGTGTGGCGCGGGATGCACGTACGGCACTTTTTTTTAGATATGATGTGTGCCCAGAAATAGCTGAAAATCAGTCTTTTGAGCCGGGGAATGAGTCATTGAGAGGACGAATGGAGAAGTTCGATGCAATCTTGCAAGCTCAGTCCCTAAAGCCGATTTCGGGATGGAAAACTCCATTTCTTGGATCAGACGTTTTTCCTCTGGAGTTAAATCTTCTGGTCGGCAGATCCATGTATTTTGGGGAGTACCAGGAGGCAAAAAGCTACGCGGTGAAAGCCATGGAAGGTTGTGCATGGTTTTATCCTGAACTTTGGTCCAACCTAGCCTGTACGTTTGAAATGGAGGGTGACACTCTTCGGGCCGATTTCTGCTGGGAGAGGATTACGCATAAAACCATGGATCCGCATTGGAAAGCTCAGGAGGTTATAGCGCGAAAGCGACGAAGGGATGGCCAAGGTAATTCGGCCGTTAGTTATCCGGGTCCGAAACCATAACGCAGAATGCACCAGACAGCTTGGAAACCGTCCCTCCAACCCACTTTTTTCCCCTCTGCATACGTGCGTCCCGAATAGGAGATGCCAACTTCATAAAAACGGGCGCCATGGCGCGCGAGCTTAGCGGTGATCTCTGGTTCAAATCCGAATCGGTTCTCCTGAATTCGGATCTTTTGGATGAACTCCCGACGAAAGGCTTTAAATCCAGTTTCCATATCGGTGAGGTTTAGATTCGTGCTCATATTGGAGAGAAGGGTGAGAATGCCATTACCTACACGGTGCCAAAAATAGAGAACCCGATGTGCAGATCCTCCTGAAAATCTGGATCCGTAGACAACATCCGCACGATCTTCTATTAGGGGTTCCAAAATTGTGGGATATTCATGCGGGTCGTACTCCAGATCGGCATCCTGAATAATCACATAAGGCAAGGTAGCAGCTGTGATTCCCGTGCGGAGGGCAGCTCCCTTGCCTTGGTTGATGGTGTGACGAAAGATCTTTAGCGGGATGGGAAGGCTTGCTAAAGCTGTGAGCTGCATCTGGGTCTCATCGGTCGAAGCATCATCGATGATGATGATCTCTCCAACGTGGGGTTGATTCGCGACAGTTTGGATCACCCGCGCAATGGTGGTCGCCTCATTGAAGGCAGGGATGACAACGGTTAATATACGACTCATGAGAATAGGCGAAAACTGAAAGATCAAAAAGAGTAAGCCGCAGTAAGGCTGAGATCCCAGCCTTTCGTGTAGGAATTGAAGATAAACTCTTCGCCCGCCACAGTCTGCGTCTGATTAATCCAAGGGTTGAGGAGATTTTTGCCCCGAAACGTGAGTCTCCAGTTGTCGGTGATCCCTTGGGTAATGTTGAAGTCCAAGGAGGGAGCAGGTTGCTGATAAATATCCGGGAAAAAAGTCTGTACTCGATTATCAACGACAAAGGGGGAGCCCACCGCATAAAGAAAGGGTCCAGTGACGTTATAGTAAAGGCCCGCGTAGAATTTGTATTCATCGTTATCGTAGTTCAACCCTGCATTAATGATGTATTCAGGTTGGCCTTGAAGAGGGCGGCTGGTTTGCGTTGTGAAACTCGCTGCCTGACCGGTGATAGGAACACTACTGGCAATATAGGTATAATTACAGAAAATGGAAAACTGCCTGAGTGAGGAGGAAAGCTGATCGAGGCGTTTTCGAGCCTCAAACTCTAAACCTTTCACGATTCCAGTCTGGGCATTGACGTATTTGTAAAATGGAGTCTCTGTTAAGTCATCATAAAAAGAGACCTGCTCCATCGGTTTGGTCAAATCTTTATAAAAAAGGCTCACAGCAATGACTTCGCCGGATCGGGGAAACCATTCTGCTCTAAAGTCATAGTTGTTCGCTTTGGAAAGTTGCAAAGCCGGGTTGCCTAAAAAATAGGTATCGTCAGTAAAGTTTTTGGAGATCACAGGCCCCATCTCTTTAAAGGACGGGCGGGCGAGAGTTTGAGACCAAGCAAATCGGAGATTCACGCCCTCCGTAAGATTGAAAGTTGCAGCAGCTGAGGGAAGTAGGTCGAGTTGTTGGATTTTCGATAACCCTGTTGCATTAGGGCCGGAAAAGTTGGGGTCAGGAAAATAGCGGGCGGGGAGATTCGTAGAACCAAATATCTTTAAATTTGTATTTTCGAATCGTGCGCCGCCGACAAGAGTGAGTTGGGGAAATAGTTTGAAATCTGCCATTAAGTAGCTGGCGGTTACGCCCTGCAATGCTTGGTATTGAGTTCCTGGGTTGGTTTGACCGTCAGCTTGGTTGAAAATGGTGTAGCTCATCATGTAGTTACTATCGAGTCCAGTGGGGTTAACTAGTCCGCTACGCTCGGGTGATAGAAAAACATCTGCCCATGTTTCTCCATTTTGAGGCGTGTAACTTTGTTGGTCCAAATCTGGGTTGCCCGCTCCATAGAATCCATATGGGTAGTTAAAGCTCGCTTGCGTGTAATTTCTTTGGCTGTAATCCTGATAGAAGCCCGTCTTAAAGGCATCCGTTCGTTCTTTTTCTTCAAACATTGGAATGGTAAAATCAACGATCCCATAATAAGAATTCTCCGTAAGCTCCTTTTGAAATCTTTGTAGGGTTTTATCTGTAACATCGGCATCGCTGGAAGATCCATCTAGGTCAACATATTTTCCAGCGCTAGTGACTCCGTAACTGAATTGACGGGCATCGGGCTCAGACAGTTGAGATTGGCCTAAGCCGCCGTTCCAATTGATTTTAAAGTTTCTTGCCTCCTCGAAAACATCCTCCCCGATAACTTGCAGGTAAGCCAAGCTACGTTGGCCGGAATCGATGATTTGTTGGTATTCGGTGGGTTGGTTGGTGGTGGATCCAGGCTGGATCCTTTGCGTCGCGTAGTCATCTGCCCCCAAGTTGTACATAACGTTAATTGATGCCTTGTGGTCTTTGTCCCACTGACCTGAAAGACCGGTCAGTCCGCCCCAAAGGACTTCCTGTTTTCCTTGTTGCTGTTGGAATACCTGGTTCGTCCCAACAAATTTTGCTGGCTCGTTTGTCTTAGCGATGTTGTTTA
>Ga0214917_10007928_pt1 | contig 10579 bp, 13 predicted proteins | sample LL_1208_BB_MetaG_FD_177983 | JGI IMG/M metagenome (GOLD analysis project Ga0214917, IMG submission 177983) | Freshwater microbial communities from Lake Lanier, Atlanta, Georgia, United States - LL_1208_BB | ecosystem: Environmental > Aquatic > Freshwater > Lake | place: USA: Georgia | collected...
GTCTGCCCAGCAGGTTGCGGGCATAAAGGGCGCTGGCATGGTTGGCGACGCTGCTGGGCAGACCATCGGCACCGATCAGCTGCACACCGTGACGCCAGACGCTGTCGCCGGGGACCGTGCCTTCGCAGTTGCCCCCCTGGGCCACCGCCAGGTCGACGATCACCGAGCCCGGTTTCATCGCCGCCACCATGGCATCGTCGATCAGGCGCGGAGCCGGTTTGCCCGGCACCTGGGCGGTGCAGATCACCAGATCGGCCAGGGCCAGCTGCTCGGCCAACTGCTGCCGCTGGGCCGCCAGAAAGGCCTCCGAGGCAGCCAGGGCATAGCCGCCGGCTTCGGCGGGTCGCTCCTGCTCGACCGGCGGGTCGATGAAGCGGCCGCCCAGCGACTCGACCTGCTCCTTGGCGGCGGGACGCACATCGCTCACGTAGACGACGGCCCCCAGACGCCGGGCTGTTGCGACCGCCTGCAGACCGGCCACCCCCGCCCCGAGCACCAGGGCCCTGGCCGGCTGAATCGTGCCGGCGGCCGTCATCAGCATCGGCACATAGCGGTTGAGCGCGGCAGCCGCCAGAAGCACCGCCTTGTAGCCGGCAATGTTGGCCTGCGACGAGAGCACATCCATGCTCTGGGCGCGGCTGATGCGGGGCAACAACTCCATGGCCACCGCCGAAATGCGGCGGCTGGTGAGCAGCTGCACCATGGCCGATGCCCCATAGGGCTCCAGCAGACCCACCAGCAGGGCACCGGGCTTGAGCTGCTGCAGCTGCTCGTGCAGCGGGGGGGCAACGCAGAGCACCACATCGGCAACCGACCAGTCGGCCGTACCGGCTTCAAGCAACCGGGCGCCTGCCGCCGCGTAGGCCGCATCGGGATAACCGGCAGGCTCGCCCGCCTGGGCCTCGACCAGGGGCGTCAGCCCCGCAGCCACCAGAGCCTTGACGGTCTCCGGAGTGGCGGCCACCCGCAGCTCGCCCCGGCGGGATTCGCGGGGCACCAGCACTGTCAACACACCATCACCTCCCGACCCCGATCAACCGGGGCCCATTGCCTTCCATTTGGAAGTGAAGGGAGCGTTAACCGCAATCGTTTGCCTCGCTTTGTGCGCACACGCCCACCGGAAGCGCTCATGGGACGACGCTCAGCGCAGAGGCACAGCGCAAAGGCTCAGCACGGAGAGATGTTCAGAACAGTGGCAGCAGTTCCTGTTCCAGGCAGACCGCCTGAGGCCAGGCCCCCTGGTGCCGCAGCTGCCTGGCCCGCAGGATCATCGGATCGATGTCGCATTCATGCTGCCAACAGAGTTCGAGCAGGCGGCGGCGCTGGGCAGGAGTCCCGCTGTTGTGGCGCGGAGCACCGGCATTGAAGGAATCCATGGGCTGACCCGTGTTGGCCCGAAGTTAGGAACGCCCGCCGCGATGCCCATAGGCCAGAACACTCAATAATGCGGCGATGGGTTCTCTTTCCTTTGCCTTGAGCGAACGGCCGCCGGTGCAGCCGCGCCAGTGGCAGAGCAGGCTGATACAGCTGCTGCGCTCCCGGCTGGTGCAGGGCGGTGGCAGCCAGGACGTGCTGATCCATGCCGGGCCAGGAGCTGGCAAGACCCTCGGGGCCCTGCTGGGGGTGCAGCAGCTCCAGCGTGAGGGGCGCATCGGACGCTTCGTGGTGTTCTGCCACCGCACCGCCATTGCCGGTCAGTGGCTCCAGGCAGCCGAGCGGCTCGGTTTGGCGCTCAGCGACTGGTCGGGCCCGACGGAGCCCAGCCCAGCGGCAGGGCTGCTGCTCAGCTACCAGAGTGCGGCCCTGCACAGGGAGCACCTGGTGCAGCAACTGCTGCAGTGGCACGCCAGCCCCTGGCTGGCGATCGCCGACGAGGTGCACCACCTGGGCGTCGACCCCGACGATCCCGAGGCGGCCGGCTGGGGCCACGCCTTTGAGGGCCTGAGCAGCACGGCCGCGCTGCGGCTGGGGCTCACCGGCACGCCATTTCGCGCCGATCAACTGGGCTTCTGCGCCGCCCGGCGGGTGCAGGTGCGCGAGGGCGGTGAGCTGGTGGAGCGGATCGTGCCCGACCTGTGCGTGGAACCGCGCCAATTGATTGCCGCCGGGGATGTGCGGCCGCTGGAGTTTCGCTTTCAGGACGGTTGGGTGGACCACGCCCGCCCCGATGCCGTCGACGACCCCGAGCGCTCCTGCCTCTCAGCCGAGACCCGCGAGAGCTGGCGGGCCCGCAACCTGCGGAGGGCAATTCGCCTGGCCGATGCCAGCAGCATTGCCCAGCGGGTCCTGCTTCAGGCCCGTGACCGGCTGGAACTGGTGCGTCAGCAGCATCCCCAGGCCGGGGGGCTGGTGATCGCGCGTGACATTGCCCATGCGCGACAGATCACGCAGCTGCTGCTCGAGCAGGGCGACCAGGCCCTGCTGGTGCATTCGCTCGACCCCGAGGCCGAAGCACGGCTGGTCGCTTTCAAGGCCGGCCAGGCCGACTGGTTGGTGAGCATCGACATGTGCTCCGAAGGCTTCGACGCGCCGCGGCTGCGGGTGGTGGCCTACCTCAGCACGGTGGTGACGCGCAGCCGCTTTGTGCAGGCCATCACCCGGGCGGTGCGCCTCCATGGCGATCAGTGCCGCGCCGAACCGATTCCACGGAACCCCTCGTTTGTGTATGCCCCTGCCGACCCCCTGTTGATCAGCCACGCCCGCAGTTGGTCACTGAGCGAGCCCTACCTGCTGCGGGCCCGGTCGTTGCTGACTGCCGCCCCGGAAGGGACCGGTCCCGGTGGCAGGGCGCCGCAGATGCCTCCAGCGGCCATCGCCGACGAGGCGGGCGCCGTGATCGCCATGACCGGCCCCCAACTGCCGCGGTTCGTGCAGCAACAACGGCGAGCATGAGTAGACAATCTGCGACGTTGTGTCAACCAACACCGCCGATCGGCCCTTCACCAGCCAGCGTGGTGCCAGCACCTGGGGACGGTGAACCATGGACGCAGCAATCGAGCGCCGCCTGACCGTGGCCGTGAGCTGGGCCCTGGCCCGCGGGGCCACCCTCGATGCCTTTGAGCATTACGAGGAAAGCTACGCACTGAATCAGGAATTCCGCGAGTGGCTGCTCTGCCTTGAGGAGCACCCTGATCTGCTGGCCGCCAGTGTGCTGATGGTGCCTGGCGATCTCAACAGACTGATCAGCAATTGCAACAGCCCTGAAAGCGACGGACTGCTCGAGATCTGACCTCCGCTCCTGGAGAACGAATCAAATCTAAAGCAAATCTGAAGCAACTCGAGGTGTCGACCCGGGCCCCCCCGGCAGCCAGCCAGGGACTGCCAGCGCCGACCAAGCCCGGGGAGCAAGGGGTTTGCAGCCTTTGGAGCGGCAGCCGATCAGCGGCGTGGTGCTTCAAAAAGCGTCATACCCCAACGGCCACGACAATTCGATACACTCAAGTCATACTCACTCCGCTTAAGCAGGGTCATGGGCGTCGAAAACCTGGTGATCGTGGGCTCCGGGCCCGCCGGCTACACCGCTGCCATCTATGCCGCCCGGGCCAACCTCAGTCCCCTGCTGATCACCGGCTTCCAGGACGGAGGTATTCCGGGTGGCCAACTGATGACCACCACCCACGTCGAAAACTTTCCGGGCTTTCCTGACGGGATCCTGGGTCCTGACCTGATGGACCGCATGAAGGCCCAGGCACTGCGCTGGGGCACCCGGCTGATCGAAGCCGATGCCGAAGCGATCGATCTGTCGCAACGGCCCTATCGCATCACCGCCGAGGGCCAGGTGATCGAAACCCAGGCCGTGATCCTGGCAACCGGGGCCAGCGCCAACCGGCTGGGCCTACCCAGTGAAGGCCGCTTCTGGAGCCAGGGGATCAGCGCCTGCGCCATCTGCGATGGGGCCACACCCCAGTTTCGCGGCGCCCCTGTCGCCGTCGTCGGCGGTGGCGACTCGGCCTGCGAAGAAGCGGTCTATCTGACCAAATACGGAAGCCACGTGCACCTGATCGTGCGCACCGAGACGCTGCGCGCCAGCGCCGCCATGGCCGACCGGGTGCTGGCCAACCCCAACATCACCGTGCACTGGAATCGCCAGGTGGCCGATGCCAGCGGCGGCGACTGGCTGGAGGCCATCGATCTGCGTGACAGCGTCAACGGTGTCACCGAGACCCTGGCGGTCAAGGGCCTGTTCTACGCCATCGGACACACCCCCAACACCCGCCTGGTGGCCGGGCAACTCGTGCTCGATGCCAGGGGATACCTGGTGACCCTGCCGGGCCGTCCCGAAACCAGCAAGGAGGGTGTCTTTGCGGCGGGCGACGTCGCCGATGCCGAATGGCGTCAGGGCATTACCGCCGCCGGCAGCGGCTGCCAGGCCGCCCTGGCGGCCGAGCGCTGGCTCAGCCATCACCAGCTGGCGGTGACCGTGAGCCGCGAACCCGTCGATCCCCAGGAGGTCGGTGAGCCGACCCGCACCGCCGAAAGCGACGAGGCCAACTTTGACCCCGATGCCCTCTGGCAGAAGGGCAGCTATGCCCTGCGAAAGCTTTACCACGACAGCAGCAAGCCCCTGCTGGTGGTCTACACCTCACCCACCTGCGGCCCCTGCCACGTGCTCAAGCCGCAGCTGAAGCGGGTGCTCGAAGAGCTGGGCGGGTCGGCCCAGGGGGTCGAGATCGACATCGAGGCCGATCAGGAGATCGCCGTGCAGGCCGGCGTCACCGGCACCCCCACGGTGCAGCTGTTCTTCAACAAGGAACTCAAGGAAACGTTCCGCGGCGTCAAACAGCGCAGCACCTTCAAGGCGGCGATTGAGGCACTGATCGGCGTTCCTGCCTGATCGGCAGGCAACCCTGGTGGACCTCAGCGGCGCCTGGGGCCACCCGGACGGTTGCCGCCGGGCCGCGGTCCGGTGGCTCCGGCGTTGCGCTCGCGGTAGGTGATGCGACCGCGGGTCAGGTCATAGGGGCTGATCTCGACCAGCACTTTGTCGCCGGCCAGCAGCTTGATGCGGAACTTGGTCAGCTTGCCGGCAGCACGGCAGAGGCACTGGTGACCGGCCGGCTGCTCGAGGGTGACCAGGTAGAACCCGTTGCCCTGCTCCTTTTCAATCACGCCGGAGGTTTCGATCATGCGGCCGTGTGCCTGAACCTGATGACATCGTCAGGTCAGCTTAAAGGTCGGCGCCCGTGACGAGCCTGTTGTTCCACAAGCCCTACGGGGTGCTGAGCCAGTTCACACCCGAACCGGGCAGCCGCTGGCAGACCCTGGCCGAGTACATCGCGGTGCCTGGGGTCTATGCCGCGGGCAGGCTCGATGCCGACAGCGAGGGGCTGCTGCTGCTCACCTCCGATGGGCGGCTGCAACAGCGCCTCACCGACCCGACGTTCGGCCACTGGCGCACCTACTGGGTTCAGGTCGAAGGCGATGCGCCGGCGTGCCCAGAGGCACTGCAGCAGCTGTGTCAGGGGGTGGTGATCCAGGGGCGCGCCACCCTGCCGGCCAAGGTGCAGGTTCTCGACGACGACGCCATCACCCGTGCCGGCATCGCCGAGCGCAATCCGCCGATTCGCCAGCGGCGCCGGATCCCCACCAGCTGGATCGCGCTCGGGCTGCGCGAAGGCCGCAACCGTCAGGTACGGCGCATGACCGCCGCCGTCGGGCTGCCGACCCTGCGACTGATCCGCATGGCGATCGATCTCAATGACGGCGAAGCCCCCTTGAGCTGGGCCGGCCTGCAGCCGGGCTGCTGGCGCGAGGTCGATGCTCAGGAGCTTGAGCGCCTGCAGCGCCTGCATCATTCACCAGGCCGGGGCGGCCGTGCAGGCGGCGGGAAGTCAGGCCAGGGGGGCGGAGGTGGGTAAGGGGGCTTCCCGCCGGTCGCCATAGGGAGCACGATTGAGCTCGCGCTCAAGGGCGTTGATCCGCATGGCCCGAAGACAGAACTTGCAGCCACCGGTGGTCTGAAGGTGCTTTTCGGGGGTGATCGTGATCAGCTTGACCGGATGCTCGGTGCAGCGGATCTTGATCGGCGTCTTGAAGCTCTTGTAGAGGATCTCGCTGTAGTCGTACAGGGATCCGAACCGCGCCTGGGCGCGCTGCAGAAAAAGCTCCTTGCTGATCGGGCTACCCATGGCCAGGGAGGCTATGGCAATGGCCTGACCCAGCCAGGCATTGATTCAAGAAGCGTGATGTCGGCCTGCCTCAGCCGATTGAGGATTTGAGCTCCCGCACCGTCTGCAACTGACCGTAGTAATAGTTGGCCCGCGCCCTGAGTTCGGGGTCCTCGATGCTGTCAAGGGCGTCAAACCCGAGCGATTGCCACAGCTCGTGGCCGCTGGCACGGGTCACTTCCTCGGTCGCTTCCTGCTCGAGATTGGCGAGTCGCCGTTGCAGGTTCTTGATCTGGGCAACAGACACAGCGGAAGCGATCAACACTGCAACAATAGTACAGACGCACTGCCGAGCCGTGCAAGCCTCAGAACGGCAGTTTCTTCTTGGCGTCCTTGTCGAGATCGGCCTCCATCTCCCGCAGGCGTTTCAGGATCGTGTCGTAGTACTCCCTGAGGTACGACTCCAGGTCGGTGGTTTCGGCGGGGTCCAGCCCGAAGGCCGCGTAGGTCTCGTCCATCGGCGCGTTGAGGGCGGCGCCACCCCCGGTGACCTCGGCAAAGGCCAGACGCTCGGCGATGTTGACCGTCGGCTCAAAGAAGCTGGCCACCGCCTGCATGGCCTTGAGCAGGGCCGGCGGCACCCGCACCACCCGGGCATCCTTGCCGCTGAGCCGCTCACAGAGCTGGGTGATCTCACCGGTGGTCCAGGCCCGCGGGCCCACCACAGGAAAACTGCGGCGTACGGTCTCGGCACGATCCAGGGCTGCGACGGCGAACCGGGCCACGTCCTGGGTGTTCATGTAGGCCAGCGGCGTGGGAGAACCGCTGACCCATACGGTCTGCGACTCGAGCACCGGAATCGCAAACTGGCTGATCAAGCCCTGCATGAAGGCAACCCCCTGCAGGATCGTGTAGTCGAGATCGGAGGCCGCCAGCCACTGCTCGGTGCAGGCCTTGATGTCCATCAGCGGCACATCGGGGTGCTGGGTCGCCCCGAGCAGCGACAGAAACACCACACGCTTGAGCTGGGCCCTGCGGGCAGCGGCAAACAGGTTCTGCTTGCCGGTCCAGTCGATGGCATAGGCGCTGCCAGGCTCGGTGGCGCGGGCCGTGGCGGCATCGATCAGGGCCTCCTGGCCCTCAAGGGCGTAATCGAGGCTGGCGGGTTCGAGCAGGTCACCGCGGGTGAGTTCGCAGCCCCATTCGGTCAGGAAGGCGGCCTTGCGGGGCGTGCGCACCATGCAGCGCACCTGGTGCCCCTGGTCAAGGGCCCTGCGCACGATCTGCCGGCCGAGGGTTCCGGTGCCACCGACGACCAGGAGCTGCATGCCGACCCGTTCACAAGCGGCCTGAGCCTAGGGGTCCGCCCGCATTAGCCGTGACGGAACCCGGTGAGCTCAATCCTTGAGCAGCTTGAGCAGCAGCGCACCACCGGCCAGACCCACGGGAATCAGCACCCAGAAGAGAGCTGCAGTGCCGAAGATTTCTGAGGCCATGGACCGGGTCCGGGAAAGGGTGGGTACCTATTTAGCAGTCCTGGGCCTGCGTCAGCCCGGCAGCCACTTCAAGGATCACCGTCCAGGGGGCATCGCTGCGCACCTGGGAGGGCATCACACCGCTGGCGGCGGCCCGGTGACCCCGCTGTTGCAGGCCCTTCACCAGCGCAGCCAGGGGCGGCGGGCCGCCGCCCAGACAACGGGCGATCGCACTGGTGGGCCAGCAACGGGGCAGGTCGCCGGCATCGGCCGCCAGCCGCTGCAGCAGCTGGCGGCCCTGGCTGCCCAGCCAGGGGCCGGCCACCGCCGCCGGTGGCTGTTCGGCCCGCTGCAGCAGGCGCGCCAGCACGACCGGGTCCTGCAGCGCACCGATCCACAACGGTCCACTGATGGCCAGTGGCGGCTCATCGCCCGGGCAGCGGCAGCGCGACCAGCGACGCAACTGCAGCAAGGGCTGCACCTGCTGATCACCGCAGCCATGGCAATGGGCCAACAGACCGAGCTGCTGCAGTGCGGCCGGTGCAGGTCGGGCCTGCAGGCGCACCGCCGTGCGGAAGGTGCGGCCCTCACTGAAGCTGAGCACTGGCCTGATGCCGCGCCCCTGCGCCCAGGCTGCGCGGGCGATCACCCCGAGCTGCAGGCGCAGGGCCAGCTCCCAGCTGGCCGGATGGGCCCGGGCTGCCGCACCCAGCTGGCGCAGGGCTCCCAGACGGTCATGGCCCGTTGGCGAACGGCCGTCGGTGCTGGCCACATAGAGCAGGCCGCCGACCCTGACCGCCTCAAGCGCCAGCGGCACCAGGTCGCCGGGACAGCCGAAGGCATCCAGATCGACCAGATCAAAGCGGCGGCGCTGCACCAAGGCTGCGGCCAGCAGCTGCTGGGCGGTCTGGGTCGTGATCTGGGTCGTCGCGATCTGGGGCACCGGACCAGCGGCCGCCAGCGGGGCCAGGTTGGCCTGCAGCAACGGCAGCCGATCGGGGTCGGCATCGTTGACCCAGAGCACGCTGCCCGCTGGCATGGCCTCCAGGCCGTAGCGCAGGGCCCGGATGCCGCACCCCGCCATGGCATCGAGCACGGCGACCGGTTCAATGGCTTGTCCAGAGGTGCCCTCGATGACACCCGCCGCCAGGCGCGCGGCCACCAAGTCGGCCAGCAGCAACACACCCAGGTCGCGTGCAGGGCGGGACTCGGCGCGAAAAAACCCGCTCCCCAGCCGCAGGCGGGCCGCCCCTTCGCAATAGTGATCTGCTGCCGCCGTTGTCAAAGCCGCCGGTGAGATCCAGCACCTCCCAGCCTGACGCCTCGACCCACTGGGGCACGGCCCAGCTCTGGCACTGGCAGGGCCTGCAATGTCACTGGCAGGTGCTGGGTGACGCCGAGGCCCCTGCCGTGGTGCTGCTGCATGGCTTTGGCACCGGCAGCGGCCACTGGCGCCAAACGGCGGCCCCGCTGGCCGCCGCCGGCTGGCGTGTCTATGGCCTGGATCTGATCGGTTTCGGCGCCTCCAGCCAACCGGGGCTGCGGCGGGGCCGCGCCCTCGACAACCGGCTCTGGGCGCGGCAGGTGCAGGCCTTTGCCGCGCAGGTGGTGCAGCGACCGGTGGTGCTGGTGGGCCATTCGCTGGGCGGGCTGGTGGCGCTCAGCTGCGGGGTGTTCGCGCCGCGCTGGGTGCGGGCCGTGGTGGCCGCCCCCCTGGCCGACCCCAGCCTGCTGCGGGCGCCCCGTCGTCCCGGTCGGCGGGCGCCATGGCTGCGCCGCCTCTGGCGCACGGTGGTGAGGCTGTTGTGCCGGCTGCTGCCGCTCGAGCTGATCGTGCCGCTGCTGGCGCGCTCGCCGCTGCTGGAGCTGGGCATCCAGCTGGCCTACAGCAGCCCGGTGCTCGGCGATCGCCAACTGCGCCGCTTGATCGCGCGCCCTGCCCTGCGGCCCACGGCGGTGCGCAGCCTGCGGGCCATGAGCACGGCCATGGCCCTGCGCCCATGGCGGGCCACCGCCCGCGCCCTGCTGCCCAGACTGCAGCAACCGCTGCTGCTGATCTGGGGCGCAGCCGACCGTCTGGTTCCGCTGGAGGTGTCGGGCCAGTGCCAGGCCCTGCAACCGAGGGCCGAGCTGGCCGTGCTGCCCCGCTGCGGCCACTGCCCCCACGACGAAGCGGCCGATCCTTTCAATCGGCTGCTACTGCGCTGGCTGACACGTACCTTTGGTTGATCAGTTGTGGTCAGCGGCGGTCTGCTCCATGAAGCACACCCTCTCGGTGCTGGTTGAGGACGAATCAGGCGCGCTCAGCCGCATCTCCGGACTGTTTGCACGCCGCGGCTTCAACATCGAGAGCCTGGCCGTGGGCCCCGCCGAGACAGGCGGCATGTCGCGGCTCACCATGGTGGTCGAGGGTGACGACCGCACCCTCGAGCAGATGACCAAGCAGCTCGACAAGCTGGTCAATGTGCTGGGGGTGATCGACCTGTCGACGATTCCGGCGGTCGAACGGGAGCTGATGCTGCTCAAGGTGGCCGCCCCGGCCCAGCAGCGCAGCGCCATCCTCGAACTGGTGAATGTGTTCAGGGCAAAAGTGGTCGACGTGGCCGATGAGGCCCTCACCCTTGAGGTGGTGGGAGACCCCGGCAAGCTCGTGGCGCTCGAACGGCTGATGGAGCCCTACGGCATCCTTGAGATCGCGCGCACCGGCAAGGTGGCCCTGGAGAGGGCCTCGGGGGTCAACACCGAACTGCTCAAGACCACCCGGCTTGACAAGCGGGTGCCGGCCTAAGGCCTGGCCTGCACCAGGGTTCCCCCTTCGAGCACCCGGGCCTTGAGCAACTTGTCGCCCTGCTGAATGCGGTCGACCACGTCCATACCCTGGACCACCCGGCCGAACACCGCATAACGGCCATCGAGTTCGGGCAGGGCCTGCAGTGCGATGTAGAACTGGGCACTAGCCGAATTGGGGTCGCTGGAGCGGGCCATCGCCACCGCCCC
>Ga0214917_10007929_pt1 | contig 10575 bp, 9 predicted proteins | sample LL_1208_BB_MetaG_FD_177983 | JGI IMG/M metagenome (GOLD analysis project Ga0214917, IMG submission 177983) | Freshwater microbial communities from Lake Lanier, Atlanta, Georgia, United States - LL_1208_BB | ecosystem: Environmental > Aquatic > Freshwater > Lake | place: USA: Georgia | collected...
TATGAGGAACTTGATCAGCTAGCCCTGGAATATCTAATCGGTGTTTACTAGAAACTATGCCGATAGTTGCAGGCGTTGATTCCTCAACACAATCAGTAAAAGTTGTATTGCGAGATGCTGATAGTGGCGAAGCAGTTGCATCAACTTCTAGGCCGCACCCAGATGGAAGTGAAGTTAACCCGCAGCTCTGGTGGAAGGCTCTCACAGAGGCTCTTGATGAGTTAAGTTCTCATAAGATTTCAGCGATTTCAATTGCTGGTCAACAGCACGGCATGATTGTGCTAGATAAAGATGGGGCAGTAATTCGAGATGCCCTCCTCTGGAATGACACTCGCTCAGATAAGGCGGCTGAGGATTTAAATAGAGAGATTCCAGATATTGCCCTTCGCACTGGCTCTCAATTAGTTGCCTCATTTACTGCTTCAAAGGTGAGATGGCTTGCAGATAGCGAGAAAGCAAATGCCAATAGAGTTGCTGCGATTGCTCTTCCCCATGATTGGCTCTCATGGAACCTTTCGGGCGCAAAATCATTAGAAACTCTTTTTACTGATCGCTCTGATGCATCTGGCACCGGATATTTTGATTCAAGAAACAACGAGTATTGCCTAGATATCCTGGCAACAGCCATAAGAACCAACCAAGAAATCATTTTGCCAAAAATAATTGCGCCAAATCAATTTGGAGCAACTAGCACTAAATCAATCCCGATTGCTGCTGGAGCTGGCGATAATGCAGGCGCGGCCCTTGGTTTAGGTGCATCTTTAGGTGATTTAGTTATTTCACTCGGAACCAGTGGTACCGCTTTTGCTATTTCAAAAAGTTCGACTCATGACTCATCTGGCGAAGTTGCAGGCTTTGCAGATGCTACAGGCAATTTTCTTCCTCTTGCTTGCACCTTAAACGCTGCAAAAATCTTTAACACAGTTGCCAAAAGTCTTTCGCTCACATTTGAAGAATTTAGCTCTCTTGCTCTCTCTGCAAAAGTTGGAGCAGAGGGTTTAAGAATGATTCCTCACTTTGATGGCGAGCGGACTCCCAACAAGCCAAGTGCTAAAGGCTCTTTTTATGGAATAACGCATAGCAATTTCACAAGAGCGAATATTGCACGCGCCTCTATCGAAGGTGTTATAGCTGGAATGATTTATGCCGCAAAGGCTGTCGAGAGACAAGGTGTTAGTTATTCCAGGATTTTACTAATTGGAGGAGCTGCTAAGAATTTTGCAGTGCAACAGATATCTGCTGATTTGTTTGGAAGAACTATTTGCGTTCCACCAATTGGTGAGTACGTCGCTGATGGAGCAGCGAAACAAGCGGCCTGGGCTTTAAGTGGAAATGAAGGACTGCCTCAGTGGTCCCTTGGTGAAGTATTCGAAATTCATCCCAGCAGAGATGCAGAAGAAGTTAGAGCAAGTTACATGGGCCTGATTAGAGATTAGTGATTGGGTCCAGCGCACATAATTCGACCATAAATAGCAACAGCTAACTTTAAAACCTTTCCCAAAGACAGTCTATATTTGGTTTACCCTCGACAATTCTCTGCAGCGTCGCAAGTAGTGGGTAGAGAATATCTTGAAACACGAATTTAAAGTAACTTTGACAAGTATAACTTAGAGACTAATGGATTAAACGAAGTCGATCTTGAATCAAATTATAGTCCTGAATGTACATATCAAGATTACTCTGAAGATTCATCCAGTCGTGATTTCTAATGAAACTTGTTATTGATGGATAGTCCTCTTGAGGAAAACGGGATCGCAAATCACGATAATTTCCTTTATGCCAAAGTAAATCGAGATCCTCAAAATTCACAAATGCATAGATGTCTCTATAAATTCTAAGGCTATCCTGAATACTTTGTTCTACGGTGAGTCCATCAGAATCCAAAAAACTGATTAAAAACTTACTTTCAACGGGTCCGGGTATATCGTCAAACCCAACTCGTGAAGAAGATGCATTCCAAAACTGTAAGAGTTTCTGTGTCTCCGAAAACATCAATTGATCATTTGGAGAAAACAGTCGAAAGAGAAAGCTATTAAAGTCTGTGGTGACAATTCTATTCTCATACTCTTCAAATGTCTTCTTAAGAATTCTAAGAGATTGAACATTATTAATTGATTGATCAACTCTCGTCTTCAAAGTGAATCGAATACCAAGTTGCTCACTTCTCTCTAGCCCAGCTAAAGTCGAACTAATCTGATAGTTAGAATTTGATATACCTGAAGTTAGTGGTTCTTTCACCAATACAATATCAGCACCTTCGCTTCTAAGCACATTTATATATTCTGGAATACTGGAATCCCAAGTTGAAATTATTACAGGAATTTTTGGCCACAAGGACTTGTATAATTTTAGAGACCTAACTGAGGTTTCTAAGTTTTGATTTATCGGCCCCTGCATAAGTATCGCAATATCCCGCAAATATTCTTGTGATTCTGAAGGCCTCGTTCTGACATAGCGATCATGATTGGAATGCAGCTTATATAAAATAATAGGGCCTCCTATAGCTCTGGAAACTCTATTTAAAATTTTAAAGGATTTATCAATAATTCGAATCAAGAATCTGTTGTACTTCAGCTTAGAGTGCGGAGTCATGATTGATTATTCTACTTTAGGGTTAAACTTGGCGCATGAGCCTGAAGGATATCAACTATATTCTCAGTAAATTGAGACTACAAAGATGGCCCTTTGAATTGAAACTTTTCTTTGTGCTATCCGCTTCGTTTATCGCAAACTTTCCTTTTTCGGGAGCCGAAGATGTTATTAATGCCCGTGAGAATTTTGACTCTCCCAACCGGAATGACTTCTGGGGCGGATTTGCACCATTCTTCTACTCACTCATTCCAAGCACTCTTTTATCAACAGATACGACTTATGCACTAATTTATCTATTATTAATTGGCTCGGGATCATGGGGAATCAACGCTTTCCTACAAAACGAGAATTCAAACAACCAATTACTTAAAAGCTATTTACTACTTTTTTTAACACTTATTACTTCTCTTTTCAGCCTTCAGTTTTCTAGAGATGGAACGATGTTAGCTTTTGTTTGGTCAAGTATTGGTCTCTTTCTATTCTTTCACTCCAAAGGTTTTAGAGTTTTACTATTATTTCCTGTCACGCTCTATGTTATTGGAATAGCTTTTAGGCCTTGGTTTGGAATAATTACTATTCCTCTAAGTATTTTTATAATTAGAAAATTACGATTGATTAGCTCAATCTCAATTTCTAAAGTATTTCTTTCTCTACTCTTACTCCTATTAATGATTCTGGCTCCAGCGATCCTTGATCGCGCATCGGTGAAGGCACTCGATATGAAATCATCATACCCCCAGCAACAAGTAATGATAATGGATGCAAGCGCCCTTGCTTGCCTCTCGGCAAAATCCTCAACTGTTGATTCTGCAATAGCAACTCTTAGCATTATCAGTAATGAGGCTAATCTGACCAAAGCAACTTTGTGTTCATTTTTCTATCCTCAGTCATGGGCTTCTGTGGTTTTCTATAATGTGACTAAAAGCCAATCACAAAATCCAATTAGAATGATTGAGCCCTCCGATGAAGAGCTGTATTCCTCTTTTCTTAAAAAGTGGTTGAGTTTGGTTGCCATGAATCCAGCCCAGTATTTACAAACTAAAATCATGTTAAGTTCGCAGCTCCTCTTAGCAGGTGATTCCCGTGTGGATGAAGATCAATTTCACAAGAAATTGCTTCTAAGTCCGCTTACTATCCTTCGTGATTTACGCCTATTCTCAGTACTACCTTTTCTAACCTTAATTCTCTTATCCACTTGGTTCTGGCGAAAATCTATATCTAAAGTTGAGGCTTCTGCTATCTTTATCTTCTACTTATTTGGAGTAGCATCTGTGGCAATTTCATTCATAGGCGATAACCAACGATATTTAATACCTATCTCTATCGTCACGGGATTACTAACTCTAGTTCAAAGTCGCGCCAAGAGGGTCCCAATAACATCGTGACTAATATCCCATTAGTACTCTTCGTTCCCTTTTATAATGAAAGCAAAAGAGAGGGAATAGTCGGATATGTCAATGCTCTAGCTGCACTTCCAGAACTATCATTGGTATTGGTAAATGATGGAAGTACTGACACAACAAACAACATTTTAAGTTCATTTCAGCAGCCAAACATTAAAATCTATTCCCATGCCATTAACTTAGGGAAAGGTAACGCTTTAAGGGTGGCAATGCTAGATTTTCAATTGCATAACAAAGCAAACTTTATAGGATATTTAGATTGTGATGGTGCATTTCCAATCGATACTGTAAGTCTGTTTATTGACTCGTCTCGCAAGAAGTTTCTTGATAACGAGATACTGCTTTGCATCGCATCAAGAATTAAACTTGCTGGAAGAAAAGTAGAGCGTAAAGAGCACAGGCACTACATTTCTAGAGTTATTATCACCTTACTCGGAATTAGATACGCGTTTATGCCTTATGACAGCCAGAGTGGATTGAAAATATTCAGAGTGAATGAGGGATTTGAAAATTCTTTGCGCTTGCCTTTTAAAACGAGATGGCTATTTGATGTTGAATTACTTGACCGATTAACTAAAAAATCTTCGGCAAATGTCATATGGGAAGAACCGGTTCAGGAGTGGCGCGATATGCCTGGGTCACATTTAAAGATAAGACATGTGATAAGTGTTGCGAAAGAACTTCTTCTTCTGCTCCTGACAAAAAAATCACTGGATGACTGAATCTAGCTTGAAGAGGCACGAGTAATTCGATCACGTATTGCCACCGCTAGCCCAAGTCCCTCTGGAGGGTCTATATATATTCGTTCTAAACCAGCATCATCGCCTTGTCGCAGAGCTGAATAAAGAATTCGCGCATACTCTTCATTATTTTTTGGAGAGGCCAGGCGAATCACTCCACCAGGCGTTAAGACTCCCTCCATTGCAATTAGGCCATTGCCTGATTGAGCCTCCTTACCGATAAGAACTCTTGCCTTTGGTGAGTAATGTTGTTTATGTGAACCTGAAGCTCTAACTCTTGGCTCTTCGGCTTCAAGAAGAATTATTCCTGTGCTCTGTTCAACCATCTCTACTGTTACCGCCCCTGGTCTAAGAATTGATGGGTTATCTTTGCTGCAATCGATAATCGTTGATTCAACTCCAACCAGTGATGGTCCGCCATCTAATATCTGATCTTCTGGTTGTAAATACTCTTCAAGCTCTGCGCTAACTGCTTGAGCAGTTGTTGGTGAGACTGCGCCATATCTATTGGCGCTAGGGGCAGCTATTCCATTTCCTCCTAACTTTTTGAATTCAGTAAGGAGACTTAACGCCAAGCTATGGGCTGGGATTCTTAACCCAACAATATCTTGATTGCCAGTGATAAAGTTTTTCGCTTTATCACTTCTCTTCAATAGTAGCGTCATCGGGCCTGGCCAGAAGTCTCGCATCAGGGAAATGGCATACTCAGGAATATCCTTAGCCCAGTAATCCACCCCATCTAAATCTGCAATATGGATAATGACTGGGTGCTCTGTTGGTCTTGCTTTAACAGAGTACATCCTAGAAACAGCTCTCTGGTTCTCGGCATCCACCCCAAGTCCATAAACAGTCTCGGTTGGAAATGCGACAAGCGTACCATTGTGAAGTTTCTCGGCACTTTGGCGGAGAACATCTGGAGAGCACTGAGAGATGATGGCGACCATAGAAGGTATCTTAGGGTTATGAGAAAAATGAATCCAATAATTACATCCCTTACCGCTCTTATACTTCTCGGCACCTCATCTGTCTACCCTGCCCAAAGCGCTGAATCTGATCGTTATATAACAGTTACCGGTATTGGAACAGTCAGTGTGATCCCTGATGCGCTTCGTCTATATTTAACTGTTACTAATTTGAGTGATAAAAGCGCGCCCGCTCTTGCCAACGTTGCAAAGACTGCCACCTCAGTTCGTTCAGCTCTCAAGAGTGAAGGTATTGCAGCAAAAGATATCAAGAGTTCAACTCTTACTGTCTATCCTGAATATAATTACACTCAAGATAAGGGTTCAGTAATTATTGGATATCGCGCCACACAATCTTTTACAGTATTAATAAGAAAAGCTGGGAGCGGTGGAAAGATAGTTGAATCTGTAGTGGGAGCAGGCGCTGAGAGCCTTCAAATAAATGGCATAGTTCCATTTATCACTAAAGGCTCTAATGTGATGCAAGAGGCAAGAACTGCTGCTGTTGCTGATGCCAAATCTCGAGCATCCTCATATGCCAAACTCTTAGGAACTTCACTAGGTAATGTCATCTCATTAATTGAGAATTCTGCTCCTTCATATTCATTTCCTCCACTGGGGGTTGCAAAAGCTGAGGATTCCTCAACTCCAGTGATTGATCTTGGTGAAGAAATAATTACCTTGTCTATTACAATTAAATGGGGGCTCAATTGAAAAATCTCAGCAACAGAACTAGATGATGTTAATTTTAACCAGAAACTCCTGCGAGAGGCTTAATTGTGAGAGAAAACCTAAAACATAGTTCTATATCGAAGTCTCGTAATAAAAAATCTCTTTTGCCATCTACATTGATTGGTGGTTTGAGCTTCGCTGGCGTAGTTGGCTTCCAGACACTACCACCTTGGAACATTTCTTGGCTACTAAATGGTGTGAACGGCGATATGTTACAAGCCTATATTGGATGGAATTTTTTTAGAAAAGATAAGTGGAGAATGCCTTTAGGAGACAATCCTAATTGGGGGTTAGAAATTTCCAATTCTATTGTCTACACCGACTCAATACCTTTACTTGCTCTCCCAATGAAACTATTTAATCCTCTATTTTCCGGTTCATTTCAATATTTTGGATTGTGGCTTTTCCTATGTTTTATCTTACAGTCTGTATTTGCTTGGAAATTAATTTCTTTATATTCAGACAACAATGTAACTCTATACAGTGGAACCTTACTTTTTGTATTTTCTCCTATCATGCTCAACAGATCTAATTTGCATTTGGCTCTTACAGGACACTTCTTGCTTCTTTCAACGCTTTATTTTACCCTCAATAAATCACTTAAGTTAGCAAAATTAAAATGGTTTTTACTCATTCTTGCCTCACTCTTGGTTCATGCCTATCTTTTTCTTATTGTATGTTTTTTTTATACACTCTTTCTCAAAAAGGAATTCCAGGCGTCTCGAAACCTGTTCCGGATTCTACCAAGTTTCCTTAGTACAACTGTTGCAGTTCTATTCGTCGCTTATCTAGCAGGTTACTTTGTCGTCAGGCCTAATTCTGACTATGGGCCAAGATTCGGGATTTTTAGATGGAACTTGGCTTCACCGGGAAATCCTGACGGCTGGTCGGTATTCTTGCAAGGAATCATAAATCGTGAGGGCAATGGCGAAGGTTTCAGTTATCTTGGAGCGGGAGTCTTGCTTTTACTCGTCTCATCTACCCTAATAAGTTTCCAAAAGTTACCTGACATAATCTCGATTTTGCAAAGAAACAAATCCCTAGCAATAGTATCGGGTCTCCTTGCTGTACTTGCTGCTTCTCATGAGGTGGCTATAGCGAACTTTCGCTTTTCAATCCCACTACCAGAGTCAGTAGTAGATTTTTTATCAATCTTTCGTGCATCTGGCCGGTTGATATGGATCGTAATTTATTTAATGATTATATTCCTGATTCATCAGCTACAAAGACATTTAAACTTAAAATGGTTTCTCGGTATCATGTTATGCGCAGCAATATTTCAAATTATTGATACTAGCGATGGATGGAGAGACTTATTTAATCGTGACTCAAAGCCACGCACAGTTCTTATCAATCAATCTCCAATTTGGAGTCAACTGCGAAAACATTATTCGACTATCCGCGTAGTTCCTGAATCTAATGAGTATCCACACGCCATTCAAATTGGGCTAATTGCTTCTCAATTAAACATGAGAACTAATGCAGTCTACGTAGCACGAGCTGATATACTTGAAGTTAAGAAGTCTGCGAGTGAAACTATGAGCGAACTCCAGAATTCCGTGGGTAACGAAGGAATACTTTACATACTCACTACGCAACAACTCGAAAAGTACAGGGGAAAAAGCAGTTCTAATGAAATGACAATAATTTCATTGGATGGTCTAAATCTTGTTCTAAACTCTTCTTATTTACATAACACTATATTGACTAGAAATTAATTAGGTCTCATTACGACTAGAAGAGTAACGACGACCATTTCCGTGCAGCTTCCTCATGTGAAAATTGAAGTCCTCTCTTCCAACTATTTAATCTAATTTGCTTATATTCAAATTCACTTTGCCTAAGGTTTAGGATGGCTTGTACCAAGGAATCTTGGTCATCAATTGAAAATTTAGTGCTCACGTCTCCACAGACTTCTTCAAAAACACTTAACCTGTTGTGTATTACTGGAACTCCATAGAATAGTGACTCCGCAAGCGGTAAACCAAAGCCCTCTCCTCTTGAGGCAAAGATTGATGCAAAAGCTTTTTTTTGGATGTATATAAGCTCATTTGTCAGAAGGTGTGGATATATTCGCAATTTTCCAATTGCTAAAAGTTTTTGACTTGCATTTGATAGCAGATTCAAAGGAATTTCACCCACAACAATTAGATCCAAATCTACTTTGTCTGCCGTCTCTGCCCAACTATTGATGACAAATACAGGGTCTTTTCTTTGCCGTTGGGACATAACACTAAGTAAGTAAGGTCGGGGTTGAATTGAATAATCAGATTGAAGTGACTCTTGTGATCTGAAGCCCACTGATGGCCAAATAACGTTAAAACGGTCAGCAGCAACGCTATAATTTTGTGAGAATTGGTTTGCAGTGTATTGCGAATTTGCTACCATTAATGATTTCTTTCTCAATTGCTCAACAAATGCTTTGTCTCGTAGCTCTCTCGCAATTACTAACTTTTTCTTTCTAAATTCTACTTGTTTTATTCCAACCTGATTTAAAGTTCTATAGGGATCATGAATCCGGATAACATCTTTAACATTTTTTGATTCACGATACATTCCTGGAAAAAGTGAACAATATCTAAAACTTGATTTGATGCTTTTATTGGGAATCATTACTCCGATTGATTGTAGTAACCACAATCTAATATTTTCTGGACGATTTGGGTTCACTATTAATTGCTTTCTAGGTTGCTCTGATATACAAGATAGAATCATCTGGTACTCTTTAGAATTCAAGAGTAATTTTTCTTTCTTATCACTGACTAACAGCTCCAACTCTTGAAAAATCTGCGTAAACACCAAGGAATCTAGGAGGGTCACCCTCGGGACACCAGTTCTAGCGCCAGCAATTTCCTGCGCATCCACTACCATTTTCATACATCTAATAGTTTACTGCCTTGAGATTTTAATTCAGTGGTGGGTGAAGGATTTGAACCTTCGAAGGCAGAGCCGGGGGATTTACAGTCCCCTCCCATTGGCCACTCGGGCAACCCACCATTGGCACTTGATTACGCAAGGCTAGCAAGCCACCCTCGCGCTCACAAATTACAAATTACTACTTGATTGAAGCGTCGTAGATGCTCTGAATTGTTGCATTAAGCATCGCATCAAACTCTGCATCGCTCTGTTGAGCGGTTAGACCCTCAGCAAGGGCGCGTGAGAATGAGGCAATAACGCCGGTATTTTCAGAGAGCATCTTGTTGGCATCTTCACGTGAATAACCACCAGAAAGTGCAACAACGCGGACCACACGTGGGTGATCAACTAGCTCCTTGTAAAGATTTGCCTTTGTTGGCAATGAAAGCTTTAGCATGATGTTTTGATCGCCATTCAAGCTGTTAGCGTAATCAATCAACTGCTTCTTCAAAATCTCTTCAGCCTCTGCCTTTTGTGGGCTCTTGATGCTGACCTCTGGCTCGATGATTGGAACTAGTCCACCAGCGATAATCTCCTTACCGATTTCAAACTGTTGCTTTACAACCGCATCAATACCGGTTGGGTTTGCCATGTTGATTACAGAGCGCATCTTGGTTCCAAATACACCATGCTTGTTAGCAGCAGCGATACGTGCGCCTAGCTCTGGGATTGGCTTCATTAGTTGGACATCATTTGCCTCATCAGCAAGACCGTTGTCTACCTTTAGGAAAGGCACAACCTCTTTCTTGGTCCATAGATACTCTGCAGATCCAATTCCATCAATGGTGCGCTCCATAGTCATTTCAAAAAGGATTGCGCCAATAACTCGTTCGCCATTAAATACTGGTGATTTGATTAGGCGTGATCTCATCTCGTGCATCCGATCAAACATCTCAGCCTCATTGGAGTATGCAGACTCGGTAACGCCATAGAGAGCTAGGGTCTTTGGCGTGCTGCCACCTGATTGATCAAGGGCTGCAATAAAGCCTTTGCCAGATTTAACTTGGGCAAACATTTCGTTATTCATCTATACTCCTTAAGAGCGGTTTATTGGGCTAGAAATCTCCGATTACCTCGCATACAACGCTGAATCCGAGAAGGCTCTAATTCTAATAGGTCAGCTGGGCTGCAAATAACCAGCAATTTCTCGCTCAAAAACCTCACGCGATACGGTAGGGCTATGGCTGATAGCAGTTTTGATGTCGTTTCCAAAGTTGATCGGATGGAGCT
>Ga0214917_10007930_pt1 | contig 10573 bp, 8 predicted proteins | sample LL_1208_BB_MetaG_FD_177983 | JGI IMG/M metagenome (GOLD analysis project Ga0214917, IMG submission 177983) | Freshwater microbial communities from Lake Lanier, Atlanta, Georgia, United States - LL_1208_BB | ecosystem: Environmental > Aquatic > Freshwater > Lake | place: USA: Georgia | collected...
TGTGACCGCCATGAACCCCAACGACACCTCCAAGGCAGCCTCGGCCTCCGTTTCAAGTGCGTCGGTGGTCACCCTGAATCCCACTGCGGATGATGACGGTGACGGCATGAACAACGCTGCGGAGTTGGTCGCGGGAACTAACCCCAAGAGCGCCTCCTCCAACTTTGTGGCCTCCACTAGCCGTCCTTCCTCCAACAGCGTGACAGTGAAATGGACTCCGGTCGCAGGCAGAACCTACAAAGTTCAGGTCACGGACAACCTCGCATCTGGTGTTTGGAACAATCTGGCCACCGGTCAGACAAGCGGCTCCTACACCGAAAACTCCGTCTCTTCCACCGCCCGCTTCTACCGCGTCGTCGTCGAGTAATATCTCAACCCTACCAACAACCAGTTTTTTTATGATCGGTTTTCGGTAGGGACGACCGTCTCGGTCGTCCGATTGAAGGTCTCAGCCTTGGAAATCAGGTGATCCATCGGTTGTGCGAGACGCTCAGCGCTACCTCATCTCCCCGCTCCGCTTGCCACCTGCCCCTTAGCCAGCCTACTCCTCCTCCAACTTCTATATTCTATATCCCCTATCCTAAATCCTTGAACCCCATGTAAGGCCTTAGCCAATAGTATTTCTTAATCTTAATCGTAATTTTAATCTCACCTCCAGATTACAAGTCGTTCTCCATTAGAGTTTAATAAGCTTAATTTGCCTGAACACTTGGACGTGCTTTATTGTCTAAGTAGCTAAGTAACAATGAAAAGACGACCTATCGCGGTCGCCATCGTCCTGATGGCGCTTTTGGCGTTTGCCGGGGTGTTGTCTTATGTCTTTTTCCAACAAAGAGACAAAAGTGAAATGATCGGTTCTTCCAACGCTCCCGAAGGAAACCCCTCATCATTGGCCCCATCCTCATTTGCAACAGGCTCTTTTCCAGCCTCAGCCTCCAACTCAACATCATCCTCAAGCTCACCTCAAAAAAACGCTCGGACAGATCAACCGGAAGACTTTAAGCCCACCGCTAAGGACGGCCAACCGGAATGGAAGTTAATGGATTGGTCCCTCAAAACCAATCCTGCCCAACCCAAGATACAATTACGTGCATGCTACTATTCCGCCCCGGGCAAGTTTCGGTTCATTCGCGTCGAGGAAGAAATCCAAAAAGAGGCTACCGGTTCCCTGACGATTCTTCGTCGCAAGGAAATGGTCGGCGACCAAATCATTGTCAAACTGCCCACCGGCACGTCCCAACAAAAAGCGGAGGAGTTGGCCCAGAAAATCGGGGCTAGTGCCGCTGCCAAGCCGTTCGCCCCGGACACCTGGCTGTTCGACTTTCCCCCCAAGCTGGAAGCGGTTCCGGAGGGCATGGCCGCGGCCAAAGGAACGGGTCCCATCGTCGAGTACACCGAGCCCAATATTATCGTTCACTCACTCAAAACCCCCAACGACCCCAGGTTCAACGATTTCACCCTCTGGCATCTCTACAACAGCAGCCAGTTGAACAAGGACATCAATGCACCCAAAGCCTGGGATCGACGCCCCTCCGCTGCCTTTGGAACCAACAAAGTCACCGTCGCCGTGATCGATTGCGGAGTCCGCTACACCCATGAGGATCTCTCCGCAAACATGTGGCGTAATCCTGGGGAAATTGCCGGGGACGGAGTGGATAATGATGGGAATGGGTGGGTAGATGATGTTTACGGGATCGATGCCTACGGAACCGAGGACTGGAATGACGTGGATTTCGACGCCAAGAAAGACAACAACGGTTTGGAACGTGGCTACACGGACACCAACGGCAATGGAAGTTGGGATGTGGATAGCGACCCTATGCCAGGAACGGGCTCAGCAGACGGGCATGGCACCCATTGCGCGGGAATCATCGGGGCCATAGGAAACAATGGGATTGGGACGACCGGAGTTGCCTGGGGAGGCGTTCAACTGATGGCTTTGCGTTTTATCAATAACAACTCTGGTTCCATTGCCGATGCGATCCTATGTATTGATTATGCCCGAGGCAAAGGTGCCAAGGTCATCAACGCAAGCTACGGACAAAATGGGACAAATATCGCGTCCGAAATGCAGGCGATCGAAAGAGCGAGATCCAACGGCGTGGTCTTTGTCGCCGCCGCTGGTAACAATAATCAAAGTAGCGACACTATCCCTTTTTATCCCGCCGCCTATACCAACAAGAATATCATCTCGGTCGGCGCCACCGACCAAAGTGACAACAAGGCCTCCTTCTCCAACTATGGGGCAACCAATGTCGATCTCATGGCTCCTGGGGTCTCGATCTACTCCACCGAGCACGGATCAGACTCCTCGTACGGATCAGGCGATGGCACCTCCTTTGCGGCTCCGATTGTCTCCGGGGCGGTGGCATTGCTGATCGCCGAATACCCGACCGAAACTTTTGATCAGATCGTCGCCCGGGTCGTCAACACCAACGCCGTAGATGTTTTATCTTCCCTCAGCGGAAAATGTGTCACAGGCGGGCGACTGAACCTGTCCAAACTGTTGCCGGCGGCTGATGTCTCCACCCTTCCCCCTGCCCTCGTCTGGCACCGCCCCGCGTATACCGAACCTCTTCTCCTCTCCCCCATGAGAACCCCAACCAACCCCGTTTTTTCCAATACGGGACTCTTTTATTCCGGTCTCAAGAAGTTCAACAACACCAATGGGGTGAATACCAACGGGCTTGTGAATCAGACCGGCGGTTGGCTTTTGTATCGCACCTCCTCCGCTGTCGCCTGGGTATCCAACGCTTTGACTTGGAGCACCAATAACGGGGATTACCAATTCTGGAGTGCCACACTTTCCAATCTTCCGGTCTGCACAATCCAATATTACCTGCAAATGGATTTTGATTCAGGTGCGCGCACCACCTTTGCCTACTCTTCCACCAATGCGGATGGTTTTACAACCGGGACCAACCCAACATCCGCCCAAGGGGCACCTTTTACCCTCACGGTTTCTAAGGCTACTGCGACACTCACCCTGTCTGGAACGAATCAGACGTATACCGGTTCCCCTCGAACGGTCAGTGTGACCACGGCACCCCTCGGACTCGCCACCCTGGTTACGTACAGCGGCAGTCCCTCCGCTCCAATCGATCCGGGAACCTATGCCGTTTTGGCCTCGATCAATGACTCCAACTATCAAGGCTCCACCAACGGCAGTTTTGTCTTGAGTAGAATCGATAATCCCACCGGGGACTCGAATGGCAACGGAGTGCCCAATCTTCTCGAGTACGCGGTATCCGGTCTCACCAGTTCCGGCACGAATCCCGCCAGCACCGGCATGGTCTCCTTGCAAACCACAGGCACTTCAACCAACTCCAACTCCATACTCTCTCTGATTGCCTTGGTTAGAACCAATGACCCCAACCTCTTTTATGTGCCACAAGCGATCATCGATCTCCAATCCACCAATTGGACCAGTTCGGGCTTCACCACCAACATCTCCAACCAGACCAATGTTCCCACTGGATTCCAACGCCGCGAGTATCAATACAACGCGGGCACCAACCCACGGGCTTTCCTAAAGCTAACCGTCGAACAAAAGTAACTTCGGTAGGGACGACCGTCCCGGTCGTCCGATTGAAAATCTCAAGCCAGGATATTGGATGATCCATCGGCTGAGCGGGACGCTCAGCCCTACCAATTCACATCCGCATCACAAAAAAGCTAGACGCTTTTGCTTAATTCCGCCTCGTGCCGGATGTCCTTCCCGGTGTAGAGATAAAAAACCAACTCAGAGATGTTTTTGGCATGGTCGGCCGCCCGCTCGAAGAATCTCGCCACCAACATCAGATTGAGGGCTCGAGTGATCGTCTTGGGATTTTCCACCATGAAGCTCGTTAGCTCCCGCTCCAACTGCCGGTTGATATTGTCGACCTCGACATCCATGCGGATGATCTCGGCGCACTTTTCGGGCGCGATTTCCACGAAGGCGTCGGTCGCCGCCTGAATCATAGCCAAGACGTGCTGCGCCATCCTCGGGATATCCAACAAGGGTTTGAGCGGCGGTTCATCTAAAAGAATCAGGCTCCGCCGGGCAATCGAAACGGCCTGATCGGCAATCCGCTCCAAGTCGTTGGAGATTTTGGAGGCGGAGAGCATGAGGCGGCAGGCCAAAGCCATCGGAGCCTGGGTAGCCATAAACTTGGCCACCATCTCATCAATCTCAACTTCCAACCGGTCCATTTCAAGGTCTGCATCGATGACCTGACGGGCTTTGGCGGCGTTTCGCTCCACCAGTGACTCCAGGGCTAAATTGAGGTTTTGGTGAGCCAAGCTGGCCATGCGCAAAAGGGTCTCCCTTAAGACCAGCAACTCCCCGCGGAAATATCCACGGATTCGCTCCAGCCGATCTTCCGTAGGCTCCATGGTTGGATGCGTCATGAGACTTTCTTACCCCCCCACAAACTGCTGTCAAAAAGGATCCTCAACCGAATCTTCCCGAAATGTAATCCTCCGTCTGTGGTTTGGCGGGGTTGGTGAAAACCCGGTTGGTTTCTCCGAATTCGATCAGCTCCCCCAGGTACATGAAGGCGGTCATGTCAGAGATCCTTCCGGCTTGCTGGAGATTGTGGGTCACGATGACCACCGTGACGCGTTTCTTGAGCTCGACGATCAGCTCCTCGATTTTGGAGGTGGCAATCGGATCCAGCGCACTGGTAGGTTCGTCAAACAGCACCACATCCGGATCGGTGGCGATGGCCCGGGCGATGCATAAACGTTGCTGTTGTCCTCCGGAAAGATTGTGAGCTAAGCCATGAAGACGGCTCTTCACTTCGTCCCACAACGCGGCTTCCCGCAAGGCTTTTTCCACTCTCTCGTCCAATTCCCTCCGTTTGCTCATCCCCTGCAGACGCAACCCGTAAGCCACATTCTCATAAATACTTTTGGGGAAAGGGTTCGGCTTCTGAAAGACCATGCCGAATCGCATCCGCACCTGAATAGGATCCATCCCTGGACCCAATATATCGATTCCTTCCGGCTGCAGTTTGACCGACCCCTCATAGCGGTTTCCCGGATAAAGGTCGTGCATGCGGTTCAGACAACGCAGGAGGGTGGTCTTGCCACAACCTGAGGGACCGATCAAAGCCGTCACCTGATCCTTGGGCACTTCGAGGGTAACGCTGCGGAGAACCTGATGCGTCCCGTAGAAAAAACTTAACTCCTGAATTTGGACTTTAGCCGGAACCGGCTTCTTATCTTCGGCGGGGTCCACGTTCGTACGACCCCCAAGGGAGATTCCAGGAAGAGGCTCGTTCTTCGCCGGTGAGAGAGGCTGGGGTTGGGTGCTCACCATTTGATATTCCTCTGGGCGTGACGCCGAAGCAAGATTGCCGCCCCGTTCATTCCCAGCGTGATGACCATCAAAAGCAAACCGGCGGCAGCCGCATTGGCCTGAAACTCTTCCCCGGGGCGGGATACCCAGTTAAACATCTGGATAGGCAAGGCCGTGAAAGGAGAAAAAACCCACTCGAACGAGACGTAGGGGGCATGATCGAGAAGGGCGGGAGGGGGAAGAAATGCGATAAAGGTCAACGCCCCGATGGTGATCAGAGGGGAACTCTCCCCGATCGCCCTGGACATCGAGAGGATCACCCCTGTGGCGATCCCCCCCGTGGAATAAGGAAGAAGATGGTGCCATACGGCCTGCCAGCGGGTGGCCCCCAAAGCAAAGGCGGCCTCGCGAATCATCGCCGGGATGGTCCGCAGAGCCTCCCGGGTGGAGACAATGACGATGGGTAGCACGAGGCACCCCAGGGCCATTCCTCCGGCCAAAATACTTTGTCCGAAGCGGAATTTATAAACAAAGAGGCCAAGGGCCATGAGACCGTAAAGAATGGAAGGCACGCCCGCCAAGTTGGCGATGTTAATCTCCACAAAATCCGTCCATTTGTTTTTTGGCGCATACTCCTCGAGATAGATACCCGCGGCCACCCCCAGGGGAATGGCCAGTGAGGCAGTGACCAGCATCAATAACGCGGTCCCCACCCAGGCCGAGAGCACCCCGGCCTCGGCCGCTCGCCGGGAGGGAAAAGAAGTCAGAAAGTGCCAGTCGATCCGGAAAAGACCGTTGGCCGCCAAATTCAAAAGGAGGATCGCCAAAACCCCAAGCGTTCCAAGCGTTAGAATGAGGCCCAAACGCCCAAACCAACGGTCGATGGCTTTGCGCCGCAAAGCCCTCCCCTTTTGGTGTTCGAGAAAATGTTCAGGCAGCACGATGGAATCTCCGGCGAAGCGCATGCCCCGCTAAATTAAAACCGAGGGTCATCAGAAAAAGAACCGCTCCGGCGGCGAAAATCGATTGATATCCGATGCTGCCGTGGGGAAGGTCCCCCAAACTGACCTGCACGATAAAGGCGGTCACCGTTGCGGCAGAGTCCAAGGGGTTGAAGGTCAGTTTCGGTTGCAGGCCGGCGGCAATCGCCACGATCATCGTCTCCCCAACGGCACGGGAGATTGCCAGCACATAGGCAGCCGCCAGTCCGGAAAACGCCCCGGGAAAAACAACCCTCAGCGCCACGCCCAGCTTCCCGTCCCCCAGGGCAAAAGCCCCCTCCCGAAGCAGCATAGGAACACTCCGCATCGAATCCTCACCCAAAGACGTCACATAAGGAATGATCATGATCCCCATGATCAATCCGGCGCTCAGCATCGAGAATTGCGGTAGATCCGGGTAAATCTTTTGCAGCAGAGGCGTGAGGGTGAGTAGGGCAAAATATCCGTAAACGACAGTCGGCACCGCACTGAGCAGTTCGAGCATAGGCTTCACCAGTTCCCGAAGCCGAACCGGAGCAAACTCGCTCAAATAAATCGCCAAAATGGTGCCCAAGGGAACGGCGACCAGCAGGGCCACGCCGGTGGTGACCAAGGTGCCCGCCAAGAGGGCGCTGATTCCATATTGGGGATCGGCAAAAAGCGGCGTCCACATTTTGTCCGTGATCAGGCGGCGAAATGGGACCTTGGAGAAAAAGGGCTCGGATTCCGTGATCAGGGTAATGACGATGCCAAACGTCACCAAAACCGAAGCCCAACCCCCAAGTCGAAGAACCCACACCATAATCCTCTCCACTGCCTTATCCAGGCGGCGGGAGGATTCTTGAGGAAGGGGCATAAAAAGGTTTTTTAGGGCATGAGCGGGCGGCTTAGAATTTCCGAGATCGGCACAGCCAGATCGGATTGATGGAGAAAAGCCGTCCCCTTTTCCAACTTATCGAACCGGCTTTTAACTTTTCCATAAGCATCTCCCGGCAAGGGGATATACTTCACCTCCTTAGCCAGACGATCCACGTTTTTGATGTAAAATTCGACGAAACTTTTAACCTCAGGTTTCTCCAACGACTTCACATTCACATAGATGAAAAGGGGTCGGGCCAAAGGATTGTACGTGCCGGCCAACACCGCATCTTCCGAAGGCTTTACCGCTGGTTTCCCTTTGGCATCCCACTCGATTCCCAGAGCTTTCAACCGCTTTTGGTGGGCGGCAAAATAGGAATATCCCATGTAACCTAAGGCATAGCGGTCACCCTCGACCCCTTGCACCAGCACATTGTCGTCCTCACTCGCGGTGTAGTCGCCCCGGCTGGCTTTGCTTTTGCCGTTCACCGCCTCGGTGAAGTAATCGAAAGTTCCCGAGTCGGACCCCGCCCCGTAAAGCTTGATCTCCTTGTCCGGCCATTCGGGACGGACCTGATTCCACTTGGTGATTTTACCCTGGGCTTCCGGCTCCCAGATTTTTTTCAAATCCGAAATCTTGATCGAGTCCACCCAGTCATTCTTGCTGTTCACTACCACCGTCAGGGCGTCATACGCTATGGGCAGTTCCAGGTATTCGATTTTTCCCTCCTTGGCCGCCTTGGCTTCCTCCTCCTTGATCGGACGACTGGCGTTTTGCACGTCGGTTTCCCCGCGGGTGAACTTTTTGAATCCCCCACCTGTTCCGGAAATCCCCACCGTTACCTTGGTGCCGGATGCCTTTTGGAACTCTTCTGCCACAGCTTCCGTGATCGGATAGACCGTGCTTGAGCCGTCGATTTTGACCACTTGCTCAGCCCGGGAGGAACCGGGTACGTAGGCAAACAGCCCCAGAATGAACCCCAAGAGGGGCAGTGCGGATTTTGTCATGCTCTTGACCTAAGGGTTAGCAACTTACCAAGCCAAGCCACAGATTGTGACAATTTGATGTCATATCTTATTATTCTAATAAGTTGATTGTAAGCTACTTGTATTTAGCCTTTGGAAGACAAATGCTCACTTTCGTCCCGACTCCAAGCTCACTGTGAGCCTCGACCGCCCCTCCATGGAGCTGAACTAGGTGCTTCACAATGGATAGACCCAAACCGGTTCCGCCTTTCTCGCGGGCTCGGTCCGAATCGACCCGGAAAAACCTTTCGAAAATCCGGTCCAGCTTGTCCTTGGGAATGCCTTCCCCCTGGTCTTCGACGGAAAATTCCACCAGACGCGGATCCTCCACTTCCCTCGCGGTCAAAGTGACCATGCTCCCCCCCGGAGCAAACCGCAGGGCGTTTTCCAGCAGGTTGGAAAAGATTTGCCCAGTACGCAAAGGATCGGAGAGAACCTTGGGAAGTTTTGTATCGGCCAGCACCTTAAGTTTTACCTTCTTGGCCGCAAAGGCCCGTTTCCAATCCTCTTCCAACTCCTCCAGAATCTCCAAAGGAGAGCGGGGTTGCAGTTGCAGGGTTAGTTGACCCGATTCAATCCGCGAAAGTTCCAAAAGATCGCTCACCAGGAGGGTCAACCTCTCGCAGTTCCTTTGCAACACACCGAGAATTTTCTTCCCCTCCGCACCCTTGAGGTCGGAAGGTTCCTCCAGGGTCTCCAGATAACCCGCTAGGATGGAAAGAGGAGTCCTCAACTCATGGGAAAGATTGGTGATGAACTCCGTGCGCACGTTCTCCAGTCGGCGAACCTTGGAGAGATCATAAAAGACCGTGACCACACCCGATAGTTCCCCATTTCCCTCCACGATGGGGGCGAAATTGACGGAGAAAATTTTTGTCTCCGGACGATCCGCACTGACCCGGCGGATCTCAATGCTTCTTCCCCTTTTTTCCGCAAAGGTTTCATCCGCCGCCCGGGCCACCTCCGGCAACCGGATCGACTCCATGAAGGTTTGCCCTAAGGGAAAATCCGAAAGGTGGAACATTCCCAAAAAACTCAGATTGGCCAGACGAATCATCCCGTCCGGATCCGTGATCACCACCCCCTCAGTTAAACTTCCGAGGATGGTTCTCAGGTTGAATTTTTCCCGTTGGGCTTTGGAGGAGATTCCCCGAAGTCGCTCCGCTACCCGGTCTAAATCCACAATGACCCCCCCCAGACCCCAGGCCCCCCGGGCCACAAAACCCGTGGACTCCTTTCCCTCCGCCAAGTCCCTCACCAGTCGCCGGATTTGAAGAATCGGTCGGTACACCAGTGCCCAGAGCCACCCTGCGGCAAGAATAGCCGTCACGACCAACAAAGGCGTCCACCATCCATCCATCAACCTACCCTCCCTCATTCGAACGATTTTTCAAGCCTGCCACTTTCGGTGGGGCAGGCTCGAGGACCCCACCTGGTTTTGGATTTAGTCTTGGATGGTAAGCGATGCGGCTTCCTCGAGGCCGCCCCACCCCACTTGGGAGCTCTGCAAAAGGGTTACCCCTGAGAGGAACTCAACCGATATCCGCTTCCCCTCACCGTCTCTATCATCCTGCCGGCCCGCCCGAGTTTTTCCCGCAAGCGCCGGACATGGGTATCCACCGTCCGCGTGTCCAGATGGGCCTGATAGCCCCAAACCTCGCTCAGGAGAGATTCCCGCGATTGAATATTTCCGGCTCTCCTGACCAGCAACTCCAACAAACGGAATTCCGTGGAGGTCAGACCCAGTTTCTTTCCCCCGATCGTCGCGGTCATCGCCGCCCGATCCAACTCCACCAGCCCTGCCCGGATCGGGATTGGTTTGGCGGCCCCCTGATCAGGTTTTCTGCGGGCCACTGCGCGCACCCGCAAAATCAGCTCCCGCGGGCTAAAGGGTTTGGTCACGTAGTCGTCGGCCCCCACCTCGAAACCCGCCACCTTGTCCTCCTCGGTGGATCTGGCCGTCAGCATCAAAATGGGAATCCGGGAAGTGGAGGGATTCCTGCGTAAGGCACGACAGACCTCAATTCCATTCATCTCCGGCATCATAAGGTCCAGAATAATCACGGAAGGGGGATCATTCTTGGCCATGGCCAGCCCCTCGGCTCCGTTACACGCCTCCAGCACATCGAATCCGGCGGCACGTAACTGCAGCCGGATGAGTTCCCGCACATCGGCCTCATCCTCCACCACCAAAATTCGCTCGCGCATCGCCTCCATCTTATCCGCCCCGTCTGCTCGCTCGGCAAGAAGCCGAAAGTGACAATCTCATGGCGAAAATCACGCCCCCCAAGTCGCTGCCAAGGTCTCCACCTCGGATCGGAGGCGGTCCACCTCGCTCAACTTCACCTCAGGTTCCGGAACCAAAATCACCTCCCCGGTGGTTTTGTGCTCATAAACTGTCACCCGCCCTTCCAGGCCCGTCGTT
>Ga0214917_10007931_pt1 | contig 10571 bp, 4 predicted proteins | sample LL_1208_BB_MetaG_FD_177983 | JGI IMG/M metagenome (GOLD analysis project Ga0214917, IMG submission 177983) | Freshwater microbial communities from Lake Lanier, Atlanta, Georgia, United States - LL_1208_BB | ecosystem: Environmental > Aquatic > Freshwater > Lake | place: USA: Georgia | collected...
ATATATAAATTCTTTAATATTAACTTAAACTTTATTCAGACAGTTAAGTCACATTTCGTAATTTACCCAATTCCAGTTTCAATTAATTACTTCTGGAACATTGGTTTTATTGTATTCATTTGTATTGTTATTCAGATTTTAACAGGTGTAATCTTAACATTATTCTATTCAGTAGATAACAATTATCACTCAATTATTTATATCTTAAGAGAGGTATATCATGGTTACATTATTAAGTATATTCATAATAATACACCAACATTAATTTTCTTATTTATGTTCTTACATTTATCAAGATCATTATATTATAACATTAACTGTTTTAACATCTTAACATGGTATAACGGTATTATCTTATTATCATTAGTCTCAGTTATTTCATATTTAGGTTATGTTTTAGCTTGGGGTCAGATTTCATACTGGGGTGCCACAGTTATTTTAAACTTATTACATCCATTATTAGTTTACTTAATTTCAGGTAACTATTATATTACAGTTATTTGCTTAAGAAGATTCTTCATCTTCCACTTTATTTTACCATTTATCTTATTAGTCTTCTTTATTGTTCATGTTTACTACTTACATGATTTAGGTTCAAGTAATCCAGTATCATCAACATCACCATACTTAACAAATATGATGTTATTCGTTATTGTTAAGGATATCCACATTGTTATTAACTTATTCTCATTCATTTTCTTAACATGGGATTCATTCTTATTATCACATCCAGATAACTTAATTTATCCAGATCCATTAAAGACACCAATTCATATTATTCCAGAGTGGTACTTCTTATCATATTATACATTATTAAAGATTATCCCATCAAAGAATATTGGTTTCATGACAATGATCTTAGTCTTCTTAGTATTCATTGCCTTAGGTGATGTTTATATTACACCATTAACAATTTATAAGCCATTATTATTCTTCGTCTTCTATTTATACATTTACTTATTATGGATTGGTGCTCAGTATCCAGTTCCTACATACATCTACTATGGTAGAGTTGCCTATATCTTATTCGGTATTTCAATCTTAATCTTAACAACACCTGCTGCTAAGGTTTCACATTCAAGATTATAATGTTATAATCGCATAAACATATTTATTTACTTGTTTGATTATATAGATTCAACTTCATTTTAAGAGTTATTAATGTGATGAAGGTCGATTACAACATTATTTATACAGCTTATTGGGTTAGAGGTGTTATTTTAGATAGAGATATTAACGCTTCATACTTATTAGTTTTTAGTTTATTATTATTCATTGTAGCTGAGTTAATGTTATTCGTTGCTTTCTTCTGGTGTTATTATCATAATGCTAGTATTTATACAGTAATGAATAGTGCTAAGGCTATCTTATTAACATTATTATCATTCTATAACAATAGTTTACATAATATTATTTTCTCATTAACAACAGAGATTTATAGTTTAACATTAACATTATCAGACGAGTTAGTCTATTATGTTGTTAACGTTCATGGTTTACATATCTTATTAGGTTCATATTTAACAGTTAGAATCTATTGGTACTTCATTGATATCTTATGGACATACATTAGTTACTTATTCTACTTCTAATTTATATATATTTCCTGAATCTTTATTATGGAATACCCTCTATAGATGTATCCCCCTCTGCCCCTCTCTTAAAGAGGGGTAATATACAGTTCCCCCTGTAGGGGGGAACTGGGGGCATCGGCTTACGGGGGGACCCCGGTGTATAGAAAGTCAACAGATAATAGATCAAAAGGCTCCAGGGATAACAGGCCAAGGTCATATTGTAGTCCATATATAATATTACTTCTGGCACCTCCATGTCAGCTGTTCCCTACCCATTAAAATATATATTCTTGTCATATTATTCCCACTGTGGAGAATAAGAAAATGGGTTAGTACCCGGTGTAAATAGACTAAGATGGAAGTTGTAATCGTAAGTAATTACTAGTGATAATAGAGTAATGAATATTAATAGGAAGATATATATTTTGTGTATGCATTTGTACTAAGATAAGTAAGGCTTCTATCTATTTATATGGATACATTTCCATAAGTTCTTTCTCCTGGTCTAAGAGTGTAAAGATATACTATCAGGTAACGATACAATGCAAATGTCTATTTTGAGTCTAAGATCCCTGTCAAGTGTATATATACTATAATATAAAGACAATAAATCAATAGAGAGTCCCAGTAATGTCAGAAGTGTAAGAGGGTTAGTAATCTGTTCATGGTAAAGATATTAGTATATATTAATTTTATGATTCGTTAATAGTTATTCCCATCTTATCTATTAGTGTCTATCTCTAAAATTGTGTATAATTTGTATGGTAACTGTTCGATGCAAACATTAAGCACTGTTAATTCTGATGAGGAGATAAGGTTCTACGTAAGCGAGCCCGGTAGTTAAATTTATTTCTTGTTTCCCCCCCCCCTGGTGGCATTGGCTTACGGGGAAACCCCGGTGTATACTATCTTGATTTCTACTTCACATTGATTTCTACTTCATATTTATTTCCCGTGTCCATAACAGAAATCTCCAGATAAGTATCCCTGTTTGTAGGGTCTTCTTAGGTCTAAACATATAGATTCTTCATTAACTTAAATTATATCTTAGCTAATATTAAGACATGTAACCATAAGATCTTATCATTATATTATTTAGCTTTCGCCATTATGTCATTAGTAGCCGGTGTTATCTTCTCATTAATTATTAAGATTGAGTTATACGAGTCAGGTAACAGAATTATCTCATCAGATAATTTAAACTTCTATAACTTAGATATTACATTACATGGTTTAATTATGATTTTCTTCGTATTAATGCCAGGTTTATTTGGTGGTTTAGGTAACTACTTAATCCCAATTTATGTTGGTAGTCCTGAGATTATCTTCCCAAGATTAAACAACTGTTCAGTTGTCTTTACATCATTATCATTAGTTATTATGTTATTAGCTTTATTAACAGAGTATTCAATTGGTCCAGGTTGGACATTATATCCACCATTATCATTATATCCAGTTAATACAACAGTATTAATTATTTTAGGTTTAGCTGTAAGTGGTTTAGGTACATTAATTACATCAATTAACTATACATTAACAGCTTTCCATACATTAATCTTAGCCGATTTATTCGTTCCTGCTATGGTTATTACATCAATTATGTTAATCTTCGTTTTACCAGTCTTAACAGGTGCTTTATTATTAATTGTTAGTGATATGTACTTCAATACAATCTTCTGGAAGGGTATTATCAATGGTAACTCAGGTGATCCAGTATTATATCAGCATTTATTCTGGTTCTTCGGTCATCCAGAGGTTTATATTTTAATTATTCCTGCTTTTGGTGTTATTAATCAGGTCTTATCAATTATTACACAGTCATATATTTTCGGTTTCAAGTCAATGATTTTAGCTATTATTAGTATTGCCACATTCGGTAACTTAGTTTGGGCTCATCATATGTTTACAGTTGGTTTAGAGGTTGAGACAAGTATTTACTTTACAATTGCTACATTAATTATTGCTGTTCCTACAGGTACAAAGTTATATAACTGGTTATCAATGTATACAGCTAACTTAACACCATTCATTAACATTATCTTATTATTCATTGTTATCTTCGTTAGTGGTGGTTGTACAGGTTTAGTCTTAGCTAATAATATTATTGATTTAGCTTTACACGATACATATTATGTTGTATCACACTTCCATTATATCTTATCAATTGCTGCTATCTTAGGTTTAATTGCTGGTGTTGTTGTTTATCATAACATGTACAACGTTTTAAACCCAATTACATTATTAACATTATTAATTTCATGGAATATTACATTCTTCCCATTATACTTCTTAGGTTTCAACGTTATGCCAAGAAGAATTATGGATTATCCAGACTACTTAAATGGTTGGAATTATATCTCAAGTTTAGGTTCAGTTATTACAGTCTTAACATTATTATCAATCTTACAGTAAAGTTTAAACAATGCATAAATATATTTCTTGACAGCCTATACCTTTATACCTCTATAGTAAAGAGCCTATGTGAGTAATGAAATTAGATAGTGTAAATAGTGATAGTAAACAGATGCTAGGCAATATCATAATAAGACCTATGAATATACAGAAGATTATGATTGACTGAGAAGTATATGAATCAAGCTAATCAGGAAATAATATAATACCTGTTCTTATCTTTATAGGTAGGATGGTATCGAAGTGTAAGACAATGGCCCACATATATATTTTAAATATCATCGATAAACACCTACTAAACATTCTTTAAATCTAGTCCTCTCTCTCTAACGCATATCTCCTCTGGAGAGTTAGAATGAAGATTAGTGATTGTCCCTTATGTTCAAATGTATCCATGTATATATTCCACTGCAGTGTATAGTTTTAATAATTATAGACGGTATACTTAGGGTAAATTTATTTATAATTGTTCACATCTTATATAGGTAGTAAACTATCTAACAGTAGACACCTGCATTTATTTACTTAATATATTATCTTCTATTATTGTGTGGGTTTTTCTCCATACTCTGTATTTAAATACCCCCTCTAGGGGGGGACTGGTTTACGGGGAGACCCCGGTGTATATATCTTTATAACAATACTCTCAATCTATCACACCGTGAGGTTAAATTGAAATATGATGTAAAGCTACTGCAGGCAACTGCGTACCGAAAGGAGTAGTCAATAGTGAAATATAAGATTAGATGATACCTTATTTATTTAACCCCTAATGTCAATCTTGTGCATAAAAAGTGTATAGTAGGCTTTCATAATTATGTTGATATTAGTAATATTTATTTTGATGTAAATTGCTCCTGCCGTTGATTATATAAATTTAATAACTTTAGTATGATGATAATTACAAGATGCTATTACAACATTAATCTTTTCTCTTTTATTCCTTACAATAGATTATTTTACCATTCAGAATTCACAATTAGTCTTAATTTTATTTCATTTAATGATTTTACTAAGCATATTAATGTATCCAATTGTTCGGTTATTACTCTATTTATACTTGAGGTCTTAGGAGCTCACTATTATAATGATATCTTTGAATTGTTACATTCATTTTATAAAGATCTGGTAAGCTATGGTAATATTATGAATGAGAGTATCAATAGCTGGGATTATTCATATAATTATTTTACCAATGTTAGCGTTGGTATGTCATCACTGGACGGAAACACGTCTACCTTTTATATTGTTAATTATAAGTATTATTATTGCTATAGTCTTAATTTCAACATTACTACTGAGATGTTTGATCTTAGAATTTTACCTCGAGAGCATATGCCTACTTACTTAATGAATGTGGTGTATCCTAATTATTTTATTCATTATACTCCGGATTATTACTCTCACTTAGCCTTTAATATAGGCTATAATAATGGTCACATACTGACAGAGGCATACAACTACGCCATGAAGTCAGATTTTAGCAATAATTTTAATTCCTATATTCGCTATATTATTAGAAATAGAATGTCAATGCATTTCTTCTTTATCAATGATTATTACACTAATATGTTAATCTTTAGAAGAGGTTGCCCGTTCTATTCTTTAGGCCTAGCCAAGACAGGCTTATTCGGTCAGTATTACAACGATATTTACACAAGTATCGTGCAGAGTTATTTATACTCCTAGTGCTAACTAATGCTCTACTTGAGTTCTTCTTGTAGATCGTATATCAGATCATAATGTTATGATCAAATAAATATTTATTTCTATTCAGTCCTCAATCACCCCCGTATAGTCACTGTAATTTGGAGTCAATAAATAAATTCAATCACTTCAATATAAATACAATTACAAAGGATTATTACAACATTCACTCTTATTACTCAAACGATACTGTCTTTAATCAGTGGTTGGCTGGTTTAATTGACGGTGACGGTTATTTTTATAATCTTTCTAACAAGTATCCATCATTAACAATTGATATGGAGAGAAAGAACATGCCACTATTAAATTTTATTCATAGTAGAATTGGTGGTATTATTATGTCTAATATCAAGGGTAGACCTAATGTTGTTAGACTAACTATCAGAAAGAGGGTTCATATGTTAGATTTGGTTAATCGAGTCAATGGTAACATTAGAAATAGTGTTAGAGTTCCTCAGTTGAAGTCTGTATGTTTAGTTCTGAATGTACAGTTTTTAACTCCTACTCCTTTAACTCCTTCTAATGCTTGGTTTACAGGTTTCTTTGATGCAGATGGTACAATTATTGCTAGCTTCACATCAAGTTTCTTTATTAAGATTCATGTAACTAATAAGCATCATTCAGACTTAGAGTCATACAGATCTATCTTTAATGGTAGCCTAAATGCTGTTAGAACTAGTCAGGGTGTCGTATATGCTCATAGGTGGAGTATTTCCTCAAAGTCAGATATCCTAGCTATGAATTCATACTTCAAGTTGTATCCGCCAATTTCTCATAAGGCTTCTAGAGTTGATATGATTGAAGAGTACTATGGATTATATAATATAGAGGCTTATAAGTTTAACTCACCTCACTATAGTAAGTGGTTATCCTTAGCCGAGAGATGGAAGACAGAGTTTTAACCGCCTGCAGTGTAAACTGCTATTTATCCCTGTATAGAGTATTTATATCCCTATATGAGTATTTATATTTCAAGTATAATAGTGTATAAAGAGGACCCTAGACGTTATCTTTTAGGGTCTAAATGGTAATAGCCATCAAGATAATACGATGTCCAAATATTTATTAATGATAGCGGTTTCAGTGTATAAGATATCCTAAGTTGGTAGATGCTAGTAGTTAGAGATTAACCTTAATAATATGTTGGATTTTGGGTTAACGATATTGTTACGTAATATAATTCGATTGTACCCCGTTTAATCTTACCTAATCATATATATTTCTTAAAGGGTAGAAACCTAAATCTGTTTTGATACCTCTATAGATCTGAGTGTATAATTATGGATTCTTCAATAGCAAGATAATCTATTACTGTAGCAAAAAGGATTATAGTGTGGTAATAAATATGTATCTATTTTAGTTTGTGTATAGTAGAGGCATACAATATATATATTTCCTCGGCCCCTTTTGAGGGCATTTTAGATAAAGATATAGTTATTAGAGTAATGCCATAAGATAAGTGATCTAATATATGGACCATATTGATGCCTTACATATAGCTATTCAAGTGGCTATATGATCAATTAGGCTTAAGTATCAACTTCTAGATTAGTAGATCCATTATTAGGGATTAAAAATCATTCGTACTTAGGAATGGACGGTTAGTTTATGAAAGATTATTAATATTAGTACATTTATTTCTAGAGTCAGAGTGTATAGATAGATATATCTTTCAATATCATAATAATTATCCGAACCTGTCGAAAGTCAGTAGTTTAAGGGATAGCCAATGTTCTAATAATTAGTATATCTCTAGGGATTTCTCTCAGTGATATATGCAAAGAATAAGCTATAAGAGAGGTAGTATAATTAATTGCTATGTTAGATGCTTTAACCTTATAAGTAACATATGCTAAGTTTAACTTAGTTTCTAGTAGTTAGTAGCAATACTTTCTATTAGTAATGTTGCAATCCTTTTATATAAGGAAGTTAAATAAGTAATAGATGTGGTATATATATTTTGGTAGGTCACCCTCAGGTATTAAGTATTTACACCTAATGATCCATTATACCGAATGTTCGTGTAAAGAGGTTAACTAAACGGAGGCCAGCAATAAACTATTCCACTCTCGGTCCTAAGGTAACAAGTTCAGTATTCCTGAAGATAAGAGTAACATGCCCATACCGATGTCGTTATTAGATTCACATTGAAATTCTATATCTTGTTATATCCAAGTTGTAACGATCAGACAGTAAGACCCTGAGGCCTTTCATGTTATTATATCAGAACTTATCTATTCCTAGTTATTATATTAATAAGAATATATCTATATACCTGTTTAGAGTCAAGGGTAGTGTATAAATTGATAAGAGTAGATAGTAATAGGGTTGGTATGTTCGACCACGTAAGGGAACTCTTAGCCGGGTTCAGACCGCCGAGAGGCAGGTCCTGCTATATCTTTCGTATTAAATATATATTCCTAATGCTGTATCATATGTGTGTAGTCAGGTAAGTTAATCTTATTGTCCCAAGAATCAACAATATACTCCTAATAGCGTGCTAATATATATTTCTAACTCTGAGTGATCTATGAACCTCTATAGTACCTTTGTACATATAATTTGAATATACTTATTAATGTAGGTTATAGCCCCAGGATATTTTTTATCCTCATTTGTGTTGCCCCCTCTCGGGACACAGGTTTACGGGGGAGACCCCGGTGTACAGATGACAGAACAGAGTTCTAAGTCTAAGAAGTCTATAATATAAGTAGGAGAACAGTGGATTTGTCAACCATCGCTACTTATAGATAGTAATAGGTATTTATTTAAGATGAACTAATTAGACTTACTATGGTCCACAGAGTTCAGTGTATAATTCCATAGGCTTGCCCCTCGAATTGATATAATAGTATAGAAATTGAAGTTAACCGTTCCAGCAATAGCGGTGAGACGAGATAGACCAAGTATCTAAATCCATATCTTAGCTGACTATTATAGATATCCATATAATTATATTTCTCAAACTTCTAAAAACCTCCCCCCTGGGGGCATCAGCTTACGGGGAAACCCTGGTGTATAATTAATATTTGGTATTGCATTGCGGTTGGCATAAATTTATTTCTCTGGAATAGTAGGGTTTAATCCCCATTCCTATATCCCCTCTGGGGGAGTCATAAGTTTTTACTTATTGCTAAGAGAAGAATATGTGATAGATAGATGATCTTAACATATTTGTGAAATGTAATAAAGCAGCTTGGTATCATTAATATAGAGAAGAGTACTGTAATAGCATATGTATTTGACGCCCTTAAAGGCATAGTTCGTGTATAATTAGAAGTTATGGTTTATATCAATTTAATACCCCTAATGGGTTTATAGTTAATTTAACTAGGCAATAAGTAATGGTCATAGTACTTTACTTTGTCGAACAGGGAAAGCGTAATAGCTCTAAGTGTTCTAGGTTCTACCTTGAATACATAAATCACTACAGTTCTAAAGGTCAATATACAGGGAATTTCTTATTCCAAGCTAATAAACCATAATATCAATAAAACCTAGTTAATATATCTAGTAAAGGAACTCAACAAGCATTCATTTATTTGGACTACTATCTGTGGTCACCTCTATAGATTCTAGTGTATAATTTTATTAATTCCATTAATTAGGAAGCCATAAATCTATTCCTTAATCCCTATCTAATATTTCAAGTGTGTAGCAGTAGAACTCAGACAATATAAGTCGTAAGACTTGCAAATGGAGAGATATTTATTTATGAGGGGTATATCCCCTACCTTTTCTATATTTATTTATGATCCTAACCTTATTAATACATGTTAAATATATGGTAATATCTATTTCGTATATAAAGTGTATAACCGAGTAGATTATAAAGCGATAAGCAGAATAAACCCGCAAGGGAGAAGTATAGTGAAATATATAGTATAACCTATTTTATCATCTTGGGGATATCTCCAGATGTTTATTAGGAAAGAGATGTAATCAGTATTTATTTTCTTAAAGTGCGGGTAGAACCCCATACTCTAGAACTCCTCTGGATTGTGTATATCTTCTAGCCAATAAGTATGATGATCCAATCTCCTTTTAGGAAATAATGATTAGGGCTCCTATCTTTAATATTCTCTTTCTTTAGTATCTTTTAGATCTGAGAACAATTGAGTACTTAAAGATTACGCTACGTGACGTAAGAAGTATTAATTTATAGACAGTTTAGTGTATAGTCGTTCATATTCCTAATCTTCAACAGACCCAAGATTAAACAAACTGCCCACTAATCAGATATAGATATATTTCTAAATGTACCATCATTCCCCATATATATCTAGTTTAGATTATGTCAAGATAGATGGGTACAAATCTCTGTCCTGTTTCTCCATAGGAGGTGTATAAAATCTGATAAGGTGTAACAAGGTAGTTAATGGTAAACCAGTAACTGTATTTATTTTATGGTATACTTTGACCCCCCTATAGGAGGGATAAGGGAAGATAAATACCCCCTTACGGGGGATACCCCGGTGTATAGAAGATATGTAATAAAATTGTACATGCATTTAATATAAGAAGCTGAATAATAACATTAACAGAGGACGTGAGCATCTTATCTATTTCTATGTCATAAGTAGTGACCCCCTGGGGGGCATTGGCTTACGGGGAGACCCCGGTGTATATTAATTAATTTGGCATCTTGTAAAGTTGTATCTATTTCTGCTCAAGTCTGTGACGAAGGTAGTTTGCACCTTAATTCTTGTCTTACTAAATCACATTTAGATTGACACCCTATAGATAGAAATATATATAAATTCTTTAATATTAACTTAAACTTTATTCAGACAGTTAAGTCACATTTCGTAATTTACCCAATTCCAGTTTCAATTAATTACTTCTGGAACATTGGTTTTATTGTATTCATTTGTATTG
>Ga0214917_10007932_pt1 | contig 10571 bp, 6 predicted proteins | sample LL_1208_BB_MetaG_FD_177983 | JGI IMG/M metagenome (GOLD analysis project Ga0214917, IMG submission 177983) | Freshwater microbial communities from Lake Lanier, Atlanta, Georgia, United States - LL_1208_BB | ecosystem: Environmental > Aquatic > Freshwater > Lake | place: USA: Georgia | collected...
CCCATCACCGGCATTCCCCTTCCTTTTGTCAGCTATGGAGGAACCTTCCTGGCCGTGTGTATGGCCGCGATGGGGTTGATGCAAAGCATCTGGCGGCAAAGGCGTCTGGGCTGACGCGCCTCCGCAAGAAAGGAAAGCAACCATGATTCTGGAAACCATCAAACGACTCCTCCGCGGGAAATCCCGCGAGGAACGGCGCAGTCTGCTTATTTCGGTGGAGCCGCTCGAAAAGCGGGTGGCCCTGTTGGAGGGCGGGGTGGTGGAGGAGTTCTCCATTGAGCGGGAAGGAGACCGCAGCATCTCGGGCAACATTTACAAGGCCCGGGTCCATAACGTGGAAGGGTCCCTGAAGGCGCTCTTCGTCGATATTGGCCAGGAGAAAAACGCGTTTCTCCATTTCTGGGACGCCGTGCCCGCCGCCATGGACGAGCAGGTGGAGGCGGTGGAGCGGCGCGGGGGGCGCCCCCGCAAGCCGAGGATCACGAGCAACGACATCCCCAAGCTTTATCCGGCCGGGGCCGACGTCATCGTGCAGGTCAACAAGGGCCCGATCGGGACGAAAGGGGCCCGGGTCACCACCAACATCAGCCTGCCGGGACGTTACCTGGTGCTGATGCCCTTCGGGGAAATGAGCGGGGTCTCCCGGAAGATCGAAAATCCGGAGGAACGTGCGCGGCTCCGCAAGATCCTGCAAGAACTCGACATTCCCGACGGCATGGGGGTGATCCTCCGCACCAACGGCGAGGGCATGCAGGCCCGGTATTTCGTCCGGGATCTCGCCCTGTTGCTGGAACAGTGGCGCCGCGTCGAGGAGGGAATGAAAACGAAAACCGCCCCGGCCGTGTTGCTGGAGGAGCCCGACCTGGTGGAACGATCCGTGCGCGATTTTCTCACCGAGGAGGTGGACGAGGTGGTGGTGGACAACGAGGAGGCGGAACAACGCGTCCGCGACCTGGTGGGACTGATCTCCAAGCGGTCCCTGCGCAAGGTGAAGCGCCACCTCGCGGCCGAGCCGCTCTTTGAGGCGTATGGGGTCAACCGCCAGATCGAAAGTGCGCTCCGCCGGCAGGTCTGGCTGAAATCGGGTGCCTCGTTGGTCATCGATGAAACCGAGGCGTTGGTCTCGATCGACGTCAACACCGGCAAGACCCGCGGGGGCAAGGACCATGACGACACCATCCGCAAAACCAACCTGGAGGCGGCCGAGGAGATCGCCCGGCAGTTGCGTCTGCGCAACCTGGGCGGCCTGGTCGTGATCGACTTCATCGACATGCGTTCCCGCAAAGACCAGAACGCCGTGTACGAGAAGTTCAAGGACTGCCTGCGACGGGATCGGGCCCGCACCCACACGCTGCCGATTTCGCCGCTCGGCCTGCTCGAGATGACGCGGCAACGGGTGCAGGAAAGCATCCGGCGCGCCGTGTACATGGAGTGCCCCTCCTGCCGGGGCAAGGGCATGGTGAAGTCCTTTGAGACGATGAGCGTGGAAATCCAGCGGGAGATCAGCCGCGTGCTCCGGAAGCATTCCGAGGTCCACGAGATCCGGGTTGTCGTCCATCCGGGCGTGCTTCACCGCCTGCGCACCGAGGACGATGAGCTGCTCGTCGAGTTGCAGCGGCGCTTTGCCGGAAAGTTCAACTTCAAGGCCGATCCCTCCGCCAACGTCGAGGATTTCAAAATCCTGAATGCGGCGACCGAACAGCCGCTGGAGTGAGCATGGAACACGGTCCCGCCGAGCCGGGTCCGGAAACCGGAACGGTCCGTGCCGCCGGGCTGCGGGCCGTGCTGGAACGGGCGGAAAGCGCCCTGGGGCCCGACGCCCCCGCGGCGGCGCGGCTCGACGCCTACCGGGAATTCCTCCGGTTGGAGGAAAAGCGTCTCGAGGAGCAGGCCCGGGTCGGGATTCCCGGGCTGGAGCTGGCTCACCGGCGTTCGCAACTGATCACCGTGGTGCTGGAGCGGCTCTGGGAGCGATCGGGCGGGCCGGAGGCCGGCGACGGACTCGTGCTGGGTGCGGTGGGTGGATTCGGCCGTCAGGAAATGAGTCCGGCCAGCGACATTGATCTGGTCTTCATCCGGGAGGGGGCGACCGACCGCACCGCCGAGGAAGTGGTCAAACAGATCCTTTATGTGCTTTGGGATCTGGGACTGAAGGTGGGGCATGCCTGCCGAACCGTGGCCGAGACGGTGGATCGGGCCGAGGCGGAGCCCATGATCAAAACCGCACTTCTGGATGCCCGGCGCCTGACGGGGTCCGCGGCCCTTTGGCAAAAGTTCCAGGATGAGTTCCACCGCCGCAACCTCGCGCGGGGCGTGGAGGGGTATCTTGGCTGGCGCCTAGAAAACCAGTCATCCCGGCATGCCAAGGAAGGGGGCACGGTCTTCGTGCAGGAGCCGAACCTGAAAACCGGCATCGGCGGGCTACGCGATTTTCACAACCTCCGCTGGGTGGGAAGGGTGTCGGGCGAGGGGGCCAGCCTGCCCGAATTGGTCCGCCAGGGATGGCTCGGATCGGCCGAGGCCGCCCAAGCCGAAACGGCCTTTGAGTTTCTCATGACGCTTCGCGAACGGCTTCATGCCATCCAAGGCGGACCCGGCGACGTGCTGACCCTGCGCCTCCAAGGCGAGTTGGCCGAGGCCATGGGCTATCCCCAGCCCAATATTCTGCGGAAAAGCGAGGCCTTGATGCGGGAGACGTACGGCCACCTCCGGACGATCCACCTGGTGTGCAACCCGGCGGCCACCCGCATCTGCCAACAGAAAACAGGCCGCCCCCGGGGGCTGTGGTCCTTTTTCTCCGGATGGACGGGAACACGGCGCGCCACCGATGGCTTTGTGCTGAACGGGGCGGAGCTGGCGGCCGAGAGCCCGGAGGTTTTTCGTCAGGATCCTGGGCGGATGATCCGGGTTTTCCGCATCCTGCAGGACCAGGGATCCGTGCCCGGGGCGGAGCTGTCCTCCCTCATCCGGTCCAACTTCTCCTTGATGACGGAGGAGTGGGTGCGCCGCCCGGAGGTGCGGGAAAGCTTTCTCCACATTCTTCGGCAAAAGGGGAAGGTGGGCCGGATCCTGCGCTGGATGCACGAAGGCGGGGTGCTGGGGCGGATTTTGCCGGAGTTCGCCCCGCTCACCTGCCTGGTGCAGCACGAATTCTTTCACCGCTACACCGCGGACGAACATACTTTGGTCTGCCTCGAGCAACTCGACGCGATGCTGGGATCGAAGGAACCGGATCTCCGCAAGTACGGGGAGTTATACGCCCGGGTGGAGGTTCCGGAAATTCTCGCCTTGGCGGTTTTGCTGCACGACACCGGCAAGGCCGAGCTGACCCGGAACCACGAGGAGATCGGCGCGGTCCATGCCGCCCAAGTGGCGCGGCGTCTGGGCTTCCGCGGGCGGGAACTGGCCCTGATGACGTTTTTGGTCGACCATCACATGACCCTGGGGAATTTCTCACGGAGAAACCTCGATGAGGCCGAGACCATCCGGGCCTTTGCCCGCATCGTGCAGGACGAGGAGCGGCTCGATCTGCTCATGCTGATTTCCGCCGCGGATGTCCGGGCGGTGGCCGGCCGCAACAACTGGTCCAGTTGGCGCGAGCTCCTCGTGTGGGATCTTTACGGCCGAACCAAACGCATGTTGGCGGGCGAGGAGGAGTTTCTCCGCGCCGAGGAAGAGGAAAGAAAGGGAAGGGCGGACCAGGTGCAAAAGGAGTTGGCCGGGGAGTTTTCCGAGGAGGTGGTGGACCAGCATCTCGCCGGCATGGGCTCCTCGTACCTGCGGCAATGTTCGGCCGCCTTGATTGCCCGGCACATCCGGGCCGTCCACCGTTTTTTCGCCGACCGCGTCGGGGGTGCCGATGCCTTGATTCCGCTCGTGGAATGGCGGGATCGCCCGGAGGAGGGGCACACCGAGGTGATCGTGGTGACGTGGAACCGGGAGCGGCTTTTCAGCAAAATTGCCGGCAGTTTTGCGGTGGCCGGCTGCAACATTCTCAGCGCGGATGTGTTTACCCGTGCGGACGACGTCGTCATCGACACGTTCCGGGTCTGCAGCGAGCGGCTTGAGCCGGTCAGCCACCGGGTGGACCGCGAGACCTTCGAGCAGGCCCTGGCAGAGTCCCTGCGCAGCACGGAAGACACCCTGGCGGAACGGCTCTCGGGGCAGGGTCTGACCCTCTGGCAAAAGGCGATCGGGGAGGCGGAATTTCCCTCCAGTCTGCGGATCGACACGGAGAGCGAACCGGGTCGGACCCTTCTGCATGTCCAGAGCCCGGACCGGGTGGGGCTTCTCCACCTTCTGACCGGGGCCATCGCCGACGAAGGCATGCAGATCGGGGTCGCCCGGATCACCACGGAAAAAGGGGCGGCCCTGGACACGTTCAGCCTGGTGGACCGGGAAGGCAGGGCCGTCACGGATCCGGATTGGCAACAACGCCTCCTCCAGCGGATCAAAGGGGTGCTGAGCCGATGAGCGGTGATCGGTTGAAAATTGCTCCGGAGGACCTGCTCGATGTGAAACGGTTGGGCCGCCGGGTGGTGGGCGAGGTACAGCGCCGGTTCGGGGTGGAACGGGCGGCGTTGTTTGTTTTGAACCCGAATCTCGGGGATCTGGAGATTGAGGCCGCAGCGGGGCTGTCCGCCAAAAACCGCAAACGCCGTTGGATTCTGGGCCACGGTCTGGTGGGTTGGGTGGCCAGCCGCGGTTTGGCGGCGCGGGCGGATGTGAAAACCATGCGGCAGGCGCTTGGGCCGGGTGGCAGCGAGATGGCCGCGCCTTTGCTCGACGGGGACAAGCTGATCGGTGTCCTGGCTGTGGGTACCTGGCGGAAGAAATATTTCCCGGAGGGGCAGGAGAGCGAGTTGGAGGAACTGGCGCGGCAGGCGGGAGGATGGATGGCGCTGGCTTGGCGCGTGGCCGGGACCAAGGAGGAAGGCGAGCGATCGGCGGCCCTGGCCGAGGTTGGGGCGGCGGTGGGTGCGGAGGAAACGGCTCCCGCCATCCTCCAGCGCGTGGCCAGGGAGTCCCAGCGGATGTGCCGGGCCCAGATTGCCTCAATCTTCCTGCTGGATCCGGAAAAGCAGCAACTGGGGCTGGAAGTTTGTCTGGGCGGAACCCGTTCCTACCGCCAGCAACCTCCGTTGCCGGTGGCCGAAACGGCCCTGGGGTATGTGGTGCGCCGGCAGCGTCCCTTCACCCTGCCCAAAATCGAGGAAGGAGGTTTGGATCTCCACACCGAGCGAATCCTGGCGGAAGGGGTATCCTCGCTGGCGGCTGTCCCCTTGGGGGACCCGCGGACCGGTGTGGGGGTTCTGTGCGTGGCCACCCGCGATCCCCGCCGATTTTCCGATGCGGAGATCCGGCTCCTTTCCGGCCTGGCCGGTTTGGCGGCGGCGGCGCTCCGCCGCGCACGGCTGGCTTCACGGCTGGATCAGACGGAAGAGGAGCTGCGGGACCGCGAGCGGCTTTCTTCCCTGGGCATGTTGGCGGCGGAGGTGGCCCACGAGGTGCGGAATCCGCTGGCGGTCGTCCGGATGCTTTGGCACAGCGCGGTGCGGGATCTTCCCGCTTCCGGCGATCAGGCCCGGGATCTGCAGCGGATCGAGGCCAAGCTCGGCCAAATGAACAACATTCTGGACCGGATCCTCAACCTCGCCCGCTCCGCCGATCCCGAAATGCAGGAGTTGGATGCCGCGGAGTTGGTGGAAGAGGTGGTTTTGCTGACCCGGACGAAGTTGGCAACGGCCCGGATCCGTCCGGAACTGAAAATTCCGGCACGGGGGAAGGTCCGAATCCGCGGGGATCGTTCGCTTTTGGAGCAGGCTCTCCTCAACGTTGTCCTCAATGCCGTCGAGGCGATGCCGACGGGAGGAGGGTTACGCCTGGAAGTGCGGTTGCACAGGGAAGGGGTGATCCTAGCCGTGCAGGATCAGGGTCCGGGCATGAAAAAAGAGGTCATGGACCGTTTGTTTGAGCCCTTTCTCACGCGCCGGCCCGGAGGTACCGGGTTGGGATTGGCGATGGTGCGCCGGACCGTCGAGGTTCATGGCGGCAGCGTGCGGGTTCAGTCCAAATCCGGCAAGGGAACCCGGGTGGAGCTACGGCTGCCCAAAGGGGTTCCTGGCGAGGTCGGCAACGCCCCCCGGAGACCTGCAGGAACTTAATTCAGCAGCTTTTCGAGTTCCTGGTCTTTGGGAACACCGAGTTCCAGAGCGCGATTGTAGTGCCGCTTGGCCAGTTCCTTGGCGGGCGGGGTCTGGGTGGCGTAAATGACCGCGAGATTGAAGTGGGCGTCGCCATAGCTGTCGTCCAGCTCGATCGCCTTGCGGCATTCCTGTTCGGCAGCTTCCGTGAGTCCCTTGCGGGAAGAGGAGATGCCGAGGTAGTTGCGGGTTTTTGCATCGTTGGGATCCAAGGCGACGGCCCGGCTCAGGATCTGGATGGCATCGTCATATTTCTCCTGTTGCACAAGCACGATGCCCAGCACGGAGTGGGAGAACGCGTCATTGGGGGCAACCCGGATGGCTTCCCGCAGCACTTTTTCCGCCTCCGGATATTTCTGCTGTTGGAACCGGACCACGCCGAGGTTGGAGAGGGCGTAAATGGACTGCGGGTACTTGTCGAGGATCTGCTGGTAGGCGGCGGCCGCCTCCTCAAACTTCTTTTCGTTGTAAAGGGCGGTGGCCTTGGCCGCGGTGTCCTTGAATTCCTCCGGGATGCGGGGTTTTTCGGCGAAACTTTCCGGACTGGCCGGTTTGTCGGCGGCGCTGCTCAGGGTGGCGGTGCCGCCGGCACCGGCGGTCGCCGCCGGGGCGGAAGGTTCCGGCGCCACCAGGGAAGGGGCCGAAAACTTGAGCATGTTCTGTTCCTCGTCGCTCAGGGCAACCAGCGGGGAGCTGAGGACCTCCATCTGGGTCTTGAGGGCTTCCGTGGAGACCGCGAGGTTCTTGAACTCGTCGAGCACCAGACGCCGGGCCGCCTCGCGGCGGGCCTGCTCCTTCAGCTGGCGGTCCAGAATCGAGCGCAACATGGCGTTTTCCTTGGCCAGCGTGGAGTCAGACTTGCCGGCGGTGCCGGCCATCTGAAGCTTTCCGGTGAGATCAGCGATCTGCTTCTTGTAATCGTCGTTGGCCCGGGCGAGCTCTGCGGACTTGGCGTTGGCCTCGGCCAGTTTCTTTTCCAAGGAATCCACCTGGCCGCGCAGGGATGCCATCTCTCCCGCCACGTCCCCGCCGGCCGCTTTCTTGAGGCTTTCCTCCGTGGAGGCCAGCTTGGCCCGGAGGGAGGAATTCTCCTGCTGGAGGGCCGCCACCCCGGCATCCCCGGCTGAGCCGGAGGAAATTTTTTCCTGCAGGCCTTTTTTGTCGGCCAGAGCCTGATCCAGATCCGCCTTGGCCTGTTTCAGTTCCGTGCGTGCGGATTCCAAATCCCCGGTCAGCTGGATGATTCTTTGCCGGAGGGCGGAGGGATCATCCGAGGTCACCACCGGGGCAGCGGCGGGAGCCGGCGGCTCCTTTTTGGCGGGAGCCACGGAGGCGGACGGAGATTCGGACGGGGCGGGAGCCGGGGTGACGGGGGGTGCCGGGGCAGCGGGTTTTTCTGTCGCGACGGGGGCGGGTGCCGAAGAGGCGGCCGGGGCCGGGCTGTTTTTCAAGTTGGCCAGTTTGTCATTGAGGTACTTGATCCGGTATTTGACGATGGTCGGTTCCCATTCCGGGTTTTCATTTTTGAGTTTTTCCAGACGGCTCAAGGCCGTTTCGTATTTTTCGCGGGCCTGGGAGGCCTGACCGCTTTGGCCCAGCTTGTCCCCTTCGTTGATCATCACATAGATCTGCAGGTAGTCATCCTGAGGCGAAGCCGCCGCTTTCAGGAGGGAGGCCGTCGAAAACAACGCCAAGGCGGCCAAGGTGAACAGGTGAATTCGTTTAGTCACGGGAAGGGAAATTAGGCGGTGAAAGAAGGGTCCAATCAAGAGAAAATGACCCCCCGTTGACGATAACTTTTCCCCGTCTAGAAGATAAGAGTATGGAATTGGCCATGCCTCAAGGTGTGTTGGTTCTGAACCGTTTCTGGCAGGCGGTTCACATCTGCTCGGTCCGCCGCGCATTTAGCCTCCTTTACATGGGCCATGCTCAGGTGGTCGACGGGGACGGCCAGGATTTCCGGACCTTTGATTTCCAAAGCTGGCGGCAAGCCAGTCAGGGGTACGAAGGGGACGACGCCTACCACACCATCAGTTTCCGGATCCGCGTTCCCCGGGTCATTGTGCTCATGCTGTTTGACCGCATCCCCAAAAAGGAGGTCAAACTGACCCGCCAAAACGTCTTCGAAAGGGACACCTTTACCTGCCAGTACTGCGGCGACAAGAAGGACCGGAAGGACCTCAACCTCGATCACGTGATTCCGCGGGATCAGGGGGGCACCACCACTTGGGAAAACGTCGTCTGCTCCTGCATCCCCTGCAACACCCGCAAGGGGAACCGCCGTCCGCATGAGGCCAGCATGAAACTTGTGAAAAAGCCCAAGCGTCCCAAGCTGCGTACCTTCCTGAACGTGCAGATTTCCAGAAACGGCCCGGAGACTTGGCGTCATTTCCTCGATCTCGCGTACTGGAATGTGGAGTTGAGCGACTAGGGGTTGCCCAACCCCGGATCCCTTCCTCCGGACGCCCCGGCGAGGCGTCCCTGCCGGAGCCGACCCTTTGAAACTCTCCCCAATCCTGTCCTCACCGGAGCGGGACCGGCTTTTTCCCGTCGTCCGGGAGGGCATTTTTCTGGCCCATGCGGCCGTGGCGCCCGTCACCGGTCCCGCCCGGGAGGCGATGGATGCGTGGAGTGCCGAAGCGGCGGCCGGCCGCCAGGAAGGGGAGGCGGTGTGGAAACGGGTCACCCAAACCCGGAGGGTGGCTGCGCGTTTTCTCGGCTGCGAGGCGGAGGAGATTTCCCTGTTGGGTCCCACGGCCTTGGGACTCGGGTTGGTGGCGCTGGGGCTCGATTGGAAGGCCGGCGACGAGGTTATTTTCGACCCGCTTGATTACCCGGCGAACGTTTATCCCTGGAAGGAGCTGCAACGAAAAGGAGTCCGGGCGGTGCCGATTCAAAGAAATCCCGGCGAGCCGATCCGTTGGGAGACCCTCCGGTCCTTGGCCGGACCGAAAACAAGGCTGGTCAGCTTGGCGACCGCCCACTACCTCAGCGGCCATCTTCCGGAGCTTTCCGTGATCGGGCCGGAGCTTAAAAAAAGGAACATTCTGCTTTGTCTCGACGGGATCCAGACGCTTGGCGTTCTGCCGGCCGCGTTCGCCGAGGCTGACTTTCTGGCGGCGGATGCCCACAAGTGGATGCTGGGCCCGGTCGGTGCGGGGGTGTTGATGGTGCGGAAAAGAGTTTGGGACCGGTTGCGGCCCCCGTTGCTGGGTTCGTGGAATGTGGTCAGTCCGGATTTCCTGGCCCAGCCGGAAATCCGGTTTGAAGCCGGTGGCCGCCGGTATGAGCCGGGAAGCCTGAATCTACCCGGCATCGAGGGCATGCGGGCCTCCCTTGAGCTGCTCGATTCGATCGGGCTGGCGGAAGTCTCGTCCCACGCGCTTGCGCTGGCCCGGCAGGTGAGGGAAGGAGCCGTCCGGGTTGGTTTTTCGATCTACGGTGGGTCGGGCGAAGGAAGAGTGATCACCAGCCTCCTCGAGCCGGTTGGTGGCTGGGAGAAAATCAAAACAAAGATGGAGGCGGCCAAGGTTCGTGTCTCCTGGAGAAAGGAGCACGGTGGAAAAACGCTCCTGCGGGTTGCCCCGCATGTTTCCAACACCGCGGAGGAGATCGGGGAATTTCTTTCCCTTTTGAAGGGCTAAAGCGGATTCGAGCGGATCAACCGGGCGGCCACGGCTCGTCCGTAAAACTCTTCCAGGCCGGCGCGGCCGCGGGGACCGAAATCCAAGGTGAGGTCGTTGACGTACATCCCGATGAATTTGTCGGTGCGTTTCTCGTCCATGCCCCGGCTGAGCGGCAAGGCATGGCGGACGCCGGCCTGGCGGTGATCGAGGCCGTAGCGGACACTTTCCCGCAGGGTCTCCGTGACCGCGGCAACGATCTCGTCACCCAAGGCCCGCCGGACCACGTTGCCGCCGAGCGGCAAGGGGAGGCCGCCGGTTTCCTTCGCCCACCATTGGCCCAGATCCTCGCAAAGGGTAAAACCCTCCTCGGCGTAGGTGAGCTGACCCTCGTGGATCAGCAGGCCGGCGTCCACTTTTCCGGCCAGAATCTCGTCCTGAATCTTGTCGAAGGGAACCACCACGGCTTGGAATTTTCCGTGAGGTAAACCGAGATAAAGCTGGAGGGTGAGATAGGCACTCGTCATGAGGCCGGGAACGGCGATGCGAAGCTTTTTTAGATCTTCCCGATGGTACTTCTTTTTTGCCACCAGACAGGGGCCGTAGCCGTCCCCAAAACTGGATCCGCAGGAAAGCAGGGCATATTGATCCGCGATCGTGGTGTAGGCGTGAAAGGACACCGCAGAGACGTCGAGCTCTCCCTTCTGGCAACGGCGGTTGAGCGTCTCAATGTCCTGCAGGATAT
>Ga0214917_10007933_pt1 | contig 10565 bp, 4 predicted proteins | sample LL_1208_BB_MetaG_FD_177983 | JGI IMG/M metagenome (GOLD analysis project Ga0214917, IMG submission 177983) | Freshwater microbial communities from Lake Lanier, Atlanta, Georgia, United States - LL_1208_BB | ecosystem: Environmental > Aquatic > Freshwater > Lake | place: USA: Georgia | collected...
TTTAATTAGCTTAAAAATAACCAGTAAAAAATAAATATATATTTTTACAATTTTAACCTATTATATCACAAGGGCTAACCAAAGTCAATGCAAAAAATATCCCTGCACTATATAACACTAGTGCAGGGATAAATATAATTTTATGGTTAATACTTATCTATTCATGTCTCGCGATTCAACTGAAAAATTTATTGTTGCAGTACCTACTGGACTAGCTGTTATATCAGTATAAAAACTAATTGTATAAGTTGCATATACAGATGCTTCAGGATCATTGGGACTAGGACCTTTATTATGTGACACTATTTGATCGGCTATATATGTATGAGCATTTTCAATTTCCATACTAACTACTGGACCAAGGCCATTATCTTCAATAGTTAATAGTTCTTTCATAGTTCCTGAAAACGTTACTAATCTTTCTCCTACAGTTAATTGTTCAATGGCTTTCCAAGTATTCTTACCAAGATAAACTTTATGAGATTTTGAAGCAATTAATGTTGAACCATCTGTAAAAGTTAAAATTAATTTTGGTTGTGTAACTATTTCATGACGTATAACCTTAAAATAACCCCAAATTTTAGTAGCTTCATGCATAGTGTATACTTCGTCACCAATTTCTAAATCTGCAGCTAATTTAGTTGTACCATCAGAATCTACAAGTACTTCTGATTCTGGATCAACACAAGCATAAGGTATAGATTTTACCCCTAAACTTATCATATTATTTAATTGAGTAAAATCAATGCCTTCATCAGCTTCTCCACCTGCTCCATATTCATAAAAAGAAGTTCTTTCTATTTTAATATAATAAGAACTACCAATATTTGTTGTAGTTGGTGTAAACCAATTAAGATCTCCAAAGCCTATTCTAGCGGTACCATCTGGAAATATGTACATTCTAACATCTCCATTACCACTATATACATAATCTACAAATGTACCAGATAGAGCTGATGCAGTTAGTGCGCCACCACTTGTAGTAATTCCTGGAGTTTTAGAAGTATCATTAACAGTTATAGGACCTGCTGCAGTAGCTAATAAATTAAAACCAAAAGCATCTACTAACATTACCTTAAAAGTTTTTCCTGGAGTAGTTAAATTATCTTCATATACCGGTATAGTAAAAGTAGCAGTTGTTGCATTTGCAGGTATAGTTACACTACCACTAGGGCTAAAAAATCTAGTTATATCTTTATCATATGGACTACTTATATCACGCAATACCCAGTTAACTAATAGTTCCTTACTACTAGGATTCGTAATTGTTATAGTGCCTGTAACATTGCTGCCCTCATTAACACTACTAGGTGAAAGTGCTAAACTAAATGTTGGACCTAACGAACCAGGTATACTACTACCTTCCGTTACTTCAATGGTATTAGAAGTGGCTATTACTGTTCCACTTTTAGTAATTTGTATTTTAAATTCTTTCTTAGATCCTGGTGGATTAGTTACTCCGTCAACAAGTGGTTTTACTTTAAAAGAACCTTTTGGTGTAGTAGTATTATCAAGAGTAATTGATCCTACTATGCCATAGTTTGGTCCTGAATCATAATGCGAATTCTTACTAACACCTCCTACATGTACTAATCTCCATCCTAGTGAACTGCCTGGTTCTATATCTGTGGTGGTTACCGTAAAAGTAGCTTCTTGGCCTTCATCAACTTTAGTAGGTTGTACAGTAAAAGTAGCTGTACCTGCACTTGCTGGAGCTAAAAAATTTATTGTTGCTAGTGTTCCTCCGTGCTTCCAGTGTGTTGTATTTGGAAGCACTGGTTCGTTAATAGTAAATGTATAAGTACCACCAGGACTAGGTACTGTAAAAGTACCAACATTTATAGTTGTTGGTGCTATATCATAGTAAATTATTTCTGTATCTAAAAATTCTAGTTCATCACTTTTTAGTGTTGTTACACCACCGGTACCTGTTACGGTACCGGTTACTGAATATGTTGGCATATTTACCTCTTTGTTATATAACTATTAACTGTCACCTGTTACACCACCATCACCACCACCACCACCACCACCAGGAGGTCCTGGAGGTCCTGGAGGTCCTGGAGGTATATCAGCTGTAACACCGCCACTAAATGTGTAAGTTGGTTGTGTAGTAATATCTGCTAGCTTATTCTTTATCTTAATATTAGCAGTAGACAGTTGTGGAACATGTTTTCTCCAATAGGCTATACACTTAACACTGCCTGTTACTCCAGTACCAGTAACAGTTGCTTCTATTTCTGCAAGTTCTGCGGTATCAGTATTATACCCCATTTTTTGGTCCAGTCTAGCAAAGGTGCTCTGTAAAACTATTTCATAAGAACCTGGTGCTAGGTCTATAGTTCTAGTTACTTCTGTAGTACTTAGTGTAGGCATTACAAGTGTCCAACTAGTATTAAATGCTCCGCGTAAGCTGCCAATATCAACATTTTTAATACTTATTGCACCAGCATTAATTCTATCGGCATCGATAACACCAGCTTGAATTCTATCTGCATTTAAAAAACTAACTTTTGCTGTATCAATTTGTCCATCTATAATCATTCCATTTGTAATAGTAGCATCCTTAATATAAGCAGCATTTATATAAACGCCAGCATTATTTCCGGTTGTTTCTACTATAAACGGCAACATATCTCTTTCTGAGTTTGGTTTCCAGCCTGAATTGGCAGTATCTTGTATCCAGTATGTTGTATTATAAAGAGGATCTTTTTCAGGTACAGATATGTTAAATAAAGGATTTTTAACCATAGCTTTTTTATAATACTTTACAGTATGACCTATGCCTGTAACAATACCTTTACCATTTCTAGTTAAACTAAGTACAAATTCGCTAGTATTACCACTTATAACATAATAATAAGTTCCTATACTTTTATAGCTTGGTCCCATTTTTAAATTTGGCGCATCACCAACACCTGCATCTGCTGGACTAGGCATTCGCTCAGTACCTTCTATGTATATAACGTCTCCTACGCTTATAGTAGCTCCACTAGCTGTAAATCCTCCAACTATTTTAGGATTTTTAGTAGAAATACTAGTTAATCTTGTAGGAGTATATGCTTTAATACAAACATAGTAGCAACCACTACCTGTATCAAATATATAGTTTTTTAACGCATAGCTTTCTGTTTTGCTCCATGTGCCACGATTTACATAACCAGTACCTCCGCCAGCAATTAATCTATCCAATTGTGTTGCTGTATTAAGTTCCCAATACCAGTATCGTAAATCATTAGGCATAGTTATACGATTAAATATAATAGGATTAAATGAATTATGATAAGCTGTAACTCCTAGTACAATACCTGCATTTTTTCCTCCACCAGTTGAATCAACCCATACTCTACCATTCCATAAATTTGTAGTTGGTTCTGTAGGGCTAATTTCAGCTGGAGCACCTATCCAAAATCTATCAGCAATTACTCCAAATTCACTAAAAGGTTGGCCGTCTTCTAATTGCCCAATAAGCGGTTTCCCGTTAGCATCATATTTAATTTTATTTGCTGAATTACTTAAACCAAAACCTGCTACTTGACGGCCAGCATCTATTTTTACAGTATATTGTCCAGCTATATTACTTATTTCAGTTATCGGACTATCATCAGCTCTATCTGCTCTAGATAATCGTTCTTGTAGTTTACTATATAATTGACCTTCTGTTATTTTATCTGCTAATAAATCTAATAATTTTTGTACATCTACACCTGTTGGTACTACTATTACTGTTTCTGTTGGTTTGCCTATTAATCCGCCTTTATTTTTGTATGCAAAATATAAAGCATATATTTTTCCTGGATCAACACCAATAGTAAATATTCTATCATTTTCAAATTCACCAAGTATTTTGTCTTTAACTTGCGTAAATGGTAAGTCTGCTGTAGTTGTATTTAACGTATCTACTTCTTTACCATAAACTATAGTAGATCTATGTGAGCTAGAGGCACGTTGATATAAAGAACCAGGATCCGTACTTGGAGTATATAAACTAAAATTATAATCTATACCTTTTGACAGTTTAGGGTCTACATTTGTTGTAGCCAACATTGTTACAGATATAGTAGTAATTCCTGCAATTACTGTTGGTAAAGCAGGTATTGGTGGCGGATCTAAAGTTGCGGCAACTAGACTTGTCTTAGGTATATAAGAATATGAATTACTTATTTGATATACTGTTGGATCTATAGAACTAATTAATGCATATCTAAAATAGTGTGTTTTTTCTACTTCATTTAAATTGCCAATTATTGCAAATTGTCCATCTACACTAGCAACCAACGATGCTTGATTTGCTGTAAAATTACTTACAGCCGGAGTTGTAGTATTGGTTGTAGTATTAGTAACTGGTTTACTCATCCATACAAGCATACCACTTAAATCTGTTCTAGGTCTACCATCTTCGATTGTTGCAATTACTTGTAAATTTAATGAGCCTATACTATCTGTTATTATGTGTCTATTTGGAGTTATAGTTTTACCTATCCAACTAGTTAAACTACTTGACACACTATATGATTTGCCATCCCATATTCTACAAGCTATTTTATATCTTATACCTGTATTGCTTATAATTGAACCAGCAGCACCAAATGTTTTAAGATCCGTTCTTAATTCATCGGCATTTGGACTTCTAATAACTCTTAGTATATTATTATTAGTAGATTGACCATCCCTAATTAAGCTGGTTACACTAGAATTATTCCAAAAATCCAATGTAAGAGGCGCGCTATCTTTCCAAATTCTTACTTCAAACCACTTAAATTCTGGCGGTTTTTCTGGTAAACGTGGCACAACTACTAGTTCAGTACCACTAAGATATGCTTTGACTGATAGAACAACATTAGGATTAGAAATTTTACCAATTATTGTATGATATCTATAATTTGACCACTTACCAGCTCTGCCATCCTTTTTTAGATATCTTAATCGTATTTTATATTCTTTACCAATTTCTAAATCTGGTATAGATACTATACAAGAAGTCCAACCTACTTTAATTGAACGTTCAGGTGCTCCAGGAGTATTCAAAGAGTACTGACATTCTACATCAGTTATATCAGTAGGAAAATTTCTTATTATTTTATTATTGCTATCAACAGCGTTCCTATTAGCATAAGGAACTTTTACTACGATAGCAGTTATACCAGGAGTAAGTAATTGTTCATCATCATAAGGTATACCTATATCTGGCGATAAATCTGTTTCTGAAAACCCTTCTAAATCATTCTTACCACTTATATTTGGTTTAAATACTAAATCTGCGGTTTGTGATAAATAAGCAGGTATACCACTAGTAGTTCCAGTAATACCACTAGGAAATCCTGTTGAGAGTTTAAATAAACCATCGTAGGCATAGTCAACTAAAGTCAGTCTTGCGCCTTTATTATTATCTGGCTCTATAGTTAATACTAATAAATCATTAGATACTTTTTGGTATTCTCCAAATAAGAATAGATCTCCTTCTTCTGCCAAATTTTCGGTAAAAGCAGTAATTCCATCTTTTCTTGTAGAAGTGTATGTGCCTACGACTGAATTAAATTGTATTCTTTTATATAAACCATTAAGTAAAGTTATTGTTCCTGAACCAGAAGTTGCATTTGCAGTACCATTTTTTATATATGTAAAAGAATTAGAACTAATTGAACTAACTATAGCTGGATCAGTAGATGTAGTATTAAACTCACTAATACTGTTTATTTGTAATCTGTCTCCAACTGTAAAGGGAGGATATTTTCCCGACGGCATAGTTACTGTAACAGTAAGGCCGTCAGTATCTCTAGCAATAGACTGAAATGGTATATTAGTTAATATTTGTCTTTCGACGCTTTGAGTAGAAAGAGATGTACTTCTTATACGTATTCCATACGTATTTGCGGGATCTAATATTACTGGATCATCTAACTCTATGACTTCTACTAAATTTGTTCCGGTCATTGTTAGTCTTTTATTAATCCTTCCGCTACCATAGCCCCATCTAGGTACATCATGAGTAACTGTAACTCTATCTCCACGATTACATATTAAATATTCTATATCAGTATTTAAAGTATATATTTCTCTACGTACAATAGCTTGAGCCATAAACCATTTAGCATGATCTTCTATTAAACTAGCTTTTGTTATTCCTTGAAAGCTAATACTTTCAAAAAGTGTTGAATTTTGTGCTGTATTATTTTTATTATATACTATTATTTCTGCTTCTTGATAATCATTGTCTTCATCATAAAAATTGATTCTTAATCCATCAGGTAGTTTATCTAAATTTCGTGTACTACTAAAATCCCAGCTATTATGTGGAGTAAACATTTGTACTATAATATTTTTTTCTTCATCAATATTTACAGTCCATTTTCCATCTACCATAGCAGGACTAGCTCTACCAGCAGCAGCAATATCTTTTAATGCATCTAAAACGCTTTTTGCTGCTCCTAGTATTTGATTATACGTAAAAGGTCCTCCTACGGTACGACTTATACCGCTGGATGTAAAAGTATAACTAGGTCTAGTGGCGCAATATCTCCACCATTTTTGAATTTTTACTAAATCTACTTTACTAGTTATATCGTTCCATAATATTCTTTTTGGATTTGCTGGACTTAGCAGTACATGTAAAAATAGACTGGCTGGATTATTAATAGGTCTTAAGTCTAACCATTTGGTAGGATCTGCAGTATTATCATCATATATAGTACCTGTATATTCTCTACCCAAAGTTTGTACAACGCCACTAATGCCTTCTAATTGGCCATTTAATTGTTCGCTAGAATTAAGTTTGATGGCTGTTTGACTTAATATTACATCTTCTATACCACTAGCTGTTTTAATTTTAGGGGGTACTACTGGTTTTGCATTTCTAGATACGGTGAATGATAGAAAGTTTACTTTGTGTAATATTGTCCAATTTTGTGCGATAGTTACTGATCCATTTTCATTATCAAGTGATTCTGGAACTTCCCATATATATTCTTGATTGGTTCCTGCACTAGAATTTAGTGCTAAGCAAGCTGCGGATGATAATGCAGTATATGTTCTGGTTCTACTAATTTCGCCAATGGTATCAATCGTACCCACATCAGCAGGAATTTGTACTGTTCCTAGTGTTACAAGAAAACACTGACCAGTACTAATTGTACCATTACCCCAATTAGTATACTCAGAAGTTCCTTCAGCAGGAGCTTCTCCCCTGTCTCCAGTTAATCTAGTAACTCTTACATCTATTTGGCCATTAAATGGGAATATGCTACTACTGTTTGTTTGTATTACTGTATTATCGACATAAAATACTTTAGTAAATGCATCTTTATAAGGTACTTCACCTAGTACAAATATACCATTATTATCGGTAATATTATTATTTAGATCTTTGATTTTTAATGGTGTCCAACTACCTGCATTAAGTTTATATTCAAATTTTAATATCAATGGTATGTGTACTCCGTCCATATTAATACTTAATGTGGACGGATTTACTCTACTAGGAGTCTGCATATTAGAAGCATCTATATCTAGATTATCTGTACCATATAGTGAATAGCTTTTACCAGCGTTATTATTGTCGCCTTTTATACGTATTTTACGTAAACCTTCTGGAAAATGTAAGGCTATTTCCATGCGATTATAATATTCGTTACTAGGTGTGCCTACGGGTAAAGCAGATACAGAAGCTTCTATTGCTGTTAAAATTGGATTAGCTACTGTGCCTATACCATTTAATGGATGAATATCATTTATAATAGGTTGATTTTTAAATATTTGATTTTGATCCTGACCATAAATACTATCAAATCCTACTGGATTTTCTATAGATTGATTGGTATTAGTGCCTGTATAATCACCGTCATATATACTTTTATGCGATATTCCTGTAATACTATAGTTATCTAAATTAATATTTCCTAGCTTTAAACCACTATAATTATTATTATTTGCTCCAGCATCCCATTTATAGTAGCTAGTATCACTAGTACTAGTTAATTCTTTACTAACACTATTAGGTTTCCAATTATGTAATTTTAAAGGTCCATACCCCCAGGTTAAAAGCATATTTAAATAACTATCTCGTTCATCAGCACCAAAATAGTTTAAATAATTATTAGCACCTAGTGGAGGTACTATCTTCATTTTACCTAATACAATGGGTATAGTACCATATCTAATTGCTTGATTAGCGCTGCCAACTGCTAAATACTGCCCTTCTGCACTACCAGGATCTCGAGTATTAGGAAGCTTTGGTCTGGGTGGCGCTAATGCATAGCTAATAGCAGTTGTTCCAACTATTGATGCAGCAGCAGCGATAATACTAATAGTAGAAGCTGCATAAATACCGCCCGATGTAAGAGATGCCGCAGCAGATGCTGCAGGTAGAATTTCACCAGCTGTAGCAGCAGCAAAAGACATACCATATTCAAAATAAAATAGTATTTCAGCTACAAGTGCTTCCCATCCTGGGCGAGCTCTATACTCCACCCTATCACTAGGTTTTAGTTTATATGTGCTCCAAATTTCTTTATTAACAGGCCTACCATTAATTGTAAATACTATTCTATCATATAAAGCATCAGGTACTTTATATGTATCGCGAATTATATTACTTACATCACTAATAGTTATACCAGATATAATTGGTAATGTGTAAACTTGTTTTTTTAATGGATGTGGAACACCTGTTAATAAAGCAGATTTAATTTCTACTAATTTTTGTGGACTATAATTATAAAAACCTATGATACGACTACGCCATTTAGCGTTATTAATATTGGCAATAACACAATTAGCACCAGGTAATATATTTAAAAATTCAGTGTTATTTATCATTACACCAATATGTATCGGCAAACCTTTTACACGTAATAGTATACAAGATCCAAATTCTGGATTTTGTGTTTGCTGCCAATTATCTGGTATCTGCTCTTTTATTTCTTGCGATCTAGCAGAATAGTCATTGTCTCTAACTTCTTTAAAACTAGGCAATTCTATATTAAATTCATTCTTATATACAAGACGAACTAATCCCCAGCAATCGCAGCCGTTTATATCATCACCAGCATCTTTATAAGGTATACCTATATACTTATTTGTCCACATTAAAATAGTCCTGGAAAATATAATGGTGTAAAATTATGTTGTGGAAAAGGTTCTCTGTCAACACCTAGTATTGTTATTTCGGCCAATATTTGCTCTTTGTTATAAGTTACAGCCATTAAGTATAAATCTGAAAAACTAACTTCGACTTCATCTGGATATTCTGCTACTATTACTTCTAATTTTATAGGTAATGGATTATTAATAGTTCTTATAAATGGCGTTAGGTGGCCAGTAATATTATAAAAAGTAATTGTAGCTCTTGGCGCGCTACCATCGCTTTCATCTGGTAAAGTTATTTGCATAGGAATATATATATAATTTTCACCACGACTAACTACGCCATAAACTATATCATCATCTGTAGTAGTAAAAGTATCATATGTAATGTCATCACTAGTACTAGGAGTACCTAGCTGTACTGTACCTCCTAGTCTTAGTGGTTTCCAGGTCGTTGGATCACCAGTATTTACTTTATCTATACCTATTCCATCTGCTAATCTTCCAATTACTTGTGTAGTATCATTTGGATTGTACAGAGTTATAAGTATAATTATTTGATTTATAGATTCAATACCTAATATTGTTTTTGTAAATTCTGGATTAGTTATTCTCACGTAAGAAACTCCAACTGCATTTGAATATTATAATAAGATACATTATTTCCACCACCTGTAGGGCCACCAAGATAGCTAATTTGATATAGTTGTCCATCACCACTTGGAACTATTCTAGTTAATTCTATAATACCTGTTCTTGGATGTTTAAATTCAAATCGTCTAGTGCCGTATAATACATGGTTTATAAAAGTTTCTAATATTTCTACCTGTGTATCATCCATAAGAAACTGTACCTGAGCCGTTCTAGGACGCATACCTAGTCTGCGCTGCTTTGCCGGTCCTCTATCCATAGTTGTACGACCTAATAATACTCCTCCAGTTTCTGTAAAATCTTTATTTGGGCTTTGAGGTAGACCTGCTGGCCAAGTAGGGGTTGCCATAATTATCTCCTAATTAACTTAGGTTGTAGACCATAAGTATTTCTAATAGCAGTTTGCATAGTTCCACCTGTTCTAGCAGTTTCTCCTGCTGCAACTTCGCCAATAAAATACTCTGTTCTACGAGTTCCTCGACTATCTACACTGCTGCGTTCTTGTACCGGTTGACCAGTATAATTATGTATAATAGTTTCATGATTATATTGTGGCCGTGAATTACTGCTAGATCTATTAGAAGATAGATTTACTCCCATTTCCCCAGTTGGCATTCTACCTACTGGTAGTATACCACCATTAGCAAAAGTCATAACACCTAAATTACCGTTGGCATCTTTACGTAGTGGCATAATGGCTTCAGGTCCTGCTTCACCCATTAAACCCATACCTTTTTTCATTGGAAATAATACTGGTTTATCAACTATACCGCCCATAGCATAATAGTTTAACTCTCTACCTTGATTAAACGCACCGCCCATTGCATAACCAG
>Ga0214917_10007936_pt1 | contig 10562 bp, 12 predicted proteins | sample LL_1208_BB_MetaG_FD_177983 | JGI IMG/M metagenome (GOLD analysis project Ga0214917, IMG submission 177983) | Freshwater microbial communities from Lake Lanier, Atlanta, Georgia, United States - LL_1208_BB | ecosystem: Environmental > Aquatic > Freshwater > Lake | place: USA: Georgia | collected...
GGACACCGCGGCCAGCGGCGGCTACTACATCGCCGTGGCGGCCGACAGGATCGTGGCCGCGCCGGGCACGCTCACCGGCTCGATCGGGGTCGTCGGCGGCAAGATCGCGGTCGGCGACGCCCTGGAGAAGGTGGGCGTCCACACCGACGTGGTGTCGAAGGGACGCAACGCCGGCTGGCTCTCGATGCAGAGGCCGTTCACGGAGCACGAGCGGGAGGCGTTTCTGGCCACCATGAAGGACGTCTACCGCCTCTTCACCTCCAAGGTCGCCGCGGGCCGCAAGCTCGACATGGAGCGGGTCGCGACACTCGCCGAGGGCCGCGTGTTCACGGGGCGGATGGCGAAGGAACTCGGGCTGGTCGATCGGCTGGGCACTCTCGACGACGCCATCGACGAGGCGAAGAAGCTGGCGGGGATCGCCGAGAACCAGCCGGTCGAGCGGCTGCTGCTGCCGGAGCCGCGCGGGCTGTTTGACGATCTCTTCGGCATGGCCGACGCCGGGGGCGGACCCACCGCGCGGCTGGCCGCGGCCTTCGGCGCGGCCAACGGGGAGGCGATCGCGCTCAGGGCCCTGCTGCTGTCGCGGATGGCCGGGATCCCCGGCATGGACGCCGTCGTCGGCGACGCCGGGCCGCTCGTCGAGCTCGTGTCGGGCCGGCCGCTCACGATGATGCCGGTGCGGCTGCGGGTGCGCTGAGTCGCTCCGCCCGGCATCGGGCCCGCTCAGGCCGCCCAGTCGCCCATCTGGACGAGGCTCACCGGCTCGGTCCGCCGGCGGACGATGGGCGGCACGGGCCGAACAGGAGCGTTCAGGTTTCGGCAGCCCTCGTGGCTGCCGCAAGCTGGGCGACCGACACGTTCAGCGCCCGGGCGAAGCCCGCCACGAAACGGGCCGGCTCGGGCTCGAAGGCCACGATGGAGAAATCGCCGAGCTGGAACCAGTCGGCCGCCTGGGGAAACCGTGCGAGGTAGGCCCGCGCCAGCGGCTCGTGGTCAGGATGCCGGGGATCGACGAACGTCGCCATCGCCGGGATCGAGACCCGCGGCAGCGCCTGCGGCGGGGTGTCCGCAGCCGCGTCATGAGCCGCCATGATCAGGAGGCAGACGCGGGGCGACTCGAGCATGTCGCGGGTGTGGGCCGAGAGGCGGCTCACGTGCGTGACCAGCCGCAGCCGTTCGCCGCGGCCGTCGGTCCACGTGGCATAGGGGATCATCGATGCGAACGGCTCGCCGTCGTGGAGCGTGGCCAGGGCCGCCACCGACTGGCCGCGGATGACGTCACCGAGGAGCCGAGAGACGTCCGGGTCCATCATGCCTCCGGCGACGGCCGAGCGAAGCCGCGGGCAACGACGGGCGGCCCCGCACGGCGGGAAGGTGGCCCGCTACCAGGCGAAGTGCGCGAACGCCTTGTTCGCGTCGGCCATGCGGTGCACGTTGTCACGCTTGGTCACCGCCGCACCCTCGCGCTTGTAGGCGGCGATGATCTCCTCGGCGAGCTTCTCGAACGTGCCGCGGCCCTTCTTCTCGCGCACCGCCTGCAGGAGCCAGCGGATCGCCAGCGACTGCTGGCGGTTGCGGTTCACCTGCATCGGCACCTGGTAGGCCGCACCGCCGACACGCTTCGAACGCACCTCGACGGACGGCTTGATGTTCTCGACGGCCCGGGTGAAGACCTCGATCGGCTCGGCGTCGTTGATCTTCGAGGCGACGATGTCCATCGCCTTGTAGAAGACGTTTTGGGCGACGCTCTTCTTCCCGTCCTCCATCAGGCAGTTGATGAACTTGCTGGCGAGAAGCGACCCGTAGCGCGGGTCGGGACGGAGTTGTTCGCGGCTGGCGGTGATGTTTCCCATGGATCTTCTTCAGCGTGCCCTTCTTCAGCGTGCCCTTCGTATCGTGTCGCGTACTCGAGTGGATGACGGTGTGGTCGAATCGGTCCTGCGGGCCGCGGCCTTCCTGCGGCTCAGCCCTTCTTGGCGCCGTAGAGGCTGCGCGACTGCTTGCGTCCCTGCACGCCGAGCGTGTCGAGCGCGCCGCGGATGATGTGGTAGCGGACGCCCGGAAGGTCGCGGACGCGGCCGCCGCGGATGAGCACGATCGAGTGCTCCTGGAGGTTGTGTCCCTCGCCCGGGATGTAGACCGTCACTTCCTTCTGGTTCGAGAGCCGCACGCGGGCGATCTTTCGCAGCGCCGAGTTGGGCTTCTTGGGCGTCATCGTCCTGACCTGCAGGCAGACGCCGCGCTTCTGCGGGCAGCGGTCGAGCACCGGCGACTTGGAAAACTTCCGCTTCGGCCGACGGCGGCTGCGGACGAGTTGGCTGATCGTGGGCATGGGGCGTGTGAAAACCGCGGAGGAACGGACCGGGACCGAGCCTCGGAGGATAACGCAAAGTCGTCCCGGTCGGAAGCGGGGCGGCGGAAATGCCCGTTTCGCCGGTTCAGCGGGCCGGACGGTGGAACACCTCGCCCCTGCCGCCGGCCAAGAGGTCGCCGTGCCACTGCTGCCAGGCTCCGCCCCAGGCGGAGGCCCCGTCGCCCGCCGAGGCGCCGCGAAATCCGGCCGCCGCCAGCCGGCCCGCCAGCAGCGGCAGGAAGCCCGGCGACCAGATCGCGCCGCGGCGAAACGCCGGGGGCAGTTCAGGCTGCGACGACAGGGCGACGAGCGACCCGCGTCGCATCCCCATGCCGGACCTGGGGCCCACGCGGCCCGCCACGATCACCGTGCCGGCGAGCAGTTCGAACGCGGCCCCCGCGCCGCAGCCGCCGCCGATCGCCAGCACTCCCCGCCGCATCCGCGCTCCGGCCAGCGAGCCGACGCCGCCGTCGATCACCACGATGCCGCCGCTCACGCCAGCTCGGCTGCCGGGCAGGGCCGCGGCGGCGTTGTCGCCGGCGTTGCCTGCCACGCGGACAATGCCGCCGGCGAGCGCCGCGGCCAGCCAGTCGCCGGCGTCGCCGTCCACCGTGAGCGTTCCGCCCGACATCCCCTCGGCCGCATGCCTGCCCACCGGCCCGCGCACGTGCATCGTGCCGCGGCACATGCCTGCCGCCAGGCGATGCACCCGGGAGAAGTCGCCATCACAGATGATCAGACCGTCGCCGCCGTCGCCGGCGACCACGAACAGGTCGGCGAGCGGACGGGGTACGCCGTCCGCCAGGACCGGCAGGCGGCCGATCGCGGCGATCGAGAGACCCGCCACCCGGTCGGGCACGATGCCGTCGAACTCGATCGACAGCGGGGCGTCTGGGGTCGGGGCCAGGGGCGCGAGCGAGAGCGGCATGAGAGGCGACGCGACGATGCCACGCGAGGGAACCGCGGGAGCGCATCCCCCGCGGCCCCCAGCATAGCGAGCCCGCCGCGGACCGGCGCCGCCCTCAGCCGACGGAGACGGGCACCTTCCGCGGCCGCACCGCCGCGAGCCGCGGCACGCGGAGCGTGAGGACGCCCCGGCGATACTCGGCCGAGATCTGCGACGCGTCGAAGCCCTCGCCGAGCCGGAACGCGCGACGGTAGTCGCCGACGCCGTATTCCTGCCGCAGCTGCCGGCCCGGCAGCGGCCGCGCCGCCACCGCCGCGTGCACCGACAGCACGCCGGCCTCGAACGACACGTCGATGCCGTCGGCCCTCGCGCCGGGCATGTCGGCGACGAGGACCACCTCCCCGCCGCGGTCGCAGACGTCGACGTGCGGCTGGTAGGTCAGCGAGGCCGCGGCCTCGCGTCGATCGGGCCGCGATGCGGCCGGGTGGGAATTCATGACCATGGGTCGGGTGCTCCTGTGATGGACGTGGAAGGGAACGATTCCTGAGAGTGAAGCGAACCCTCGGGGGCGAAGCCGGCCCGAGGGGACGCCCCGAGATCGAACCGCCTACTCCGACCGCACCGTCACCTTCCGCGGCTGCATCTCCGCAGCCTTGGGGCAGGTGACAGTGAGCACGCCGTCGACGAGCCGGGCCTCGACGCGATCGGCGGCGACGGCGACGGGCAGCGTGAGCCGGCGTTCGAATCCACCGCAGCCGCGCTCGCGGCGATGCCACGTGACCGTCTGAGACTCGTCGGCGACCGAACCGGGTTCCGCCGCCCCGGGCCTCGGCTGCTGCCTGGATCCCTTGAGCACGAGCTCCTCGCCGTGCACGGAGACGTCGACGTCACCCGCCTCGAGGCCCGGCAGCTCCGCCTCGACCACGATGCAGTCGTCGGTCTCGCCGACGTTGACCGCCGGGAAGACGTCGCCGCGGTGCCGCGAGCCCCAGCCGTGGAGCGGCGGGGCGGTGGTGAGGGTGGTCCAGAGCCGATCGAATTCGTCGCGCAGTTCATCCAGCGGGTGCGCGAAGCCCGCGCGAAACGGGGGCATGGGAATGCTCCAGGGGTGTCGTGAGTCGGGATGAAAACCTGCTCGTGCCGCCAGCGATCGCGGCGCGACGCAGGCACAACACCAGCGGAAAAAGCAAAGGCCGTGCCGAACCCCCGGCGTTCGATTCACGGCCGCGGAAACATGCGGAAAACGCGGCCTGCGGCCGCGAACAATGCGTGCACGGCCGCGGCGCCGGCACGGCCGTGGCGAAGCGGTGGCAGGAACGCAGGGCTGTGCGGCCTGTGACGGCTGTCAGCGTGGCAGGCGCCGATTCGAGCGGGTTTCCGGCTCCGGACGTTGTTGTGACGGCGGAGCCATTTCCTATACTGCCGGACGCCGTGAACGGATTCGCCGACGCCGTGGCACCCAGCCGCCGCAAGGCCGCGGAGCGTCATCCAGATTCGGCCGTGAACCTCGGAGTCACCATGCGATTCACCCTGCTCGATCGTGTCGTCGCGATCGACCCCGGCAAGAGCATCACCGCCATCAAGACTCTCTCCCTGTCGGAGGAGTATCTGGCCGACCACTTTCCCTGCTTCCCGGTCATGCCGGGCGTGCTGATGCTCGAGTCGATGACCCAGGCGGCCGCCTGGGCCATCCGGCTCGGCGAGGATTTCGCCCACAGCATCGTGGTGCTGCGGGAGGCGCGGAACGTGAAGTACGGCGACTTCGTCGAGCCCGGCGGGGTGCTCACCGTCACCGCCGAGGTACAGTCGCAGGATGGGCAGTTGACGAAGGTGAAGGCGAGCGGTTCGGTGGGCGACCGCACCAGCCTCACCGCCCGCCTCGTGCTCGAGCGGTACAACCTCGCCGACAGGATCCCCTATGGCGACGCCGTCGACGCCCGGGTCCGGGCCGAGATGCGGAAGCTCTGGGCGATCCTGCATCCGGGGGGCCGTCAGCAGGCGGCGAACCGGCGGGTCGTCTACGGCGGGCCCGCCGCCGGCGTCGTCACGGTGGATCCCGCCGGCACCCCGCCGCTGGTGGCCGCGAGCGGCCTGCCGTCGTGACCGGCCGCAGGCGGCTGTTTCCCGGCGATTCAGTCGGGCCGGCCACGCGAAAACGGTCGTCGCCGGCGGCCCTCCGTCGTCCCTCCGAGGATTCGGGTTTTCACCGCGGCGGCCCGACACTACGCTTTTCGCAGTGAGTTCGGTCCGCACTTCCCCCGTTGCAAGGTGACTGTCGATGCCGTCGCGAGATGAAATCTTCGAAAAGGTCAAGGCTTCTCTGGTGGACGCCCTGGGCGTCGACGAGGAGGACGTCAGTCCGAACGCCACCATGGTGGGCGACCTGGGCGCGGAATCGATCGATTTCCTCGACATCGTCTTTCGCCTCGAGAAGGCCTTCGGCATCAAGATCTCGCGTGGGGAACTCTTCCCCGAGGACGTCCTCTCCAGCGCCGAGTACGTCGTCGACGGCAAGGTCAACGCCCGTGGCATCGAGGCCCTCAGGACCCGCATGCCGTTCGCCGATCTCTCCAGGTTCGAGCAGAATCCGAGCGTGCAGAACTTCGCGAACACCCTGACCGTCGAGGACATGGTCCGCTACGTGCAGAGCAAACTCGCCTCCTGACGGATGCGGTACGGTGGACGGCCGCCCGGGTCGCGGCCTTCCGACCGCCGGTTGCCTGGCTCCGCCGATGCGCAGCAGGCCCACGGGAAGAACGACTCACCGAGAGACGGCATCGCCGCCCCGCCATGCGTTGGTTTTGGATCGACAGGTTCGACGAATTCGTGCGGGGGAGCCGCGCCACGGCGGTGAAGAACGTGTCGCTCGCCGAGGAGCACATGCACGACCACTTCCCCGGGGCGGCGCTGATGCCGAATTCGCTGATCGTGGAGGGCATGGCGCAGACGGCCGGGCTGCTCGTGGCCGACGCCATCGACTTCAACCGCCGGGTCGTGCTCGCGAAGGTCGCCCAGGCGGAGTTCCAGTTCGACGCCGTGCCCGGTGACACCATCCGCTTTCGTGCCGAGATCCTCGATCTCAAGCCGGCCGGCTCGCTCACCAAGGTCACGAGCACCGTGGGCGACAAGGTGCAGGGGCACGCCGAGCTGTTCTTCGCCCACCTGGAGCCGGGCGAGGGCGTGCCGAAACTCTTCGAACCGCACGAGCTTTTGCGATGGCTCGACCAGATGCACATCTACGACGTGGGTCGCGACGAGGCGGGCAACGCGCTGGCGCGTCCCGACTGGTGAACGCGGGGGCGGCTGGCCCATGGGATGGGCCGAATCTCGATCTGAATCTTTGCAGTGGAGGACGGCGATGGTGGCCGGCAGGCGCAGGGTCGTGATCACCGGTATGGGCTGCGTCACGCCGCTGGGCCTGGGGGTCGAGCCGCTCTGGAAGAACCTCATGGAGGGGCGGTCGGGCGTCGGGCTGACGACCGTGTTCGACGCCTCGCGATTTCCCACCAAGATCTCCGCGGAGGTCCGCGACTGGGACATCTCCGCGGAGGGGCAGGATCCTGCCCGCTGGCAGTTTTGCGGCCGGCACACCAGGTTCGCCGCCGGCGCCGCGCTGCAGGCGATGAAGGATGCCGGGCTCGAACGGGGCCTGCCGGCCGATCCCACGCGGCTCGGGGTCTACCTCGGCAGCGGCGAGGGCCAGCAGGACTTCGCTTCGTTCACGCGGATGATGATGGCCGCGATCGAGGGGGACACGCTGGACGTCGCCAAGTTCACCAGGGCCGGGCTCGAGTCGCTCCATCCCCTCGCCGAGGTCGAGCAGGAGCCGAACATGCCGGCCGGCCACCTCGCGGCCCTCTTCGACGCTCAGGGGCCGAATCTCAACTGCCTCACGGCCTGCGCCGCCTCGAGCCAGGCGATCGGCGAGGCGGTGGAGATCGTGCGGCGGGGCGAGGCCGACGTGATGCTCTCTGGCGGCACGCACAGCATGATCCATCCCTTCGGCGTCACGGGCTTCAACCTGCTGACGGCACTCTCCACCCGCAACGACGAGCCGGCGCGGGCGAGCCGGCCGTTCGACAACGAGCGTGACGGCTTCGTGCTCGGCGAGGGCGCGGCGATGGTCGTGCTCGAAGAGCTCGAACACGCGCAGCGGCGCGGCGCCAGGATTCACGGCGAACTGCTCGGCTACGGCTCGACGGCCGACGCCTATCGGATCACCGACACGCATCCCGAGGGCAGGGGCGCCGCCTCGTGCATCCGCATGGCGCTGGCCGACGCCGGCCTCGGCATCCACGACATCGACTACATCAACGCCCACGGCACCAGCACGAGCGTCAACGACCGGGTGGAGACGCTGGCGATCAAGACGGTGTTCGGCGAGCGCGCGCGGAACATTCCGGTGTCGAGCACCAAGAGCATGATGGGGCACCTGATCGCGGCAGCCGGGGCGACGGAACTGATCGTGTGCCTGCTGGCGATCCGCGATCACATGCTGCCGCCGACGATCAACTACGAGAATCCCGACCCCGACTGCGACCTCGACTACGTGCCGAACAAGGCCCGTGCCGGCCGCTGCGAGCGGGCCCTCTCCAACAGCTTCGGGTTCGGCGGCCAGAACATCTCGCTGATCGTGGGCCGCTACGCCGGCTGAGCCGGCGTGGCCGTGCCGCAGGGTGCCCGGAACCCGCAGACCGCCGCTGCCCGCGGGGCCTCTCCTTCCCAGCTTGCCGCCCGCAGGGTTTTCTCAACCGCTTCCGGCGGCACGACCGATACCGCTCGTGATCGCGGAGGAATCCTGTGGCGTACCGCCGCCGGGCATCCCCGCACCCCGGGAGCCCTCGCACATGAAACGCCTCTCGATCATGAGTCGCCCTGCCGGTTTTGCCCTGGTGATCGCCGTGTGCTCCATGTCGAGCGGCTGTTCGATCATCGATCGTCTCTTCCTCGCGAACTTCGACGGGCCCTACGCCCATACCGCCGGCGGCCACGGATGCCGCGACGGTGCCTGCCAGGATGGCGCGTGCCAGGACGGCGCCTGCGAGGACGGGGCGTGCCAGGACGGCGCCTGCCAGGGCGGCCAGTGTCGGGTTGGCGCCGGCTGCCGCGACTGCGAGGCGGGGGCGTGCCACAAGCGGCACGTGGGCCGCTACGGCGGGCTCAACAAGCATCATCTCAGCCCCGAGGAGGAGGCCGCGCTCGGCGCGTCGGACTATGGCGCGACGACGCCGGCGGGGCCGCCCACCGGCGCCGTGGCCTATCCCTACTACACGACCCGCGGCCCCCGCGACTTCCTCGCGAAGTGCCCGCCGTCGATCGGACCGTGATCGCCGCCCCGCAGCCGGCGGGGCTGCGGGCAGGGTTTCGGAGGCGCCGCTCTCCCGATAGGCTTTGGCGGCTGGCACGCGTTCCAACCGCTCCTGGGAGATGATCGCCATGTCCGCGTCCGCACCGTCCCCGGCACCGGCGGCCGGCACCACTGCCGCCGGCCGGATCACGCTCACGGGCTGGCTCGTCTGCGCGATCGCGGCGATCGGCTTCGCGTTCGACATCTACGAACTGCTGATGCTCCCGCTGGTGATCAAGCCGGCGTTGGCGGCGCTCGGGGGCGTCACGGCGGAAGGACTGCCGGCGTTGGTGCCCGGGTCGCCGGAGTACACCAAGTGGGCCCGGGCCCTCTTCTTCCTGCCAGCCCTCGCCGGCGGCGTGTTCGGCCTGCTGGGCGGCTATCTCACCGACCTCCTCGGCCGCCGCCGGGTGCTCACGTTCAGCATCCTGCTCTACGCCTTCTCGGCGCTGGCCGCGGGGTTCGCGACGTCGCTGCCGCAACTGCTCTTCTGCCGGTGCCTCGTCTTCATCGGCGTGTGCGTGGAGTTCGTGGCAGCGGTGGCCTGGCTGGCCGAACTCTTTCCCGATGCGCGGCAGCGGGAGAACGCGCTCGGCTGGACTCAGGCCTTCTCGTCGCTCGGCGGCCTGCTCGTCGGACTGGCCAACATCCTCGCCGCGAAGTTCGCCTTGGCGCTGCCGGCGATCCACGGCGACCACGAGGCCTGGCGGTACACGCTGATCTCGGGCGTCATCCCCGCGCTGCCGCTGATCCTCATCCGTCCGTTCCTGCCCGAGAGCCCCGTCTGGGCGCAGAAGAAGGCGGCGGGCACGCTGCGGCGGCCGAGCATCCGCGAACTCTTCAGCCCGGCGCTCGTGCGGTCGACCGTGGCGACCACGCTGGTCTTCGCGGCCAGCTACGGCATCGCGTTCGGCGCCATCCAGCAGCTCCCGCAGATCCTCGGCGGACCGAAGGGGCACGCCGCGATCCTCGCCACCGCGAAGGAGGCGCAGGCGGAGGCGGTCGCCGCCGCCAAGACGCGCGGTGAGACCGTGCCGCCGGGCAGGCTCAAGAGCATCGCCGGCAACGCCAGCGACGAGGCGGTGGCCGGCGTCACGATCTACCAGGAGATCGGTGGCCTCGTGGGCCGCGTGCTGCTGGCCTTCGCGGCGCTGCGGATCGCCAGCCGCCGGCTCCTGTTGCGGCTGTTCCAACTCCCCGCCCTGGTGCTCGTGCCTGCCCTGTTCTGGTGGATCTCGACGCAGCTGCCGAACGCCGCGTCGCTCCCCTGGATCAAGGCGGGCATCTTCGTGGCCGGGTTGCTCACGGTCGCGCAGTTCAGCTTTTGGGGCAACTACATCCCGCTCGTGTTCCCGACGCACCTCCGCGGCACGGGGGAGAGCTTCGCAGCCAACATCGGCGGTCGCGTGCTGGGCACGGCTGCGGCCTGGCTGACGCTGACGCTCTCCGCGGCCACGCCGCCGGATCCGGTGAAGATCGCGCTGGTCGGGGCGGGTGTCGCCGGCGGCTACGCGCTGGCGGGCGCCATCCTCACGCAGTGGCTCCCCGAACCCGGCGCGGGCGTCGATCACTAGCTTCACGACAAAACTGGCCCTCCGGGCCATTTTGTCTTGGCGGGCTCCGCCCGCTGGTGCTGCGCGTCGCATCCATGCGACGCAGCACAGGAGCGGCGCAACCGCAGGCGGGTTCATGCCTGCTTGCTAGCTTCACGCAAAACATCGCATCCTGCGATTTTTGCTTGGAAACCTCCGGTTTCTGGTGCTGCGCGTCGCATCCATGCGACGCAGCACAGGAGCGGCGCAGCCGCAGGCGCGCGGGTGCTTGCTAGCTTCACGCAAAACATCGCATCCTGCGATTTTTGCTTGGAAACCTCCGGTTTCTGGTGCTGCGCTCGGCATCGTGCCGAGCAGTCTTCTTTGCAGTGCGACCAGCGAGGGGCTGCCCGTGCCCCGGGA
>Ga0214917_10007937_pt1 | contig 10561 bp, 6 predicted proteins | sample LL_1208_BB_MetaG_FD_177983 | JGI IMG/M metagenome (GOLD analysis project Ga0214917, IMG submission 177983) | Freshwater microbial communities from Lake Lanier, Atlanta, Georgia, United States - LL_1208_BB | ecosystem: Environmental > Aquatic > Freshwater > Lake | place: USA: Georgia | collected...
GCTGGAGGCGGGTGCCGGGTTGTGTCAGGAGGAGGTGGTGCGGCAGGTGGTGCAGGAGGGGCCGGCGCGGGTGGCGGAACTGATCGAACTGGGGGTGCGGTTCACGGAACGGGAGGAGGGGGGGGGAGGGCCTGATTTGGGCAAGGAGGGCGGGCATACGAAGCGGCGGGTCCTGCATGCGGGGGATATCACGGGAAGGGAGTTGGAGCGGGCGCTGTTGTCGGCCGTGCGGTCCCATCCGCGGATCACGATCCGGGAAAACATGGTCGCGATCGACCTGATCACGACCCAAAAGTTGAAGCGCAAAGGAACAAACCGGGTGCTGGGGCTTTACGCGCTGGATGCAACCCAGCCAAAAGTCGAGGCGGTGGCTGCCTCCGCCGTGGTGCTGGCGACCGGCGGATGCGGCAAGTGCTACCTCTACACGACCAACCCGCCCATCGCGACGGGCGATGGTGTGGCGATGGCCTACCGGGCCGGCGTCCCGGTCGTGAATCTGGAGTTTATCCAGTTTCATCCCACCTGCCTGTTTCACCCCGAGGCCCAAACGTTCCTGATTTCCGAGGCGCTGCGCGGGGAGGGGGCGGTGGTGGTGAATGCGGCAGGCGAGGATTTCACCCGCAAGACCGACCCCCGCGGCTCGCTGGCGCCGCGCGATATCGTGGCCCGGGCGATCGACGAGGAGATGAAGGAGAGCGGGGCCCCCTGTGTGTATCTGGATATCCGATCGCGCGGGGCGGCGTTTCTGGAGCAGAGGTTTCCGGAAATCACGGAAACCCTGCGGAAGCTGGGAATTGATCCGGCACGGCAACCGATCCCGGTGGTGCCGGCGGCGCATTACCAGTGCGGCGGAGTCCAAGCGAAGCTGGACGGGAGGACGAGTTTGCCGGGCCTTCTGGCTCTAGGCGAGGTGGCCGGTACGGGCCTGCACGGGGCCAACCGCCTGGCCAGCAACTCCCTGTTGGAGGCGTTGGTGATGGCGCATGAGGCGGCGGAAAAACTTCCGTCCCTTCTCAGGAAGGTGCCGGGAAGCGAAAAACTTCCGGAATGGAAGGCGGGGAAGGCCCATGATGCCGATGAGCTAGTGGTGATCACCCACAACTGGAGGGAGATCCGGCAGCTGATGTGGGACTATGTGGGGATTGCGCGCACCACGAAACGGCTACGGCGGGCCCAGTCACGATTAAAGCTGCTTCTGAAAGAGGTGCAGGAGTTTTATTGGGATTTTCGGGTGACGCCGGATCTTCTGGAGTTGCGAAACCTGGCATTGTGTTCGGCCCTGGTTGTTGAATCGGCTCTCCGACGGCATGAAAGCCGAGGGCTAAATGCGAATGCGGATTACCCGGGGCTGGCAAAGCGCGCGAAAGACACGGTGATTCAGCCGGGAGAAATTTAGGCCCTGGATCTCAAGCCGAAGGGGTCTCGTGTACGTGAGATGTTGACGAAGGCAGGGGAATGACGGGTTAGGACGGACGGGATTTTTCCCACCAAGCCAGGAAGGCAAGGACAGCCCAGAGGGAGCGGCGGTGGTCCGACTGACCGCGGAGGTGTTCCTCGGCCATCCGGCGGACAGCGGCGGGATCGAGGATCCCGGTCGAAGCCACGAGGGAGGGCTGGGTTAATTCCATGGTCCATGCTTTGAGATCCTGCTGCAGCCATGCAGCCACCGGCATGGCGAACCCGGCCTTTTTCCGTTGAAGGATCGCCTCCGGCAGGTCTTTGCGGAGGGCTTCGCGGAGGATCAGCTTGGTCTGGCGGCCGCGGAGCTTGTAGTCCGACCGAAGAGAGAAGGCGTGGGTCACGAGATCGACATCGAGGAAGGGGACGCGGACCTCCAGCGAGTGAGCCATGGAGGCGCGGTCGACTTTCATTAAAACGCATTCCTGCAGGTAGAGTTTGGCGCAGAGGTAGAAGAGACGCTCCAGCCCGCCGGAAAGGCCGCTGCGTTGGGCAAGGCGCGTGACGTCCTCGAACGGATTTGCCCGATGTAACTGGTCGCTGACTTCGGGGGCGAGCAGATCCCTTCGCTCGGCATTTCCGCAAGCCCCCATCCAGAGAAGAAAACGGATTTCCGGGGGGAGGCCGAGGCCCTTGACGAATTGGGCCAAAAGGAAGGGGAGACTTTTGTAATTATGGGAAACAGGAAGGCGCTGGATGACGTGGTTGATGGCGTCGCGGACCGCGACAGGGAGGAACGAGAGGCGCTCGACCAGCAGGTGGGCCTGAAAGCTGGGGTATCCCGCAAAGAGCTCGTCCCCGCCGTCGCCGCCGAGAACGGTTTTGACCGTGGAGGCGGCCAGGCGCGAAAGAAACCAGGTGGGAACCAGCGAGGCGTCGCCGAGCGGCTCATCGAGACCGGCGTAGATTTTGGGAAGGGCGCCCGCCACATCAGAGGGCGAAAGGGTCTGGTGGTGGTGCTGCGTGCCGACGCGGCGTGCCACCTGTTCGGCGTAGGGGAGTTCGTTGTAGGAGGCCTCGGAAAAACCAATGGAAAAGGAGTGGAGCTTTTTTCCCGCGAGCGGCGCGGCGAGGGCGGCGACGGCGCTGGAGTCAATCCCTCCACTCAGGAGAATACCGACCTCCACATCGCTGCGGAGCTGATAGCGGACGGCCTCATGCAGGAGCTCCCGGGTTTTTTCGGCGGACTCATCGAATGTCCCGGCACCGACCGGATTGTCCTCAATCGGGAGGTCCCAGAAATATTCCGTGCGGCGGCCCGCCGGGGACCAGACGAGCATCTGACCTGGTTCCAGCTTCCGAACGCCCGCGTAGGCGGTAGAAGGGGCCGGAATGTAGCCGAACGCCAGATACTTGTTGAGGGAGGCCGGATCGAGGCCCGGACGGAGGCCGGGATATTTCAAAAGGGAGCGAAGTTCGGAGGCGAAGATCAGTTCGCCCTGGTGGTTGGAATAGTAGAGGGGTTTGATGCCGAGGGGATCGCGGGCGAGGGTCAGGCGTTTTTCCCGGGCGTCCCAGATGGCGAAAGCGAACATGCCGTTGAGCCGGGGAAGGCAGTCCGCCCCGTCCTCGGCCCAGGCCTGCAGAAGAACCTCCGTGTCCGACTGGGTGCGAAAGACCGCCCCGCGCGTTTCCAGATCACGGCGCAATTCCACGTAGTTGTAAATCTCCCCGTTAAAGACCACATGCCAACGACCATCCGCCGAGGCCATGGGCTGGGCCCCGCCGGCGAGATCGAGGATGCTGAGTCGACGGTGCCCCAAGCGGACGGCGGGGTCGGCGTAAGCGCCTTCGGCGTCCGGGCCCCGGTGGGCCAGGGCGCAGGTCATGGCCGCCAGCGCCTTTTCAGGAGAATCGGGCTGGTGGCGGAGCGTGGTAAAACCGGCGATGCCGCACATGGCTCTAAGGCTCGGTGACATGGCGGGTAGTTTCAAGCGAGGACAGGGGCAGGGTTCGGATTAAGATTAGGATTAAGTTTAAAGTGAGGTTGGGCATTCTCGGTGGATGGAGAACAGAATGGGCAGAGTCGACCGGTGGGGCCTGGCGATTTTTGCTTCCTGCGTGGTGTTTCCTTTTCTGGGCTCGTTTGGACTTCTGGAGCCGGATGAGGGGAGATTCGCCCAGATCGGCCAAGAGATGGCGGCGAACGGAAATTACCTGGTACCCCACCTCAACGGGATTGAGCAGTTTTACAAGCCGCCGCTCGTCTATTGGCTGAACGCCATCGGGTACAAAATCTTCGGGGTTTCGGAGTGGACGGCGCGGTTGCCCTCGGCTTTGGCGTTTTTCGGCGTGATTTGGCTGACCGGTTGGATGGGGTGGCGGTTGGCGGGAAGAGCCGTGGGATGGGGTGCGGCCCTGATTTTGGCCTCGATGGTGGAGCCGTACGCCTTGGGACGGCAGATCACCCTGGATATGACCCTGACCTTCTGGATCACGGCGGCGTTGGCCTGTCTGGTGCAAGTTGCCACCGGAAATGCAGGCCGAAAATTTGGGATCCTTTTTTTTCTTTGCACGGGACTGGGGTTCCTGGCCAAAGGACCGATGGCGTGGGTGGTGCCCGGGGTGGCGGCACTGGTTTGGACCTGGGCGGTGCGGAGAGAGGGGCAGCGACTGGGGTTGCCTTGGGGTGCGGGGATTTTGTTGATGGGGGCGGTTTCATTGAGCTGGTTCGTGGTGGTTTGCCTTCGATATCACGAACTGTGGGGGTATTTCGTCGGGTATGAGCTGAGGGATCGTTTTGCCAGCACCACGCACGGGCGGGCGAAACCGTGGTGGTTTTTTCTTCCGATCCTGGCGGTGGGAACGATTCCCTGGACCGGTTTTCTGCCGGGGTTGGTCGTCCGTGCCTGGCACAAATTCCGGCATGCGGAATTTTCCGCCCCCCAGTGGGCGCTGGGTGCCGCGGTGGTGGTCCCTTTTCTGGTGGTGAGCGCCAGCGGTTCCAAGCTCCTCACCTATATTCTTCCGATCTTTTCCCCGATGGCCTTGGCTTTGGCCTGGTGGCTGAACCGATCGGGTGGCGAAGGTTGGAAAAAAGCGGGCTGGATTGGGGCTTTGGCTTTGCTTTTCGCATGGGGACCGGGACTGGCCTCGGTGCCCTTTCTGTGGGGAGAGGCGAAGGACGTGGTTCCCTCGTCGGTCTATTTGTTAACGGCCACGGTTCTGGGGGTGGGACTGATCGTGCACTGGCTGGCTTGGCTGCGCCGGCAAGACGGAGTTTGGAAAATCGCCCTGATCGCGGGGGTGGCGTTGCTTCTGTGGCACGGCGCCTGTTTGCAAATGGGTCGGATCAACGATCTGCTGGGCCGACAGGCCAGCGTGAGTTCCTTGGCGAAGATCAGTCAACGGCACGAACCGGACCGGATCTTCATCTACCGGGCCCGGGCGGCGGGGTATCTGTTTGTTCTTAAACGTAACGGCTGGATCAACCCGGCGGATGCCGATGTGGTGGTTTTTCCGACGGCGGAGGCCAAGGGCCGATTTTTTGAAAGACCTGCCGAACTCACCCGGGGGATGCGCTCCGGTCAGAAAGTCGAGGGGGTCACCCTTCGGCATGTTTTTGAATCCGATTTTGATCCGGACCGCTGGCAGGTGATCGGGCGGGCGGGAAGTTTTCTACTGGTGCGGGCCTACGGCGAGTAAGTGCCGGTGGAGGGGGTCGAACCCACACGCCCTTGCGGGCAACGGATTTTGAGTCCGTCGCGTCTGCCAGTTCCGCCACACCGGCGAAGAGACTCCTAGAATCCTCGCCATGGGGTCTTCCGACAAGGGGTTTTCCTATCCCCCTGAAAAGATTATCCTACCGCGATGAAAGAGCGCGGCTGGGTTCTGGGGGCGGCGGCGATTCTAGGTTTCCTGATGTGGTTCATGTTGAAGCCAGGAAGCTTTTTATCGCCCTCCGCTTCGGATTCTTCCCCACCGAACCCCGCAACCATGGAGTCCCCGGCTTCTCCTGCCGTCCATTCCGGAGCCAAAAAAACGAACACCTCCCTTCCGCAGCCCTCCGCGTCGGTCGATGTCGATTTCGAGACCGGTTCGGGCAAGGAAATCCCCGGCGAGAAGCTCATCCGTTTTTCATCCGGGGACGGGTACAGGAAATTCCTGGCGATAGCGCCTCCTGGGACCATTCTGGGGCGGATTGATCCCCTAAATTCGCTCCGGGTTAAGTCCGGGGCCTGGCTCACCAGCGCCCTTGCCCAGACCGGGGGTTCGGTCACCGGGAATTTTTATGTTCGGGTTCCCGAAGTGCCTTTGGAGGTCCGCGAGAAAGGAAACACCCTATACGAGGCAGTGGGAAAAAACGGCTTGGATCTGATTGGCGCCGGCCAAGCAACCGATACCTGGGGTCGGGGAGTGAAGGTCGCGCTCCTGGACACCCCCACCGAGGGGGTGGAAAAAGTTGACGGGGAGACCGCGGGGCACGGCACGGCGATGCGATCCCTGATTCTCGGAAAGTCGGGAGCCGGGCGGGGAGCCGCCCCCGGAGCAGAGCTGCTTGCTTTTTCGGTGCTTGATCAAACGGGGAAAGGCAATTCATTTGGTCTGGCCCAAGCGATCGTGGAGGCGGTGGATCAAGGCGCCCGAGTCATCAACATGAGCCTGGGTTCCGACGGGGACAGTCCGGTGGTTCGTGACGCGGTGGCCTATGCGTTGGCTAGAAACGTCGTGTTGGTGGCGGCGGCGGGGAACGAGGCGGTCAATCGTGTGAGTTATCCGGCGGCTTACGACGGGGTGATGGCCGTTGCCTCCGTAGATGCTGCGGGGCATCACCTGTACTTTTCCAACCGGGGCAAATCCGTCGACGTGGCCGGCCCCGGCTATGCCGTGGAAGCTGACTGGCCGGGTGGAAAAAAAGTGCAAGTATCCGGAACTTCCGCATCCACCGCCCTGGTTTCCGGGGCGGTGGCAGCCCTCCTCTCCCGGGAGCCGTGGTTAGGCGGGGGGCAGGCGGCTGAGCTTATCGTCAAGTATGCGGATGCCACCGGCCTGCCGGGCGCCGCCGAAGAGGTCGGCGGGGGAGGGGTCAATCTCCAGCGGGTCTTTGATCGCAATCAGCGTGGTCTCGTGGACGTGGCCATCGGGGGCGTGGTCCTCAAAGAGGAGGGATCGCTTGGAAGGATTCTCGTGGGAATTCAAAATCGGGGGACCGAGACCGTGAACTCCCCGATCCTGGAAATCGCCGCGGGTCGGGAAACGCGAAAGTTTTATTTTGGATCCTTAGCGCCCGGCGGCACCGCCATGGAAAGCCTGACCTTTGACCTGGCACGGGCCCGTCAGGAAGGCGAGATCCGTGTGGAGGTTGGGGTCACGGCACGAGGCGACCGGCAAAGCAACAACGACTTCCGATCGTGCTATTTTCGATTTTCCACGGAGAGGTAAGCCGCTATGTATCAATGAATGGAGACCGAAGAAATCTCATACGTGATCCGTTGCCTCAGCGCGATCGGGTTGCTACTGGGGATCGCCGGGATTGTCTTCACCTACAACACCCTTCTGGAGACCCCGCAGTTTGTGAACCTCCTGAGGGCCATCGGTCTACACTGAGCCGCGGCGCCGGGGAGGAACTCCCGGCAGGCGTTCCTCGTCCTCAAGCTCATGCCGCCACCGGCGGCTGATATGAGGGCGGATGAACCCGTACACCAGGTACCCCGTGAAGAGAATAGCCAGCGAGTACCGGTACGTCTGCACGATCAGGGCGAGGATCGCCACGATGAGGAGCATGCGGGGCACGGGACGCTGGGTGCGCCAGTCAATCGTCTTGAAGCTGGGGTAGCGGACCTTGCTGAACATCATGAAACTGAGAAAAAGAAGCAGGCCGGCGAGAAGGTATTTCCAGTCCCCGATCACGCGGTCGGACTCATAGTATTGGAGTAGCAGCAACGTGACGGAAGCCACCAGTCCGGCGGCGGCCGGAATGGGGAAGCCGGTGAAATCCTTGGAGCGGTTAACCGGGTCGGGCTGCGCGGTGAGGGAGTTGAAACGGGCCAAGCGCATGGCCCCGCAGACGAGATAGATAAAGGCAATCATCCAGCCGATTCGGGCCGGCAACTCGGCCAGCACGATTTTGAAGACGAGGAGGGCCGGGGCGATGCCGAAGGAAATGACGTCGGCCAAGGAATCGAATTCGCGACCAAAGGCGCTTTCGTGGCCACCCAACCGGGCCAAGCGCCCGTCCAGCATGTCAAAGATGAAGGCCCCCAGGATCCAAAGCAGACTGGTTTCATATGGCTGGATCCAGTCGCCATTCTCCGCGGAAGCCTGGAGCAGGCTGCCTTGGATGATCTGCAGGACGGCCATGAAGCCGCAAAACAGGTTTCCAGCGGTCATGAGGCTGGGGAGCAGGTAAGCCGCGCTTTTGGGCGACGGCAGTTTGGGGCGGGGTTTCAGGCGGGCCATGACGCAAGAATGGTTTCACCACCTTTGACCCGTTGACCCACGGTGGCATGGACGGTGCAGGCGGTGGGGACGTAGAGATCGGTGCGGGAGCCAAAGCGGATCATGCCGATATGCTCGCCCTTGCGAATTTGGTCCGAGGGTTTTTTCCAGGACACGATCCGGCGCGCGATCAGGCCAGCAATCTGGCGGACGAGGACGGGGCCGCGGGGTGATTTGAGCAGCCAGGTCTGATTTTCGTTGCGGAGATCGACCTCGAAATGGCGGGCATCAAGGAACTCGCCGGCCGAGTAGTGGGTTTTCTCCACCAGGGCGTCACAGGGGCTCCGGTTGACATGGACATCCAGCACGGAAAGAAAAATTCCCACGCGGCGGAACTTCCCCAGGCCAAAGCAGGGATCCTCGGACTCGTCCACGCATATGACCTTGCCGTCGGCGGGACTGACCAGAGCGAGGGGATCGGCGGGAGGATGGCGGGCGGGGTCGCGAAAAAATAGCAGGAGACCCGCCAAAAGAAGGGCCGCAATGCCGGCGGGAATCCACCACCCCAGCCAGAGACAGGCGCCGAGGAGAACGGCGGCGACAATCAGGAAGGGTCTTGCTTCAGCCAAAGCCATCGTGGATTTTTAGGGGAGAGGTCCTTTTGTTGAAAGCCGTTTACGAGGAGGGTTGGACTGCCGGGCGACCGGTCACTTATTCGCGTTCGCTCACTTTTGTCCTGACCCATGACTGTCCATGGCGTTGCTCCTACTGCGGGTTTCGGACCGACCAAGAGGGTCTGCTTTCGGAAGACCGGTTGGACCAGCTGCTGCGGGATGCCTTGGAGGGGGGCGCCCGGGAGGCCCTGCTGATCTCCGGAGAGCGACCGGACAGCCTACCTCATCTCCGCGGTGAACTGACGCGCCGGGGTTTCTCGGATTTTTGGGGTTTTGCCATCCGGGTGGCGGATCGTTGTGCCAAAGCCGGTCTTTTTCCCCACGGGAACTTCGGGCGGATGACCGACGAGGAACTTCACCGAATCCGACCGCACTTTGTCTCGATGGGGTTGATGCTGGAAAGCCTCCAGGACGACCTGCGAGCGGCGCCGGAGAAGAGAGCGGCGGGCCGGGTGGCCGGGATCGAGGCCGCGGGCCGGGCCAGAATTCCGTTCACGAGCGGGATCCTGGTCGGATGGGGCGAGTCCCAGGCCAGCCGGCTGGATTCCCTGGCATGTCTGGCGGATCTACATTCCCGGCATAGGCATCTTCAGGAGATTTTGATTCAGCGTTATGTGCCCAACGCCGGATCCCGTTGGCCGGCCGGCCCGGAGCCCAGCTTGTGGGAGTACCGGGAGATGATCCAACGATGGCGGGAATGGGCTCCGGGAGTGGCGGTGCAGATTCCCCCCAACCTGGAGCCCCGCTGGCCTGACCTCTTGCCGTGGTTGGACGATCTTGGTGGAATCTCCTGGGCCAAGGACGAGGTCAATCCTGCGAGTCCCTGGGACACAGTGGAGATCCACGCGAGCCGCTGCCGCCAGGCTGGGCGGGAGCTGGTGGAGCGGTTGCCGGTGTATGACTCCCATGTCTCGCCGGAGTGGTTAACCGGGTTCTGGCTCAACAAGGTGGAAGAATTTCAGGCGGGAGTGCCGGCATGAAGGATCCCTGGAAGCTGCCTTTGGCTGAATTGACGGAGCGGGCGAGGGAAGCCGCGCAAAAACTTCACGGGAAGGTCGTCACCTATGTGGTCAACCGCAACGCGAATTTCACGCGGGTATGCCAGGTGGGTTGTTCCTTTTGCGGTTTCGGACGAAGGCCCGGAACCCAGGGGGCCACGAGAGATTCCATCGACCAAGTGGTGGCGCGCGTCGGGAAAACGCCATGGGTGACGGAGGTCTGCCTCCAAGGGGGAATCGATCCGGATCTGCCGCCTTCCCACTACTTCGATCTGATCCGGGCCTTGCGGGGGGCGTTTCCTTGGATGCATCTGCACGCCTTTTCGCCCATGGAGATCGATTCGCTTTGCGAGAAAACAGGCCAAGAACCGGAGGAGCTGGTGGTACGGCTGCGGGCGGCCGGGGTGGGCAGTATTCCGGGCACCGCGGCGGAGATTTTGGCCGATCGGGTGCGGCGGAAAATTTCCCGCAACAAACTCCCGGCCCAGCGCTGGGTCCGGATTGTGAAAGCGGCGCACCGGGCGGGATTGCGGTCCAGCGCCACGATGCTTTTTGGGCATGTGGAGACGTGGGAAGATATCCGGGAACACCTTGAGGTGCTCCGGGCCGTGCAGGAGGAAACCGGGGGATTCACCGAATTTGTACCGTTGGCTTTTGTGCCCTATGAGAACCGGCTGGGACGAATGTTGGCCCAGCGGTATGGCGGAATAAAGCGATTGGAGGAGCGAATCCGGCGACGCGCGCGCCGTTTGTATCCCCTGGCCAGAATGGTGTTGGGAGATCTCATTCCCCACTTGCAGACCAGCTGGGTGAAGCTGGGGGTGGACGGAGCCAGGGAATCCCTTGATTGGGGTTGCAATGATTTTGGAGGAACCCTGTATGAGGAGTCGATCACGCGGTCCAGCGGGGGACGGCACGGGGAACGACTGGAACCCGAACAGATCGAGGCGGCCATCCGGCGGGCCGGGCGGATTCCCCGGCGGCGGTCCACCCTGTACGGTGATGTGAAAAACCCTTTTTCCCTCCGAAAAAAGAGTTGTCAGCCGCTCCCGG
>Ga0214917_10007938_pt1 | contig 10560 bp, 9 predicted proteins | sample LL_1208_BB_MetaG_FD_177983 | JGI IMG/M metagenome (GOLD analysis project Ga0214917, IMG submission 177983) | Freshwater microbial communities from Lake Lanier, Atlanta, Georgia, United States - LL_1208_BB | ecosystem: Environmental > Aquatic > Freshwater > Lake | place: USA: Georgia | collected...
CGGGATGACCTCGACTTCCTCGCGGTGATCGTCGAGGTACCGCCACAGCACGTCGGCCGCACCGCCACAGACGGTGCAGTGCCGGTTGCCGGTCATCGAGGGGAAACTGTCGCGTGAGGCGAGCCGCCAGCCCTCATGCCAGCTCGTGTCTACGGTCTCGGATGGTCGACGTTTCATGTTGGTCTCCTGTTGGTAGTTGGAGACGCCACGAGCACCAGTTCCTTTGCGCTCGTCGCGCCGCATCCCCATTGTTGGGAGGCACCGTGGCCTGGTGGGCTCGGTTGCCATCACTTGTCGCCAAGTGACTTCTAGATGCACTTTTCAGGATAGAGGAGGGGTGTACGGGGTTGTGTCACAGCCGTGTACCAGACGTGCGTACTACAGGTACCACTTCAACTAGAAAGGCCCCTAGGTCCGCTAACACTTTTAACATCACCGACTTAGTCGTCTCGATCGATGCTGGAGTGGCGAAGCCCGCGATAAATACGCGCATCTTGCGAGTGCCGTCAAGAGAGTACGGGAGGAGCTCGCGCCGTTACAGGTAGCGAATTTGCAAGTTGAGGGTCAAATTGCAGACGCCCTTGTCTTGACTGATAGATCCAAACTTATGACGGGTTCGACTGGCCGTTTCGAACTTGGTCATTTGAAGGAGGAAGCTTCGGTGCTCATCCGCGTTGCCTGGCGGAATGCAGACCAAGTCGGCTGAGCTGTCGACAATCAAAAGCCCGCCAGGGGCGGTACGTTTTCCGTCCCACGGCTTCGATGGAACCATTCCATAGGTGGCCGCTTCAAGGAAATCTTTCAATTTATGGTTATAGAAGACGGTCGGGTTCGTGACCCCTAGCGGATTTTCCGTCGCGAGAAAGTCGGCGATGGGCTGCAAGCCGCCAGTCTTTCCGCATCGCATCGAGTAGTAGGCGAGCATGGCAGAAGAAATTACGTCAATCATCCGTGAATCGAGAAGTGTGAGATTGTCAGAGAATGTTTGGTGGCTCTTGGCGAGAGTCAACCTGTGTCCCGAGTCGATAAGTTCTTTGCACATGTCGCGAATCGGAAGCGAGTTCAGACGCTCGATTTCGGCTGCTGAGATAGCTGGTGAGATTTCATAGGTGAAATTGGTGGCCATTCCCGCATTGAAGAGGGTTGGTGACGAGCCCAAGAACGACTTGATGGTGTAGCCCTGGAGACCTGTCGCGCCAGTGAGCGGATCCAATACATCGAGGAAGATGTCCGACTTTTCGCTACCCGTCTTGAGCTGGGAGATTTCGAGGAGGTTCAGCAAGTCGCCACCCTCGGACGTCGAGAAAACCCACTCGCCGACTCGAATCGCTGGCAAGAGGCTGTCCCTCTTGGTGCAGATACTCGATCGTCGCACTTCGTTACCGGTTGCTGCAATGCGAATGACGTCGCCTTCAATGACGAAGTTGACTTTGCTCGAGCTACTACGAGAAATGCTCACGACCCGAAGCTGGCGAGTTGGCTCCTCGGGTCGATACTTTCCGACGACTACCTGGCCTTTGCAGAGAAGTTCGGCAAGCACGAGCAGTTCAGTCCACTCTCCCTTGTTGTACTGCGGGGCAGAAGGTCTGTCAGAGACCAAGTGCCCGCACGATTCGCTTGACGGTCGCCTCAATCGCGGGTACCGAGACGGAGTTGCCGAACTGCTTGTAGGCCTGAGCGTCAGCCACGGGGATGATGAACGAGTCAGGGAAGCCTTGCAGCCGCGCCCACTCACGGGGCGTCATCTTTCGAATACCTTGACGATTGACGGGGCCCTTGATGTTCGTCTTGGGAGTGAAGTCACGCAGCCGTTTATCGACCACCAGATTGCGTTCTCGACCCATGCCGCCAACGACGATCGCATTGGCGATGTCCGAATCGCTTTTTATCTCGAAACCAAAGCCATTGCCTTTTGCGGCATGACGCTCGCGGTGGCGAATGAGGGTCTCGAGGTATCTATCCGAGAGGTAGTATTTCGTCGAGACGACTTCCTGTTCCTTAATATCGGAGATCGTCGTGACTTTACCAAGTGGCTGCGGGAACTCGAATCTGCTGGCAGCCGCTCGACTCTTGAAGCCAACGATGAAGACCCGCTCACGGTTCTGGGGAACCCCAAAGTCTTTGGCGTTCACGATCTGCGTGTGCACGTGGTAGCCGAGGTCCTCCTCGAGTGTCTTCATAATCGTCGATAATGTGCGTCCACGGTCATGGCCGGCAAGACCCTTTACATTTTCGAGAAAGATTGCCCTTGGCGAGTGGTCTTCAATGATCCTTGCGAGATTGAAAAAGAGCGTTCCTCGTGTGTCGCTGAAACCACCCTTGAAGCCAGCGATCGAAAACGCTTGGCAGGGGAAGCCACCAGCAAGAATGTCGTGTTTGGGAATCTCTGCCGCAGCTCGCTTCTCATTTGCAATCTTTGTGATGTCTCCAAATGGAATCTCACCGAAGTTCGCAAAGTAGGTCTGCTGGGCCGAACGGTCCCATTCCGAGCTGAATACACATCGGCCCCCCGTGCGTTGAAAGGCGAGGCGAAACCCGCCAATACCAGCGAAAAGATCGATGAACGTGAAGCGACTTGTCTTCGGTGGCTGGAATGGCACGGTCCATTCCACTTCGGTATTTCTGACAATGGCCTGATGTGCAGGTGTCAGTGCTTGGCTCAGAATTCTCCAATAGTGCTGGTATTCGGGTTTGCCGAGCGATTGAAGGTAATGGGTTATCGCGGGGAGGTTCGTGTAGTCGACCCCGTCGTCTTTAAGGGCGGACACCAATTCTTCGACCGTGTGAACTCCGATATCCAGAGTCGAATGCTGCTCTACGGACCGCAAACTCACAGTTAAGACAATAGACGCTAGGTGTTGCGCGATTGACTCAATGACGCGCTTCGGGTGTTTCGAGAGTCCTTACCGCTGGTGTCAAGCTGGTTGCGCGCGGCGATCCTCTACTTGGAACGCGTAGCTGATCTTGTGTGCGCAGAGGAAGCACGAGTGGCCCATAACGGGAATCAAGTTTGCCTCATCTACAATCTCTATCGGTTTCAGGATGATTACGCCGAGGGCTTCGCGAGACATCGCCTGAATTTCGGGCGGAAGGTCCGCAAGCTTCTTGCGGGCCACGTTGTCCTTTTGTTCGTTCTGGACGAGCGCCCAAGCCGTGTCACGCTCGGGGTTATCGGCTATCGCCGACACGGTGCCCCTCATACCCGGGCGCCAGCTTCTCTCCCAACGCGAGAGAGATGGAAGCTCGGGCAGGGACCAGGGCAAAAGCTGGTTCTGGTTCTGCGGCAGCACGATAATCCAGTCCTTTACCAGGCACTTGTTGCTATTCAGGAAGGCGTTGAATTGCGCCCTTTTCGGCCACGGATTCTTTTCGTCGTCTCTGCTGTGGCGGAGACCCGATAGGAGTTTCACCACCTCGGCATGTGGAATCATGGTTGTGAAGTACGCCTTCTGATTTCCGATCATCGTGAGATTGGTGAGGTTGTGATTCTTGAGGATGCCAGTCCAGAGCCGTAAATTGTGCTCCAATGCCTCATTGTCAGTGGTGTATTGCTCAACAGACCAGCGGTCAGCGGTTGCAGAAACGAGTCTCGCCCGCCACTTTTCATTGTCCTTTACTGGTTTGAGGCGCGCATCCGAGATCTCAATTAGTGGACGAATCTCGGTGGGGGTCAGTCGTCGTCCATCGGGCTGTTCCGTATTGAACCATTGAACGAAGTTACGTCGGGTCCTCTCCTCGTCAATGCACGTTGACTCATAGATCCCGTAGACGTCAATGATCTCCTTGCCGATTCGTTCATTTCGGGAGATGTAGAGACGGACAAGGTCTTGGTAGCCGCCCCGGTAGCCGAACCAGCGACCCATTTGCATGAGGGGGGACTCAATCAGTGTCGCTCGCCGAAAGTAGGTAGTAGTGAGACCTTCAATGGTGTAACCCCGGGAGAGTTTCTGGCCCCCGACGATGATCTTCCAGATTGAACACTCTTGAAAGTCAGGCTTAGTGCCGACATTTTCTTTGCTGTTGACAATCAACACAACATGATTGCCATCAAACTGTTCGTCTATTCTTCGGATTGCTTCTGAAATGTCTGAGCGTAGAAGCGTGAAGTCTTTCGGAAAGTAGTCTTCATCGTCGCGGTGGTCGCTGTTTGCGAGTAAGTCGTGTTCGTAGAGGGTCTTCAGGCGCTGCAAGCCAGCAATAGATTCAAATCCGGAGTTTGCCCATAGTCCAAGCAGGCGATCACGAACCTGTTCGTGGTCTTTCTGTTTTGTGGAGTCTGAGTAAAGAAATGTGTGGTGCCTTGTCGCTTGATATCCGGGTTGCTTCCGGGCCCTGTAGAGCTTGATTGCGCCAGCGAGTACGAAAGTGTCAAGGCAACTCTTAAGTTCGGCGTCGTCGCGTCCTCGTTGCGACCGGATGTCCCTAACGTGCTTCTTTTTCTTCGGCTGCGGTTGATCTGGTGGTAGCGGTTTAAGGTCCGCCTCGTCAATGTCATGAAAGTCAAGAATGCCCATGTAGCCATGAGGGCGTTCGAGAACCTGTATGAAGTCTTTCGGGTAGAAGCCCCATTCGTCTTCGGGGGCGATGAAGCAGTTTGCGACAGGTGTCGCCGTGAGTCCCACGTATTGGAGGTTGCTCAAGAGCTTCAAGAGCTTTGTCATTTGCTCATTTACTCCTGCCAAGTCCTGATTCCCAGAGGCGTCAGGTTTCTTCAGATTTATCGCCGCGACTTGGTCTGATTCATCATCAATCACTAGAACACTGAGGCGCTTGCGGTGCTCTTCAGGGATATTGGCGACTTGCTTTACGAGATTCTTGATTCTTGAGACATTCTTCTTTATGACGATGATCTTGCAAGATTCGGGATCTGCCAGGTAGGCCTCGGGGAAGGCTTGTTGGCCGCGTGGCTTGGAGTAGTCGTGTTTGAGTGTGGTGAGGCGTTCAACAAACCGCCGCTTCTGTCCTGGGGTCAGCTCTGGGTGGACGATGAACTCGTTCCAGTCCTTGGCGTGCAGATAGCCGCCACCTTCCCCGTTGGAATTGGGTTCTGCGCCTTCGGCGGGGTCGTTAGTCAGAATCTCCTGGCCGATGACCTCCTTGTCAAGGCGTCGCTGTGTCTGGGTGCGAAGCAAATCGGTCAGGCCTGCCAGCACGATGATGAGTTTGTAACCGCAATCAATGGCCTTTGCGATGGTCAGATTCATCGTGGTCGTCTTGCCGCTCTGCACATAGCCGACGACGAGTCCTCTTGACGCGTAGACGCGAGGTGGATTGATGCCAGGGGCTGCCCATTTGGGGTCTGCGATCTCGCTGATGATGTTGTCGGTTTCTCGGTCAAGTTTGTTGAGATTCGCTAGCGACCAGCCCTTCCTGTCGCGCAGGTAGTTGAGGACCGACGACGAGTAGTAGGCGGAGGACTGCTTGCGCTCGGGTGTGTACCAGTCAATCCAGTCTGCACCGTGGTCGGCGACCATGTTGACGAATGCAGGGAAGTTCTTGTCAAGGATCTCGCGTTGCGGTGTGCTCAGCTGGAGGAGTTCATAGATCCTCGTGCGGCGCGCTTGAGTTTTCTTGTTCGTGTCGTTTGCCCAACTGCCGTTTGCGTTGTCCTGCGCCAGCAGCCAGGTTTCTATCGTGCAGCGAGTTATGTCGTTCTGGTCATTGACTGTGTCATGGACGTGGTTGACGATCAGCGAGACCGCTTCTGAAGCCTTGAGGCTGCTTGATTGAAGGGTCAGGGCAGCTGTGATCTCATTGGAGAAGTCGGCGGGGCTTGCGTTGAGTAGCCCCATCACGCGGTGGACGAGACGAGCGACCAATTCTCGTTGTGCCGGATTGTTCAGGTTTGTCATGAGATCAGTTCTGCGAGAAGACGAGGCGTTAGCGCCTCGCCAAGTCCACTTACATCCACACTGTAGACCACTGATTGGATACGTACCAAGTGATCGGGCCTGAGGCCCACCAGATTCTCGGGTGTCAGTCTCGGGAACTCGTCGTCCACTTTGATGATCGTCGGGTGCGACCTCTCGATCACGCGGTAGTTGTAGTGGGAGCTGTGTTCTTCGTTCCATCCTGCGCTTGTGAGTCGTTGAAGGAATTGTGTTCGCAGGTCGTCCGTTGTCCCGAATGCATTCCGGATTTCCGTTATCTTCTCGTTCAGCGAGATTGATCCGTTGGCGTGGAGCGGAGACGCGCTGAATTGGAGGGAGAGTAGGTAGAGGCTACGTCCAGGTGAAGCCTTCAGCTGATTTAGTGACCCGATTATGTGGGCGCGGGTCTCTTTGGATGTGGTTTTTACTTCAATGTCAGCTGACCTGAACGCAAAGTCATGCTCAGCGTTTGCGGCGCGGTGCCATGACTCCAATGCAGCTCGCCACCCGAGGTGGTGCGTAGCGGCGACGTTGGCTAGAAGAATCAATTCGCCCAGTAGTCCCAGTTGTTTATCGCGGGAGAGGACGACCTGCTGTTCTATGAGTTCTCTGGTTCGAACCCACGCCTCTCGGAATGCGGCAACCGCCAATTGCTGTCCCTCGCGGATGAATTCCAGAGCGTGGCACGCGTATGTGTAGAAGTACTTGTGGAGTTCTGGTTCGGTGCAAGTCACCGTGAGGGCTCGGCTTCGCACGTCAATGTCAAATCTCAGAGCTTGCGGCAGGGCGGGCAAACGTGCTGGGTCCTCATCTGGGCCGAGCGAGACCGTGATGGCGAGTCGTTGACCGTCGTAGCTCAGTATTGCGGACTTGCCAGCGGGAATCGCATGACGAAACGGCCCTTGGGCAATTAGGAGCTCTACGGTTTGCCAGGTGGGTAACCATGGCCGAGGGTTGCGGGCGTTGTCGCTGCTCACTTGAAGATTGCCATCAGTGTGTCGTTCAGCAGTTTCTCAAATCGTTTGAGTCGCGCAGTTTTTCGGTCCCCGAAGTGCTCACGAAATGTCATGAGAAGGAGGAGCTGAAACATCTCGTATCGGGCGGGGGATCCGAGAATTCGGTCCATGTTCGAGCGAAGCGAGTTGTTGAGGATTATTCGCTGTTTGTGGTGGTCAATCTTGAACACGGTGTTTGTGCCGAGTCGTCCCCACACCACATTCACTGTCTCTCCCTTTGGGAAGTCAGATTGAGCGATGGTTTTCAGAGCGGACTGACGCAGCCAGGAGCCCGGGAGGGGGAGTTCGGGTAGTCGCGGTTCGGTATCATCGCGCGTTCTGAATACTTCTTGAGCGAGGTCCACCCAGTTCGCGAAGGTCGTGCCGTCTGAAGCGCAGGAGTTCCTGATCGCATCAATGAAAGACGCTGGTGTCTTGACGGTGTCTTTTGAGTAGCCGATCTCAATGATGGACTGTGCCTCGGGTGTGAGTTCAATCTCCATGCGCGCGAGAGAGAAGTGAGCTTCGGAGGTTCTTACATTCGCCCAGCCGCCGGCCATGACGATTCGGTCGTTCAGATAGAAGAAAAGGCCTTGGCTGTCCACGGCGTTTGTGCGTCCTCCTACGCGCCTGATCTTGTATCCAGGCAACTTGTTTCCCTTTGGCCAAATATGTGCGATGGCGTCAAGCTTTACGAATTGTCCTGGGGTGTTAGGCGTGGGCACCTGAATCCTGAACTTCTTCGGCCAGCCGCGCGCGCCTGGCCTGTTGTATCTAAATGGGTTGACGGGTACTATCACTCGACTGCCGGTGATCTCGCCGTCCTGCTCAATTTCTATGGACATCTTGATATTCGCCGAGCCAGTTCTCTCCAGAAAACGGTGGAAAGTCAATCCGAGATGGCTGTCAATGTCCTGCGTTGCGTTCTTGAGGTACTTCTCAGGATCGTTGACGCTTCGCTCAAGATCAGTGACCCTCTCGAGCTCAACGATCGTTCCGCAGACACTGATCGGAACGTTTGTAGAAGTCCGGGACACTTCCAGGTACCTCTGGGCTACGTCGGAGTTGTGGAGGACCCCGAGGCGTTCGCTGCCGAGGTCCGCCTTGAGCCACTGTCTTCCGTGGGGACTGGCTCCGCGAGTCTTTGAGTAGACGCGCAGGACTTCTGCTTGAGACAGCGCAGCAGTCTTGAGGCCGACGCCGTACATCCCGATGTCGGATGTGTGGTGCTTGCTCTTCCAGGCGAATCTCATGATGTCGTCAAAGACCGCTTCGGAAATTCCTCTGCCGTTATCAATCACTTGAATTCCCGTCGCGCGGAGGGCGTTTCGCCTGAACCTCACACATATTCGAGTAGCTCCAGCGTCAAGGCTGTTGTCTACGAGCTCGGCAATAGCGTTCGGCAATGGGTACGGAGCTTTAGTAAGGACTTCTTGGATCGACTTGTGCGGAGGCGCATGACGGTGCGACTCAACTCGCGGCGCCTGCTCGGAACCCCTGGGATCGCTACTCATTCGCGAATCTTCGCCTGTTCATCGTCCAGTCGAAATCGTCAAAACAAGCGGCGAAATTCTCGCTCAGTTGATAGCGATAGGCGACATCGTCGTCAAAACGAAAGGAATCTCGGTCTCTCCAATACCTGGCACCTTGAGGAGTGGGTTCAAGAACGAAGTGGGCAGGACGCCAGTTGACCTGCATCAGTTTTGCCTCATCAAGGAGCCGTTCAAACACGCCGACGTGTGCGACGAGAATTAGTTGCGATGCATCGTCAATATCTCCGATGACGATCCCATCACCAGTCCGGGGTTGGAGGGAACCTAATGGTTGCAGGTCTGTGGGTAGATGCTGGTACCAGTTCGCTGCCGACTTGCTAATGCGCCAGAACCGGGGTTTCGTCATCTCCGCAGCGATAGTAGTCGCGGGCTGTATCACGTTCCTGTTGAAGGGTTTCCAGCTGGCGCATCTTCGGGACACGCCAACTGGAGCCCTTCGGTTCGCGCAGCAGGAAGGAGGAGCCCACTTGCGGATTGATCTCGGTATCCAGCGATTCGCTCGTTCTCAACTTGCGAACGTACTCACGGTCGCGATAGTTGCAGCGGGCCGAAGGACGAGGTGCTGGAGAAGTGCTTCTCGGACAATCGCAGACTTGGAGCATTGGGCGACCTCTGCTGCTTCAGCAATCGCTGCCCGAAGTTCCTCGGTCAATCGGAATGCCATCAGTGGGTACTCGGTACTGGTATTCATGGTTGTCCTTTCGTTTGCTTTACTGGCTGTGACTTGGTGATGCCAACCTCATAATGACAAATCGGTGTTACACAGTTTCCTATCTCGGGTGGAGAGCAGTACCGTCAAGTTCCTATGAATCAAGATTCAGACATGGGCGAAAATGCCCCTCTCAAGGGCGACTGTCCGCACGGGCTGACACCCGACACCTGCTCATTTTGCAAGAACAAGAAATCTCGTTCAGTCTTTTACTCTGGCGGCGGATTGCGGTACCACTACGACCGCGACTGCCCAAAGTTTTGGGACGGACGACAGCAGGTTTTGGACCGTGGCGGAGTTAACGCACCAGTTGAGGCAGGACCAGAGCACTCTGTCAGAGAACGTCTCGATCCATGTCGGACGTGCGTCAACTGAGATTTGGGCTGAAACAGCGTCATGAACTTGACTAAGCAACAGCTTCATGGCTTTTGAAATGCTCTGAGCATCGAACAGTCGGCACACGACAGATCTCGGCATCCGTGACGAGATTATTCAGTGCTGGTTCAACGAGGCCGACTTGGTCAGGTCAGAGTTGAGTGGCTTGCCTGTTCATCGCGGGGATACTTCTCATCACGGGGATACTTCGGATTGGGCACAATGGTCGCTGACAGGAGTTGTTGTCATCCCTTTGTGCTGGCCGTCTTCTGAAGCCTTTTTGCGACTCGCTCGTCGCTGTCGTGCTCCATCAGCGTGATGACGGAATAGCCGAGCCGGCGAAGTTCAGCCGCCTTGCGGCGGTCGCGGCGTCGGTTGTTCGCGATCTTCTGGCGCCACCACCGACGGTTGCGCTTCGGCTCGGTATAGCAGCGGGGGCAGCCGTGCCAGAAACATCCGTGCACGAAGACGGCGACGTTGTGGTCGGGCAGCACGAGGTCGGGCTTGCCGGGCAGCCGGCTGGTCTCGGTGGTGTGGCGAATCTTGAGTCGTCGCGCGATGGCACGCACCCGCCGCTCGGGCGCGGTTCCTTTGGTTGCCACGCGGCGCATGCGCTCTGACACTTCAGCAGTGGGCTTCATCGGTCGCAGCGGCTTGGACATTGTTCCAACCGTAGAGGTCGTTGCCGCATCACGGTCAACCCGCCGCAACTACAGTCCTCCCATGACCTCGATTCCACGTTTTTCGTCTGATACGACAGCGCGCGACATTGCCGGAGCGCTCACCACGGCGGGTGCGGCGATCATCGAGCGGTTGGTGCCGGGGTCGTTGGTCGATGAGTTGCTCGGCGAGATGCAGCCGTTCATTGAGGCGACGCCGTTTGGTGGTGACGATTTCGTGGGGCGGCACACCAAGCGCACCGGGGCGTTGTTGGCCCGGTCGGTGGCGAGTCGGCAGTTCATCGCGCATCCGCTGGTGTTGGGGGCGGTGGAGTCGGTGCTGGGGCCGAACGCGACGAACTTCCAGTTGCACCTCACGCAGATCATCAGCATCGGGCC
>Ga0214917_10007941_pt1 | contig 10558 bp, 9 predicted proteins | sample LL_1208_BB_MetaG_FD_177983 | JGI IMG/M metagenome (GOLD analysis project Ga0214917, IMG submission 177983) | Freshwater microbial communities from Lake Lanier, Atlanta, Georgia, United States - LL_1208_BB | ecosystem: Environmental > Aquatic > Freshwater > Lake | place: USA: Georgia | collected...
CAGTAGGCCTTTTGCAAGCGCCGCGCTTGGGTGGAGTCGCGACAACCCACCGTGACCAATGCGGCCTTGGGAATGGCTCCGGCCGCGGCAAGGTCGCTGAGGGGCCGGGCGAGGGCTTTTCGTCCAATCCAAGTGGGAGGAGTGGAGGGGGTGAAATGAACTCCTTCGACCACGGCGTCGGTTTTGAAAACCAGATCGTAGCGCTTCGACGGGGAGCGAAGAACGGCACAGTCGTGACCAAAGGCATACCGGATACCTTTGTTTTTTCGACGAAGAAAAGGCGTTGTCCAACGCTCAATCCATTGGTCTTCGGAGGAAGTGACTTTTTTCATGGCGGCAAAGGCGGACGAGCCAGCAGCAGAAAGATGCAGGTGTTGGCATTAAAAAGGGAGTGAAGAAAAAAAGAGGGAATCAGACTTTGGGAATTTCTGTAGAGTCCCACCAAGACTGCTCCCAAACAAGTCAGGGGGATGAGAGTGGGACCATGAAGGTGGACAGCACCAAAGGCGAGGGCTGAGAGCCAGTGGGCCTGAGTTACGGGAAGTCTTGAAGAGAGCCATGGAAAGAGGGTTCCCCGAAAGAAGAGTTCTTCCCAGGCCGGAGCGATGACCAGTGCGTATAATAAAAAAGGCGCGAGGGTTTTGGTGTCCCGCGCCTCCAAGAAGCGGAGCAAGGCCGGTTGGGGCTCGAGGGGCCACCCAAAGGCCAAATACATCCCAGAGCCGAAGGCAAGGAGAGTGAGGATCGGGATGAAGAGCGTGAAAAAGGTGGTGAGGGAAAGCCTTAGATCCGTTCCAAGATGGGGGCGTTGCAACCCCCAAAAAGTGACGGGACGTTGTTTGGAGAAAGAGAGCAAGACAAGGGCGAAGGCTAAAGCAGTTCCGGGAAGGAGAGCGGGAGAAAGCCAGGCGCAGAGACCCAGAAGGGAGACCCCCAAGACAAAAGGAAGAAGGGGAGTGGGAAGAGTAGGGTTAGGTATACGGGATGGGGAAAAAAGAAGAGTCCGAATCCTTCCCACTCCCCCGAAAAGAAGGAAACTTAGGGCCAGAGTCAGGACCGTGGATCCGTAAACCAAGGCAGAGAGCGGTGGGGTCCAGTTCGCCATGGCTTCAGTTTGGAGATGAATCCATTCTCCCGCGCCCGGGGTTAGTGGCGGAAAAGGTGGGTGGAAAGGTAGTAGAGTTTGCCAGCCTGGAGGTGAAAGGATTCCGGACCCAAGTTCAGCTGGATTTTACTTTCGGATTTTTGCCCAAGGAAGCGGAGGAGTTTACTGAAATGAAAAGGAACCACATAGCGAATGACCGGAGCATCTTCCGGAAGTTTGGCGATCTGGCGGGCATCGGCGATGGCGTCCTCCAGATACCCGGTGGCATCGACAAGTTTCAGATCCAAGGCCTGCTTTCCGGAAACGATGCGACCATCCGCCAAATCCGCCGGCAACTTCCCTCCGGCAAACTGCCTTTCGGTGGTTACCACCGAGGAAAAACGGGAGAAAGTTTCCTGAATCATGTCCTGAACAAGCTTCTTTTCGGGCTCGGTCGGGGTGCGGGAGGGGTTGAGGAGATCCTTCAGGGCCCCGCTCTTGAAAGTCAGGGTGGAGAGTCCGAGGATTTTGGAAAGCCCCTCATAATTGAGGGTCTGCATAATAACTCCAATGCTTCCGGTGATGCAGAGCTCATGGGCCACCAGATGGGATCCACCCATGGCGGTGTAGTATCCTCCCGAGGCGGCCACGGAATCCAGATAGACGATGACCGGCTTGTCTTCGCGGACGAGGGTGAGTTCGTGATAAAGGTTATCGCTGGCCGTGACCTCTCCTCCTGGGCTGTCGATGTGCAGGAGGAGGGCGGCCACGGAATCGTCATCGGCCGCCTGACGGATCTGTAGAATGACATCATCCACCATGGAGGATCCGATCTGCCCTGGGATTTCCTGAGCGATCACCCCAAAGAGGTCGATTTTCGCGATACGTTTCTTTTGAGAGTCATCCCCCTCGATCAGTTCCTCCTCAAAAGAGGGGGGGGGGCTGAGGTGCGGGGCGGAGGAAAAAAGGTGATGATCCTTGGACAAGAACAGGAGATTGGCGACCAGACTGGTTCCGAGCAGAATCAGTCCGATGAGCAGGAAGAATCTGGGAGCGCGATTCATGCGAAGGGAGAGCATGAATCAGGAACCCTTCAAGGGCAAGGGGGTGTGGAAAAAAATGATGGGGGAGGTGGTGCGGGTGCGCAGGGGGTGGCGTCGTTTGGCAGTGGGAGTTTCCGGGGGAGCCGACAGCGTGGCTTTGGCGGAGGCCCTTTGGCGGCTGGGGGCCGATCCTGAGATTTGGCATTTCAACCACCGTTGGAGGGGCAGGGCGGCGGAGGCCGATGCCTCATGGGTGCGGCGGTGGGCAGAAAAAAGAAAATTACAATTTCGACTGGGGCGGGCGAAAAAAGCTGGAAGAACGGGGGAGGGGGAGGCGAGGGATGGGCGGTGGTCTTTTTTTCTGGGGCAAGCCCGCAGAGTTGGGATTCGTGAGCTTTGGCTGGCGCATCAGGAGGATGACCAGGCAGAGACAGTCTTGATGCAATTTCTGCGGGGAGCGGGTCCGGATGGCCTGGCAGGTATTTCTGAAAGATCGAAGCGCGGGAATCTGGAAATTGTGCGCCCTTGGTTGAGCATTCCACGAAAGCAGATTCGAAAGGGCGCCCAGGAGGCTGGTTTGGATTGGCGGGAAGATGTGACCAACAAGGACCAGAAGGGGTGGAGATCACGGGTCCGGCACTTGATTTTTCCCTACCTCGAAAAAGTTTACGGAAGAGAGGTTAAATCGGTGTTGGCCCGAACCTCGGAAATTTTTCAGGTTGAAAAGGAATATTGGAAAAAAGAAATCGGAAAGATTCCAGTGCACCCTGATGTGAGAGAATGGCGAAACAAGCCCATGGCTTGGCAGAGGAGAGCCATCCGTTGTTGGTTGGTGGGGAGAGGATATTCGGGTTCGTCTTGGGGCGAAATCGAGGGTGTGAGAAAATTGATTCAGGGAGGAACAACCCAAAAAGCCCAACTCCGTGGGCAGGCAGGCGTGGGGCGGAGTCGCAACAAACTGTTCTGGATCAGGAGAATGGGTCTGATTGCTAAAGCCAAAACGAAGTGCTAGCTTCAAAGTTCCCCATTATGCCTGCTCCCCGATCTGGAAACCGAAAACCACCGAAGCTGCCTAGGCCTCCCGTGCGCCGGCAGGATCCTTCCAGAGGAGATGGCCCAAACTGGCGGGGGGTCGTCCTTTTCCTGGTTTCCACCGCGATCCTCCTGTTGGCTTTCTATGCCCACCAAAATCAGAATGCGGCATCGACTCGGGAACTCTCCTTTGCGGAATTCGAAAGCTATTTGAAGCAAGGGAAGGTGAAGGATGTGGTTCTGAATGTGGAGCCGGCAACGAACATCCGCTGGCTCTCCGGCAAGTTTGAGCCTTCTGATGCGCTGAGGAAAAGTGTGCGGGTCGACGGGCAGGGAAACACCGGGTACCGGGTCACGGTGGATCTGGCCTTCAAACGAGACCTTGATCAGTTGCTGGCGGCCAACGGTTTTCCGCAAGTCAGTCAAAAAGTCATTGATAATTCCACCTGGCAGGCAATCGCCGGAACCCTTCCGTTCGTTCTTTTTGTTTTGATCATGTACTTCTTCTTCCGTCAGCAGATCCGCATGGCCGGAAAATCGGCTTTCAGCTTTGGTAAAAGCAAGGCGCGGATTCTTTCCAAAGACCGCAATAAGGTGACCTTCGCTGATGTGGCCGGGGTGGAGGAGGCCAAGGACGAGGTGAGCGAGATCGTGGAGTTCCTCCGGGACCCGAAAAAGTTCCAGAAATTGGGAGGAAGAATTCCCAAGGGAATCCTGATGGTGGGGCCTCCCGGAACCGGGAAAACCCTTTTGGCCAAGGCCATCGCCGGAGAGGCGGATGTTCCTTTTTACGGCATCAGCGGTTCGGATTTTGTGGAGATGTTTGTCGGGGTGGGAGCCTCCCGGGTTCGGGATATGTTTGAGCAGGGAAAAAAGACCGCTCCCTGCCTGATCTTCATCGACGAAATTGATGCCGTGGGGCGGAGTCGTGGGCACGGATTGGGGGGCGGGCACGACGAGCGTGAACAGACCCTAAATGCCTTGTTGGTGGAGATGGATGGAATCGATACGGCTGAAGGAGTGATCATCATCGCGGCCACCAACCGCAAGGACGTGCTCGATCCGGCCCTTTTGCGACCCGGTCGGTTTGATCGTGAGGTGCACATCAACCTGCCCGACGTGAAAGGACGGGAAGAGATTTTGAAAGTCCATGCCCGCAAGGTGAAGGCCATGGAGAATGTTTCTTGGGCCACCCTAGCCCGCAGCACACCGGGTTTTTCCGGTGCTGAATTGGCCAACGTGATCAACGAGGCGGCGCTCTTGGCGGCCCGAAGGGATGCGGAGGCCATTACCCAGCACGATCTGGAAGAGGCGCGCGACAAGGTTCGATTTGGCCGCGAGCGGCGCAGCCTGGCCATGAGCGACGAACAGAAAAAGCTGACGGCCTATCATGAGGCGGGACATGCCATGTTGAATATCGCCCTCGAGCACACCGATCCGTTGCACAAGGTCTCCATCATTCCCCGTGGACCGGCCCTAGGGGTTACCATGATGCTGCCCACCGAGGATCGTTACGGGTACGGCCGCAAGAAGGTGGTCGACGATCTTTGCGTGGCGATGGGGGGTCGGGTGGCCGAGGAGATGTTCCTAGGGGATATCTCCAGCGGGGCCAGCGGGGACATTAAGATGGCGACTTGGTACGCCAAAAAGATGGTCTGTGAGTGGGGGATGAGCGGACGGATGGGCATGGTGGAATATGGGGATCACGAGGATTACGTTTTTCTGGGACGAGACATCGGGCGTTCGCGCGGGTACAGCGAACAGACGGCGAGGGAGATCGATGAAGAAGTGCACAAGATCGTCAATGGGGCGTATGAGCGGGCCAAAAAAATTCTGGAAGAGAATCGCGCCAAGGTGGAGCTGATTGCCTCCGCCTTGCTGGAGTATGAGACGTTGGATGGGGCCCAGGTCGAAGAGATCGTTAAATACGGAAAAATGAACAACCCGCCCCCCAAGGGCATCTCGGCCCCGATTTCCCCGACTCCTAGCGAGCCGTTGCCTGCCACCCGCCCGGTCGAAAAGGCCAAAGACAAGAGCGGGATCCTGCCTGGATTAGAAGGCGCGCCGGCCGGCGCCTGAGCAAGCTTTCTGCAATGAGTTTCCCTGCCACGAGCACGTGGCTTTGTGGGGATCAACATGTTTCCATTCAAGCGGGGAAGCCTTTTCTCCTAGGAATTCTGAATGTCACACCAGACTCATTCTCCGACGGTGGAAAATATCTTTCGCGGGTTGAGGCCGTGCGGCGAGGGATAAAACTTTTGCAGTCCGCCCATGGTTTGGATGTGGGGGGTGAATCAACCCGTCCCGGGGCAGAGCCGATTTCAGCGTTGGAGGAAAGAAAAAGGGTCATTCCTGTTTTGCAGGAAATGCGCAAGGAAATGCCTCATGCTCTTTTGTCGATCGATACTTACAAGGCGGAGGTAGCCTTGGCGGCCATCGAGTTGGCCGGGGTGGATGTGGTCAACGACGTGGGGGCGGGAAACTGGGATGTGTCCATGTGGGGGGTCATGGAAAAGAGCCGGGTGGGTTATATCTGCATGCATGCGCTCGGCCGGCCCAAAGAGATGCAGGTGAATCCCCGGTATGATCAGGTGACCGGGGAAGTGAAGGAGTTTTTTGCAACAAAACGGGGTGAGTGGGAGATCAGGAAAATGGCGCCTGAGCGGCTGGTTTTCGATGTGGGAATCGGTTTTGGGAAGCGGCCTGAGGACAACCGAATGCTGTTGGAGGCGGATTGGGCGGGGTTGGAGCGCCCGCTGGCTTGGGGTTTGTCCCGGAAATCCTTCCTCGAACTGACCCAAAGGGAAAAAGGGATGCAAAATCGGGATGCAGCCTTGGATTTCTGGAATCAGAGATTGCTGGAGAGGGGGCTTCCCATGATTTGGAGAGTTCACGATCCATTGAGGATAAAAGAGGCGTGGCGCATCTTTTCTGATGATGTGCAGGCCATGGCACGCTAGGTTTTTCGGATGAGCGAGGTGATTCAGCTGAAAAGGGAGGTGGAGGCAACCGCCATTCCTGCCGGGCATAAGCAAAAGCTCGTCCAAGGCACGGAAGTGGTGGTGACCCAGGAGCTGGGTGGAACCTTTACCGTGCATGCAACCCATCAAGGAGGTCTTTTTCGCATCGAGGGGAAAGATGCGGACGTTTTGGGTCGAACCATTCAGTTGGAGGCACCCAAGGCCCATGGAAAAGATGCGGGAGAGGAAGAGATCTGGGCTGTGTTGAAAACCTGTTACGACCCGGAAATTCCGGTGAACATCGTGGATCTCGGCCTGATCTACAGCATGGAGTTAAAGGCGACCGAGGGTGGAGGGAAGCGGGTGGAGGTCAAAATGACCCTGACCGCCCAAGGTTGCGGCATGGGGCCTTCGATCGCCGCGGACGCGCGGCAAAAAATTCTCACCCTGTCAGGGGTGCAGGAGGCTCAAGTGGACGTGGTTTGGGATCCTCCCTGGGGGCCTCAGATGATCACTCCGGATGGCAGGAAAAAACTGGGGATGGACTGAGCTCCCATGTTTGTTATTCCCTCGATTGATCTCATGGCTGGCGAAGTGGTTCGCTTGGCCCAGGGAAAGGCCACCGAGAAGAAAGTCTACAGCAAGGACCCCATGGCCTGCGCCCGTCGTTGGGAAAAAGCCGGGGGTCGCGTATTGCATCTGGTGGATCTGGAGGGGGCTTTTGAGGGGCAGATGAGGAATTTGGAGATGATCGGTCATATTGCGCGTTCTGTGAAAATGCCGTGTCAGGTTGGGGGGGGTATCCGGGATTTGGCCGTGGCAGAAAAGATACTTCAGGCAGGAGCCCAAAGAGTGATTTTTGGAAGCGTGGCCTGTGATGCGCCCGAGACAATCGATGAGGCGGTGAAGCGGTTCGGCCCTGAGAGGGTGGTGGTGGGCATTGATGCGAGAGACGGGGTGGTGGAGACGCGGGGATGGACGAAACCCAGCGGTTGGAAGGCGGTGGATCTCGCCACTCGCATGGCCAAAGGCGGGGTCAACCGGATCATCTACACCGATGTGGTGCGGGACGGAATGATGACCGGGCCAAATATCCCGGCGGTGCAAGAGATGCTCAAGGTGTTCCCGGGAAAAGTGATTTCCTCCGGGGGTATCAGCGGCCTTGCCGATTTGCAGGCTTTGGATCAGGCCGGGGGGGTGGAGGGAGTCATCGTCGGTCGGGCGCTCTACGAAGGGGCCATGGAGGACGAGGTGTGTCGGTTGAATACGTTTTAAGGGAAGAGGGTAGGTCGGGTGGCAGTCCGACCATTGATTATGCCGCTGAGTTGAATCCAGAGCAGTTAGAGGCGGTAACCGCGCCTCCCGGGCCGATGTTGGTGATTGCCGGCGCCGGCAGTGGCAAGACGAGAACCCTGACCTACCGGGTCGCCTGGTTGGTGGAGCAGGGGGTTCCACCGGAGCAAATCCTCCTTTTGACCTTCACGAACAAGGCTTCCAAGGAGATGTTGGCCAGGGTGGCCTCGCTTCTGCCTCACGATCTTACCCGGCTATGGGGCGGGACATTTCATCATGTGGGCAACCGGCTCTTGCGCCGGCATGCAGAAGTTGTCGGCTACAATCGGGATTACACCATTTTGGACCGGGAGGACGCGGAAGACCTGATCGCGGCAAGCCTCGGCGAAGCCGGCGTTGATCCCAAAGACAAAAGATTTCCGAAACCGGAAGTGCTGGCGGAAATCTTCAGTCTGGCGGCCAACCATCGGACCACTTGCGGATCGATCCTGAAAAAACAGTTTGGGTATTTTATCGAATTGGAGAGTTGGATCACCAAGGTGGGAGAAATCTATATTCGTAGGAAAAAAGACAGCGGGGCCATGGATTATGACGATCTATTGACGCTCTCCCTTCGACTGCTGGAGGAAGGAGGGGAGCTCCGGGAGCGATATCGTCAGCGTTTCCAACATGTCCTGGTGGACGAATATCAGGACACCAACCGATTGCAGTCGGACTTTGTGGATGCGATCGGCGGAGGTCACCACCAGATCATGGCGGTGGGAGATGATGCCCAGAGCATCTACTCCTGGCGGGGCGCCAAAGTGGAGCACATCCTGAGCTTTCCCGAACGCCACCCCGGCGCACGGATGGTTCGATTGGAGACGAATTACCGAAGTGTTCCCCAAATCCTGGATCTGGCCAATCATGCCATTTCCCATAATCCCAAGCAGTTCCCAAAAAACCTGCGGTCGGTGCGCGAGGCCGGAGTGAAGCCGGCGGTGGTGGCTTTGGAGGACGGGGGCCAACAAGCGACCTTTGTGGCCCAACGAATCCTCGAACTGCATGAGGAGGGAACGAATCTGTCTGACATTGCCATCCTGTATCGGGCCCATTTTCACGCCATGGAGATGCAGTTGGAACTGACCCGTAGGAATATTCCCTACACCATCACCTCGGGCTTGAGGTTTTTTGAGCAGGCCCACATCAAGGATGTGGCGGCCCATATGCGTTTGGCCGTGAACCCCAAGGACGAGGTGGCGTTCCACCGGTTGGCCCGGTTATTGCCGGGAGTGGGGCCCAAATCCGCGAGTAAGATGTGGAACGAGGCAGCTGCCGGAAAGGCTTACGGACAAATCAAGGTGGGGGAGAAGGGGGCCAAAGGCTGGTCGCAGATGGTGGAGACGCTTCGGCAGATTGCTGGGAAGCCTCCCTGCGAGCAGGTGAAGATCGTGGTGGAGGGAAGTTACGGAGACCACGTGCGGGCAAGATACGCCAATGCGGTGAATCGCCTGGATGATCTAAGGCAGTTGGAGGATTACGCGAACGGCTTCACCAACACGGCTGATTTTCTGGCTGAGCTGGCCTTGTTGGGGAATACCGAGACCGAGGTGGCGGCAAGGGGGAATGATCATGAGGGCGAGGCGGTGAGGCTCAGTACGGTGCATCAGGCCAAGGGGTTGGAGTACGGAACTGTCTTTGTCATCATGCTTTGTGACGGACTTTTTCCCTCTTCCAGGTCCTTGGAGACGGAGGAGGGAGAGGAGGAGGAACGAAGATTGTTCTATGTGGCGGTGACCCGGGCCAAAGATGAGCTTTATTTGACGCATCCCAGATTGCGCATGGGGAAGGGAGGCGACGCATGGCAGACCCCGTCACGGTTTTTGAACGAACTCTCCAAGGAATTGGTCAATGTATGGCGGGTGAAGGGGTCGGCCGGGTTGGGCGACTGGAGTTAATCCCGGGTGGTATTCTTACTTGGGCCGACGGCTTCTGGAAAATCCACGCTGGCCATGGAGGTGGCCCGAAGAGTCGGAGCCGAAATTGTTTCACTGGATGCTTTTCAGATTTATCGCGGGATGGATATTGGAACCGCGAAACCGACGAAGAAGGAGCGGGAGGAGGTCCCTCACCATTTATTGGATCTAGTGAATCCAGAGGAATCCTTTTCCTCAGCAGATTATAAACGCGCGGGAGAAAGAGTTGCTTTGGACATGCAACGAGGCAACCGAAAGGCAATCTGGGTGGGGGGAACCGGTCTTTATCATCGGGTGATGACTCAGGGTCTTTCCACCGCTCCGCGGACCGACAAGAAAGTCGCCGAGGAAATTGAAACGAAGGGAACCGAGGAAATGGCCGAGGAGGTTCGTCGGATCGATCCGGAGTGGGCCAAAGGGGCGGATTTACGGAACCGGAGAAGAGTGGTGCGGGCTTTGGCAGTTTGGCGACAGACCGGACGAACGATGACCGATTGGCAAAAAACGGAAACAGTTCCAGGTCTTTTGTCCGGGGCGAGGAACTATGTGCTCCTCCCGACGATGGCGAACTTATCCGTGGCTATTCAGCAACGAGTCGGGGCCATGCTGCAAGGGGGCTGGATCGAGGAGGTTCGGGAGCTGATGAAACAAGCGCATTGGAGGGGTTCGCCAGGAAGTCGGGCCATTGGTTATGCGGAAGTGGAGAAGCTGATTCACGGTGAAATGGGTAAAGAGGAAGTTGGCGCCAAAATTGTGGCGAGGACCCGGGCCTACGCGAAGCGCCAATTGACCTGGTTTCGTGGACTCACTAACGTCCAGGCTATCGAGATTGATCCCCAGCTTTCTCCCGCCCCGGGCGTGATCGAAACTCTTGTGACCGCCTTGTCCCATTGATTTATTTCGTATGATCATCTCCACCAACCGGGACCGACCTACCGAGCGGGCATTTTTAGTTGGGCTGGAGACCCATAAGTCAGGACGAATCGAGACCGGAGAATCATTGGAAGAGCTCGGTCTGTTGGTGCAAAGCGCGGGGGGGGAGGTGGCTGATCAGGCCACGCAGAAGTTAGATACCCCCGTGGCTCCCACTTATATCGGCAGCGGAAAAGCCGCGGAGCTGGCCAAGGCAGCCAAGGAAAAAAAAGCCGATACGGTGATCTTTGACGATGAGTTAAGCCCGGCCCAGGCTCG
>Ga0214917_10007942_pt1 | contig 10558 bp, 8 predicted proteins | sample LL_1208_BB_MetaG_FD_177983 | JGI IMG/M metagenome (GOLD analysis project Ga0214917, IMG submission 177983) | Freshwater microbial communities from Lake Lanier, Atlanta, Georgia, United States - LL_1208_BB | ecosystem: Environmental > Aquatic > Freshwater > Lake | place: USA: Georgia | collected...
CGACTAGACATACTGGAAGAGTCGATGTCGTACGAAGAAGTGACAGAGATTTTCGTCAGGGTAAATTCCCAAGGCGCTAAACTTCGAGGTTCGGATTTAGCTTTGGCTCAGATTACGGCAAGATGGCACGGCTCTTTGGCAATGTTCAAGGAATATGAAGAAAAGTGTAACGCTAACAATTTCAATTTCGATACCGGATTCCTGGTAAAAACTCTTGTTGCTTTTGCCACTTCACAATCTTTATTCAAAACAGTCAGTTCAATCTCACTTTTATCGCTTGAAGATTCTTGGGCTCGAGCTAGGAAAGCTCTTGATTTTGCAATGAATTTCATAAAGAGCAACGCAGGTGTCACCCATCATTCACTACTTTCATCACCGTTTTTAGTAATCACTATTGCCTATTGGGCTGATAAACGTAAATACTCTATTAGTGATGAAGAAAGTACGCAGATGCGAAAATGGCTACTGCTTGCCAATGCAAAGGGTCGCTACTCGCGTGGTTCATCTGAGGGTCTATTAAACCAGGACTTAGCTGTACTAAGGGATGGGGGAAATTACGATGAGTTATTTGAAAAATTAAAACAACAAGTTGGAACCCTTTCGTTTGATGAAAGTGAATTGGCCGGAAGAACATCAAGATCGGGCATTTTTAAGACGATGTTCCTAGCATTTAAGGAAGATGGGGCAAAGGACTGGTGGAATTCGTTGGAGATTTCGCCGACGCATACAGGAAAGCCCAATTCAATTCAGTATCACCACATTTTCCCTAAAAAGTTCCTTTCCAAAAACTATCCTGATTTGGGAAAAGTGGAAGTCGATGACATAGCGAACTTAGCTTTCATTTCTGCAGACACAAACGTGAAGATTAGTGACTCTGAACCATTTAAGTACTTAGATGATATTGCAGTTCAGAATCTTTCTGCACTTCAGGCTCAACAGGTGCCAATAGACAAGACTCTTTGGGGAAGAGACTCCTATCCAGATTTTCTCTCAACTCGTCGACGCCTTATTGTTGAAAGACTCAACCGCTTCATTGGTTGATTTTCTCATGACCTGAAGTTAATCAAACTGCTGAAGTAAGTTCCGGCTGTTAGCACCACTGTTGTTTAGTAATCCAAAGGATGTCTTTACGCCATCGGCAGTGGCAAGGAACCACCACATCTCTACTTCCAGAACTCCCGAACCTATGCCTCTGTGAGCTCTTTCACCTACCCACCATTCAGCCCTGGCAAACCATCTAACCGGCCTAGAACTGACCTGATAGTCCTTTTCCCTCCATTTAAAGAGGGTAGGACTACCCTCCTGATCCACTAAAACAGCCACAGCTTCGTCTATACGGCCCATACCACCTTTACCCTTATCCGAACATATGTTCGGAAATTAGAGTTTATAGGGTTGTCCTGACATTGCAAGTTGAGCAATTAAGACTGCTTCGCTCGCTAGTCCAAACGACGAGTCTGGAGAGTTCCCATAGTTCAACATTCGAATAACAGTTCTAGTTGAGTCCTAACCTGTAATTTAGGATTACTCGTTAGAGGTAAGTGGGTTAAAATTTGGGCTCATACCTTAGAAAGTCAAGTAGTTCATTCTTTGATTAGGGGTAAAAATGTCATCACCACAAGTAACCATCAAGAACGGTGTAGTTAGCATCTCTCAGTTTTCCAGTTCAGATCCTCAGTTAGCGGCTGCACTTCAAGCCGCTGAAGCTGATGGCAGGGACTTAGTGGAGTATGTTGAAAATGCCCTGATTATTGGAGTCAAAGCTTTACTTGCGACTGGTGTTTCTATCGGTGTCGAAGCCCTTACAGACGAAATAAACAGGTCTAAGACAGACATTAAATCGGCCACTGAAGGAATGATTGAGGCCGTTAATAGGCAGATTAAAGAAGTTTCAGGGTCTGATGGTGTAATTGCCAAAAACATTGAGTCACTACTAGGTGATTTAGAAAAATCTATTATTGCTATGACTGGGGAGGAGAACTCACCGATACGTGAAGGTATCAAGGCTCAGGTTTCCGAAATTGCCACGAAGCTCACTGAGTCCCTTTCAAGTATTTCTAGTCAGCAAAGCACTCGCATTGCAAAGATGTTAGACCCAAAGGATCCAGAGTCACCGCTACGCATACTAAACGAAGCTATTGAGAACCTCGCATCAGATTTCCAAGAAGTCAAACAGGAAATGTCAACAAAGTCTGCGGTCTCAGATGCTTTAGAAAACACCGCTAAAAGCGGATTGCCTTACGAAGATCAAGCCATAGCTGCCCTTCAAAGAGTTGCCGGGCTGGCCGGTGACATGTGCAGACAAACCGGCCAGATACAGGGATTCATCAAGGGTAGATTCAGCGGCGATGGAGTTGTTGAAATTAAGCAAGGCGAGAGGCTAATTGGTCGAATTGTTGCTGAAGCGAAGAATTCAAAGTTGCCTCTAACTGCGTCAGGTAAGAATGACAGTTGGATGAAACAGGTGAAAGAAGCTAAGGAAAACAGAGAAGCCATTTCGTTCCTTGGACTTTGCAAGTATGTCGAGGACATGCCAAATAACCACAGAGTCTTGATGATAGATAGATTGACCTGGATACTTGCTTACGACCCTGAAAAAGACAATCCTGAGCTTCTGTTCTTGGTGTATCAGATGTTAAAAACCAATACTCAGGTAGCTGCAGGTGAACTCAAAGCAGACATGGTTGCTGAGATTAATTTATTGATAGATGACGCAATTGATCAAATTGGCAACATTACCTCTCTCTCCAGCAAAACAGCTTCAATTAAGAGGCTATCTTCGGAAGTGGATGAAGAGATCCGCCAGATTCAGCAGAACCTTTTGGAGAGAATCAAGTCAATCAGAGACTTGATGCAACCCGATCTAGAGAAGGCAGAGCTAACTCGCAGACAAAAACTTGAAATTGAGGGATCTACAGAGGCTGAATAAAATTCGGCACGTTCTACGCTCGCACCTAATGGGTACTCTGTCCCTTTTGGTGAATCTGATCTCAATAGGAATGGATAGACATGGCTAAACCAGGAAATGAACTTTTCAAGCAGGTGTTTGAAGAGTACAAATTCGAGAATGAAGGTTGGATAGAGGATATCCCCTTTCATCCGCTTGAGCCCGTCTATGGGAAATCTAAATTTGGCCCTAAAGATACAGGCAAGTTTCCCGAGTCTATTGACACGGAGAACATGCCTCCTGTGGTTTCTCGAGAAATTCAAGAACGAGGTATTCACGCTATTGCTTGGTACTTACCTTTTAGGGTTTATAGGGAGAAAGCGTGGGGCATATACTTTGATTCTTTTGCAATGAATCGATTGAGTATTGAAATTGCAACAATGGCTAGGCAAATAGATCCTTCAATCACTAACACCCAAGCCCGCAAAGTTCTCTATGCCGAAGTAATGCGACACGAGATTGAGCATGCAATTCAGGAGATTCTTCTAGCTAAATCTCTTCAGGCGGGGACTATGGATGTTTCGAGGGCTATGGCTGCAGACTTTAGCAAGAAGGGAAGTTACAGGGAAACCATAGCTTCCCATTTCGAACACTTGGAGGCTCTTCAGGGCGTCCGTGGAGTCGACGTTCGTCGTCAAAACATACTTCGGCATGTAATTGAGACGATTGGAGAGCCACCGGTCTATTCTGCATGGAGGAATGAATCAATTACTTACTTGGATGGTCGTTACGAAACCGAACTGGGCGTTACTTTACCTACCTCAAGAGGTATCGAATGAAGCCCGAGCTCTTATTGGCGGCAAAATAAGGTCAAAATACATGGACATACCTGCATATTCCTGGAAGGGGGGAACCTCATTTCCTATATCAGGCATAGATTTGCGAGCTCAAAGTCTGGACTGTAAACAACTCAAGCGATTCATGGTCAAGGATGGTCTGGCCAGATACTTCAATGGCGAGTTGCAAGCTCTTCCAGCATCTGATCACAGTCTAAAAATCGTTAATAATGCATCACGCCCTATTAAATTTGATTGCCATGATTGGGATACTGTTCCAGATCGCGTAGTGAGTCAAATAGCAGTAGCAGCAGGTATCGAAAAGAGCGAATTCGTGGACAGGGTAAGGAAATATCTTTAATTCGGAGCAAGCGAGTGTCTGGCAACGAAACCAAAACTTACTTGGGGGCTAAAATGTTACTACTAGTGGACAGGAAGCAAAATTGGCTTTTAATGAGAACTCGAGAGTTAAGATTCCAGCTCTTATACATCTCGAAAAATTGGGTTATCACTATCTGTCACTAAAAACTCTTAACTGGGACAAAGAAACGAACATAATCACAGAGATTTTAGAGAGAAAGGTACAAGAACTCAATCCCTCTAACTCCCTGCAGGAGATTAAACTGCACCTTAAGCAGGTGTTAGCCACCCTAGACAATGATGATCTTGGACGAGCGTTCTACAATCACTTAACAAATCAAAATGGAATTAAGCTAATAGACCTCGATGATTTCCACAATAACCAGTTTAACTGCGTCACCGAGTTTGAGTTCGAAAATGACCTTGATTCCTTTCGACCAGATATCAATCTTTTAATCAACGGACTGCCTCTAGTTCTCATTGAGGTCAAGAAACCCAACAATAAGGAAGGTATTGGAGCTGAGAAGTCAAGAATGTCAGTTAGGCTTCAGAATCCTAAATTTAAACAAATATTTAATTTAACTCAGATAATGGTTTTCTCGAACAACATGGAGTACGACGAGGAGAACCCCAATGCAATAGAAGGAGCGTTTTATTCAACAGTAGATTCCAAAGAATCCAAGTTCAACTTCATGCGAGAGGAAATATTCGATTACAACTCAGCATGGCTATACCCGGAGAATTCTGATGTTGAATTCATTTTGGAAGATAACAATCTCGTTCAAATAAAGAACACGGCTGAGTTTGAAATGAACTGTCAGCCTACCACTCCCACACATCGGCTTTTGACATCACTCTTTGATAAGAATCGTTTAGCATTTTTGTTGAAGTATGCGATTTGCTACACGCAGACGACTAAAGGCATTGAAAAGCACATCATGCGCTATCCACAGCTGTTTGCAACGTTCGCTCTCGAGGATGCTCTGGATCAAGGATCTAAAGGCGGGATAATTTGGCACACGCAGGGTAGCGGCAAAACCGCTCTGGCCTTCTATAACGTGCGTTTCCTTAAGGACTACTACAAAAAGAGGAACACCGTTACAAAGATATACTTTGTTGTCGATAGGCTTCAACTACTTAAACAGGCTAAAAGTGAATTCTCAATGCGTGGATTAAAAGTTAACACAATTAATTCCAAAGAGGAGTTTTTAGAGGACTTCACGAAGACGCAAGCTATCGCTAACTCAAGCGGGCAACTGGAAATCACAGTTCTCAACATCCAGAAATTTGCAGAGGACGCCCAGGATCTATTCAAAAAAGAATATGCCGTAAACATTCAGCGCGTATTTTTCATTGACGAAGCTCACCGAAGCTATAAGCCCACAGGAAGTTTTTTTGCCAACTTGAGAAGCTCGGATAGAGAGGCAATACTCATTTGCCTCACTGGTACACCACTCATCGGCGATGAGCCATCAACAAAACTATTCGGTTCGTACATACACAAGTACTACTACAATCAATCAATTGCTGACGGGTATACTCTTAGGCTAATTCGAGAAGAGATCGACACGACGTTTTCATCGAATTTAAAGTCTGCTATTACAAAGATTGAGGAAATTGAGAAAGGTAAGCTCCCGAGAGAGCTGGTCCTCGCCCACAAGAATTTCGTCAAACCCATACTCGCCTATATCGTAGAGGATCTAGCAAGAACTAGACTCCTCAACGGAAATCCATCAATTGGAGGGATGATTGTCTGTGACTCATCAGAACAGGCGAAAGAACTATATAGGCAGATTAGCTCAGATTATCCAGAGCAGAGAGCCGCACTGATTCTTCACGATGTGGGAACAAAAGATGACCGGGACGAAGAGAGTGAAAGCTTTAAGGCTGGGGAGCTAGATTTCCTAATTGTTTACAACATGCTTCTAACTGGCTTCGATGCACCCAGACTAAAAAAGATCTATTTCGGCCGGGTTATAAAAGATCATAATCTACTCCAGGCACTAACTAGAGTAAATAGACCTTACGCTGATTTTAAATATGGTTACGTTGTAGACTTTGCAGACATTACCGATGAGTTCAACAAAACAAACGCAGCCTACTATTCAGAGCTAACTTCTGAAATGGGAAGTGAGGGAGAAGGCTATTCTGAGCTCTTTGTCTCAAAAAGTGAAATCGAAGCAAAGATCACCGAAATAAGCGAAACACTTTTTCTTTACGATCTCAAGAACGCCGAAACTTTCTCTCAGCAAATTTCAAAAGTCAGCAATACGGAAGAGATTAGAACAGTTGTAAAGGCCTTAAACTCTGCCCGTGAATCTTACAACCTCATAAAATCAATGGGATATAAGGAGCTTGCAGACAGGATGGACTTTCGTCAACTTCATGTTCTTCACATTGAGGCGACAAACAGGCTCGAACTTGTGCTCCTGAAAGAGCGACTAGATGTTTCGGATCAAACAAAGGCATTACTTAATAGCGCTCTAGAGGACATTGATTTTACTTTTAAAAAAGTAAGTGAAAAAGAACTTGAAATCGGCAATAAGTTGAAAGCCAGCATTAGGAAAGTTCGACAAGCTCTATTGAAGAATTTCGACGAAAAAGACCCAGAGTTCATAAGCTTGTACGATGAACTTAAGCGAGTTCTTAGAAAGCGGAACATAAGTGAGTCCAGCTCAGATGACGTTGAACGAGATGTTGTGATTCTTGAGGAAGTTTTTAGAAAGGCTCAAGAGCTGCACAACAAAAACCTAAACTTAGCGCACAAATACAATGGCGATGTTAAGTTTGCACGCATACACAAGCTAATACAATCTGAGAGTAGCGGTTTGAGCGTAAACAAGATATTTGAGCTATTAGACAACCTGAGACGGCAGGTAAACATAATTGTCTCTAGTAATCAGGCCATGTTAAACAATATTGAATATTTTGAAAGTGAAGTTAGGCTTATGATAACTAGACTCTTCGACCAAGATTCTGCAATAGCATCGTCCCTGGATATTGACAAAGTAAGAATTTATGTCACTACCGAGTACCTGAGAGAAATATCTGAGAAGGAAGCAGCCTGATGTCGGAAGACATTTCCAAGAAAACAAAGGATTTAATAGACGAGCTAAAAAGAGTTTGTGCTGACTTTGGGCTTGGAAACGATGGTAACGAGTCAAAGATAATCACTCAGGCGTTTCTGTATAAGTTCCTAAACGATAAGTTGGGATACGAGCTTGGAAATTTGGATTCACGCTTCAAGAGTACCGAGTCTTGGGAAGCAGAGTTGATTAAAATAAGTCAGCCTGAATTCAAGAGATTGACCGATCGCTTACCAACAAACACGGCAAGACTAACGCGAGAACAGACGATTTCGCACCTGTTTAATAGTCAGAATCAGAATAATTTCTCTATACTTTTTGATTCTGCGCTTGTTGAGATAGCAAACTCCAACGCAGGAATTTTCTCGGTTTCGACTGCTAGTCAATCCAAGATAACTTTGTTTGAGCCCATTAGCCAGTTCGTGTCCGATCCTTCACGTCGCGACGATTTCTGCAGGTCGATCATAAATAAACTTGCAAACTTTAGTTTTAATGAAGTTTTTGAGGAGAAGTTTGATTTTTTCGCAACAATATTTGAGTACCTAATTAAGGATTACAACAAAGATGGTGGGGGAAAATACGCAGAGTATTACACACCACATGCCGTTTCAAAAATCATGGCTAGGATCCTAGTGAATAAACCTGAGAAGAATGTCACGGTTTACGATCCTTCTGCAGGTTCAGGAACATTACTAATGAATGTCGCTCACCAATTAGGCGAGTCAAATTGCACGATTTACTCCCAAGATATTTCGCAGAAGTCAACCGGCATGCTTAGGTTAAATCTGATTCTAAACAACTTGGTGCACTCAATACACAATGTAATTCAAGGCAATACGATACGTGAACCCGCTCATATTGACAAGGGGCAATTAAGAAAATTCGACTTCATCGTTTCGAATCCGCCGTTCAAATTGGATTTCTCTGACTATAGGGACGAGCTTGACATGCCAGAGCACAAAGATAGATTCTTTGCTGGCGTTCCGGCAATTATGAAAAAGAAGATGGACTCGATGTCCATTTACCTCCTTTTTATTCAGCATATAATTTATAGCCTTTCAGGTAGAGGAAAAGCTGCGATAGTAGTTCCCAACGGTTTTCTTACTGGTAAATCATCCATCGAAATGAAAATCAAACAACGCATGCTGGATGGCAAGATTTTATCTGGAGTGATAGCAATGCCGGCCAACATTTTCGCCAACACATCCACCATGGTGTCCATAGTCGTCTTGGACAAAACCAAATCGAATGACCAGGTCAAGTTCATTGATGCATCCAACTTGGGCATTATCTACAAGGATGGAAACAACAAGAAGAATGTTCTTACAAGTGATGAAGAAGAGAAAGTAATTCAGGCTTTTAATTTGGGATCAAAAGAAACTCTTTTTTCAACGGTCGTGTCAACTGAAAAAGTCAAAGAAAATTCATATTCACTTAATCCAGGACAGTATTTTGAAGTTCCAAAAAAGGTTTATGAAATCACTCGAGAAGAGTTCGAAATTGAGAAGTCTGAATCCCTAACTAGGATAGAAGAACTAATGAAAGAGAATCAATCTTTGCAGCGAAATTTACTCCTTGAGCTTAGAAGTTCTCGAGTTAATGACTAGTTCCCTTACCCTTGCAGATTTTGGCAAATTCGTTGACGATAGGATTTCGAATTCGAATTTGGATGAGACTACCTACATAGGTAACGACAATTTGCTGTCGGAATTCCAAGGTGTGATTCATTCTGACTACGTTCCTTCTAATGGCACTAGCTCTCGGTTCTTGCCCAACGACATCCTAATTGGAAACATAAGGCCCTACCTAAAGAAAATGTGGCTGGCGAAATTCAGTGGGGGGGCATCCAATGATGTTCTTGTTTTTCGATGCACCGACCCGAGCGAAGCTGTTTTTGTCTTTCTCGCGCTGACATCCCAAGACTTTATTGATTATTCCATGGCCGGGAGCAAAGGGACAAAAATGCCTCGTGGTGAGAAAACTCACATACTCAAATACAAGCTTCCTCCGTTAAATCGAGACATGCGCACTAGAACTTCAGCTTTCTTCTCCAAAGTTAACGCCCGAATCGAGAACAATCTAGCTATTTGTGTTGAACTTGAGAAAATTGGCCGAGAGTTTTACAAGCTCTCAAGGTCCGATTCAGCATATCTCCATGGAGCTAAACCATACAAATTGAGTGATGTGCTAGTAAGAAACAACAAACGATTTAACTTAGACACAGAGGTGGAGACAATCGATTTATCTGTGATGCCTGAGGGCTCTTTGGTTCTTTTCAATACTAATTCCTCAGATAATTTCGATACAAATTTATTTGAATTAAATAAAGGCGATCTACTCATTGGGGCTATTCGCCCCTATCTCAGAAAGTTCGGAATCTCACCTTTAAATGGAGCTGTCACTGGAACTGTTCTCTCGTATTCTGTAAAACAAGAGAACATGGCTGGATACTTGCTCTTTCTTTTGGACTCTGAAGATTTTAGAGACTACCTTATAAAAATGTCATACGGTACAAAAATGCCTGTAATTGATTCAGACATTGTTCTTAATTATGAATTTGAAGTGTCGGATCAAGTTCTTAGCATTTTTAGTAAAAGCTACGATTATAGAATGCAACTAATCACTCTAGTCTCCGAAAACTTGGAGCTTCGTAAATTGGTTAACCGGTTTTTACCACTTGCACTGTCTGGGTCAATTATTTTCTAGTTCCCATAGACAAGTTGGAGAACAAACCATACTGCCTCCATCTTTTGGCTCGAATACCCCTCTTTTCTAAGAGCTATGGGGCTACGGAATATTGAGACCAAGAAATTCGGTGTTAAGAACAAGTAACAAGAGTATGAATTAGTGTGTTAACTTTACCCGAAGCACAGAAATCTTCTGAGATTCAGCTTAGGGTAATTGTGTCTCCAAGATAAAGATCACTCGTCGTGAAATACGCTAATCCACCAACTCAATTCATTTAAGCACTGTTTGCGAATAATCGACATTTTCGATTGCAGTGATGGCTCTGGCATTATTGTTCCTGACATTCCCAACCTCAACTCCCACCGGCCAGAATTCAACTTCGGCGGCTACTTGATCTGATTCTTGTGCTAGTTCGTTTAGTAGGGCTTGGGTGGTGTTTTCTTGGTCTTCTAGGTTGTCTGGGTCTATACACTCAGCCATTGAAGATTGGCAGAGCAGGATTAGGTCTTTCTGCAAGATTGTTCATTATCTGTGTCAGTAGCGACTAAAACTTGTTTCGGGTAGATACCTGCTCCAGTAACTATTCGGCAACTGCTAGGTTCAAATGTCCGTGTCCTGACTAGTATTAACAAGGATTCCCCAGTTGGGGATTGAAAGGCAAGGAAATCAACATGGTAAACGAACTTGACGAAATGACCGGT
>Ga0214917_10007944_pt1 | contig 10557 bp, 4 predicted proteins | sample LL_1208_BB_MetaG_FD_177983 | JGI IMG/M metagenome (GOLD analysis project Ga0214917, IMG submission 177983) | Freshwater microbial communities from Lake Lanier, Atlanta, Georgia, United States - LL_1208_BB | ecosystem: Environmental > Aquatic > Freshwater > Lake | place: USA: Georgia | collected...
GTCAAGCAATTGAGTTTAAAGAGTCCAGCGATTCCTGTAAAATGTATAGTAATCAGGGAAAAGTTCGTAGAAATATTGGAACTTATGCGACAACATATTTCAAGAAGCCTATTCCCGAACCAAATAGATTCAGTGCGAATGATTCAATGAGCAAATATTATAAAAAATATGATAAAAAAGGACGTATAGGAGATAGTTTTTGCGAGATTGTTGATGACAAATGTATGACATCATTCATTGTCGGGCCAAATGGGCGTATCCGGCCGAAAAATCCAATAAATCGGAATCCAGACATTACAAAGCCATCACTTTGTATTCCTCCAAATTGTATTCCGACTGCGCCAAATACTGGATTACAGGGAAAATTGCGAATAAATGGAGATGTTCGCTTAGAGTGTGCGCCTAATGACAAAGAGTGCGAGGCCCGAATGAATTATGTCCCCTATCAAAAAGCGGATTTTATGGGTCTTCCGACGGATAACGGTGAGCCAAATCCGGCGAATCCTTATTTACCATATACATCTGATTTTGATAAATATAAGAACTTAGAATTCAAAATTGGGGATAATATTAAATATGGTTGTAGCGTTAGAGAGATAGATGATGGCGCTAAGCCAAAAAAGAACGCGTTTGAATTTCATGAACAATGCGGGGATTGGTGTTTGGAAGATGTTGGGTGTGGAGGATATTCATATGAGCTCGGAAATGATGGAAAGGCGCGATGTAGATATTTTAACAATATTGGAATGATACCATTAAAAGAGAGTCTGACATATTCTGATAAGACAACCAGCTTTATAAAGAGGGGAAATAAATTAGTTCAGGACCCGAATCCTTCTCTTAAAAAGAAGCCATACTTTAATACATTTGGAACCGGAGACATTGGTTTAAAGAAAGTAGAAGTTTGTATCCCAAAAAAAGAGAAAGTTGTTAAAATGATAATGGAATCAAGAATAACGGATAAAGATAATACAAAATGTATTGAGAATTTTAAGGGGCGACGTAATTTTGGAAAATGTCCAGATGGAAAAGTTGATAAAATAAATAATCATGGGACCAATTGTCCGACGCCTTTGACTGATTGTAAAAAAACATTATATAGGTGCTGTCCGGACGGTGTAAATTATAGGATGTCTAATAATTCAAAATATGATGGGTGTCCAATTAGAACAAAAAATGTGTGTTTAAATAGTAAATATGGATGTTGTGAAGGAACTGTTATTCCAAGGGAATATATTTGTGAGGGAAATAAAATGAAAGACTCCGATTTTTGTAAAAATAAATTGAATCAAACGATTACAAATTGTGAGCAGTCTTTTAGGGGAGTTGCGGACCCAATGAATCAATATACGGATTCTACTGTTGCTGGAACATATAATTTCGAAGATGGACCCTTTTCTTACGTGAGTAATGAAATTGGAAGAAGCTGTAAAAATAATAATGACTGTAGAAGAGGCTCTGAGATGTGCGTTGATGGATTCTGTCAGAGATATGATAAAGCGACATATAACGCAATGAACGCAGTTAATACCGCATTTCAAGGAAGACAAAGTGGAGTTTTTATGAACCAGTTTCCGTGCGGTTGTAATCCAGTTGGACTTAGTCAAACTTGTCCGGATAAATACGAACCAGTTTGCGGGGCTGACGGAATAACTTATAAGAACGATTGTCATGCTAAAAAATCTGGGATTGATACACAATACTATGGTATTTGTAAAAATGCGGTGGAACATTTCGATAATAAGGCCAGTTTTAGTTCAAAATACAGTTTCAATCCATATATATTCCTTATTTTCTTCGTCGTGTTCATAATATTTATTCTATTGATGAAAACAGCTTAAAGAAAAAAGTATATATACATTAAATATATTAACATGCCAAATAATAAAGGAGGTAAAAAGTATAAGAAAGCAAAGAAAACGACGTTTGATATACCGCCGTTTATAATTGCTGATGAAGGACAACAATACGCACGTATTGTTCGTAAATTAGGCGACAAGCGGTTCGACATGGTATTACAGGATACTGCTAAAAAATGTGTTGGAAGGGCACGAGGAGCCTTAAAAGGATGGCAAGATATTAAATCAGATGATATTGTTTTAGTATCGGGGCGCGATTTTAGGAATAGTGAGGACGAAAAATACATTGAACAGACATATGATATTTTGGGATATTATACGAAAGAACAGGTCCGCAAATTGATTAAGTTGGGAAAACTTGGGAGCTACGCTTTTGAAGATCGAAAATCAGAGAATCATCCGTCGAATTCTAATGTGGTTTTTGTTGGGGCGGATGAAACTGATAGCGATGAAGATGATAGTGAGAGTAGTCATGGAGGGGCTGTTAAATTACAGCAAAATCGGAGGTTAGAAGTTTCATCAGATAGCGAATCTTCTGATACGGATGACATTGACGGTATTTGAATTAGTGGCGATTTTAAGTTTTATTTTTGAGTTAAATATATGAATTTCATATATTTTGAATCGAATAATGTGAATATAATCATTTGGAGTTAAATCTAAAAATTTAGTTATATTGATTCCCATATATTTTATTTTCTAAATTACAATCCTAATTATACAAATGACTGATAATATCGAAACTTGACTTGTTTTTCCTTTTTGAAATCTCCTCATTATCCATCATCGCTTTCAGTCCATTTTCTAAATCATCAATCGTCAGTTTTTTCTTGACATCGCTATCCAACGTAAAAACTCGGCGTGAATGAGTAATCTTCGCATTCTGAATTAAAGTCTCCAAATCTCCGCCATTGAACTCAAATACTTTTCTGTTCTCTTCAAAAAATTTCAACAGTTTTTTTTCCTCGGCAACAAGTTCCCATTTGTAATCGACCAGCAACTTTTTAAATATTTTCATTAAGTCCTCATGCGTGTATTCATCAATCGTATAACGGAATGGGAATCTTCTCTCTAATCCGGCATTATATGAAAAAAAACATTCCTTTAATGAATTCTTATATCCCACAATAATACAAATGAACTCACTCTTCTCTTCGCTCAAATTTTGATTAATTGTATCAATACACTCCTTCGAAAAACTATCGCGTTGTTCCGAATTTCCGAGGCTATAAGCTTCATCAATCAAAAGAACACTTCCCTTCGCTGAATCAATCGCCTTCTGTGTTTTGATTGCGGTCTGTCCAAGATATTGACCCACCAAATCACTCCTTTTAACTGAAATGACTTTTTCCTTTTTAAGAAATCCAAGTTTCGCATAAATTTTTCCTAAGATTTTCGCAACTTCCGTTTTACCTGACCCCGGCGGTCCCTCGATAATAGTGTGCATCATATGCACATTCTTCTCCTCGAAGTCTTGAAGAAAATATATAACCTGATTGAGAATCGATTTCTTCAACTTCGGCATTCCGATCATCCGCTTCAATTCGGTCAGTGGTTCAACCAATTTGCTGAGGGCCTCCATATTAATATTATATTTCTTGCGTTCTAATGGATTATAAATATTCGTCAGTTCAATCAAATCATCAATGTCATTTATTTCCTTATTGATACGGACTAACTCATACTCGACTTCTGGTATCTTTTCGAGTTCCCTTTGACGCTCGTGATATTTTCCAATAATAAAATCAATAAATTCTTCATCACTATCATCACCACCTCCGCCTCCGCCTCCTGATGAATAACGGTCAGTTCGCATCGTATTTGTCGCAGTTATTTTAGAAGTCTTCGAACTAACATGCGAATTATCAGAATCACGGTCCCTCTTTGGAGTGTCTTTTTTCATTATATATATAATTATAATTTCTTTAATATAAAACAAAAAAATTGAAATAATTATTCCCAAAACAATTTAAATATAATCTACTACATAATTATAATGGCTACCACACTTGTATCTCAAATTCAAAATAAAAATAGTAATGGAAAAATTATAAGCAATTCATATTTTTCCGACAAACGCCGAATTGTTCGTCATCAAATCGACGGATTCGACAATTTTATCGACAATAAAATTTACGAAATTTTAGATGAATACAATTCGAACCCGAAGAATGTTATTTACGCTGATTATGATAAAGACTTGGAGAGAAATAAATTGGAATATCACATCAAATTCGGTAAAATCTATATCAGTCGCCCAATTATTCAGGACGACCAGAGCAGTATTCGTCAAATGTTCCCCAATGATGCTCGTCTCCAAAAGCTGACATACAGTCTTACTCTAAAAGTAGATATTTATCACAAGTTGGTCGAATATCAGTCGAACGGGCAACCAAAGGAGACTGAGTTTACTCCCCTCTTGGCCCATCAACTCGGAAAAATCCCACTGATGCTCCAATCTAAGTATTGTGTTCTCAATGATACCTCAAATGAAACCCTGACTGAAATGGGAGAGGATAAGTATGATTATGGAGGGTATTTTATTGTTAATGGAAATGAGAAGGTCGTCGTTGCGCAGGAGAGACAGGCCGAGAACATTGTATATTGCTTCCATCAAGGAAAAACCCAGAATAAGTTCTCTCACAAATGTGAAATTAGAAGTGTTTGCGAAAATTCTCCGTATAATGTTAAAAATGCGGAGGTTAAGCTAACAGCAAAGGACATTACATCCGGAAAAACAATTAAAGTAAAAATTCAGGGAATGCGTCAGGAGCTTCCTTTGTTCGTAGTATTTCGGGCCCTTGGAGTTATTTCCGATAAGCAAATTGTAAATTCAATCCTATATAACTTGGACGACTCAGAGGTCGCTCCATATTTTGAGTTGCTACGGCCCTCAATTGAAGAGGCCTCTCAGATTCGGGACCAGCAGACCGCACTGGAATATTGTAGCAAGTACGTCATTTTACAGACCGGTATTAAACAGAGTACGTTTCAGTCATCCATTTATAAAATATCGCAGACTCGCACATCAATTATCGAAGAATTTCTTCCCCATCTCGGGAACAGTCCATTCAAGAAATCAATATTCTTAGGATATATGACTTTCCGATTATTACAGAGTTATCTCAATAATGATTACGCTGACCGCGACTCCTTCTTGAACAAACGCGTCGATACAACTGGCGAAAAACTCGCAGACCTTTTCAGAATAAATTTCAAGAAGATGATGCGTGATGTTGAGCATAAGTGTCGCCAAGAATTACAGCGCCACCGCTTCGATGAAATTGCGTCTACCCTCCATCGCAAGATTAAGAAGAGCGACATTGAGAGTGGTATGAAGTATGGTTTATCCACGGGAAACTGGGGATTACAGAGTAAGGACAACAAGAAGGGAATCGCCCGTATGTTGAACAGGTTGAGCTATTTGAGCTTTCTGTCGGATATGAGGAAGGTTCAGGCCCCGATGAAAACTACGATGAAGAACCAGCAACCCCGTTTGCTTCATAGCACGCAGTGGGGACGCATCTGTCCCGCGGAGACACCCGAAGGAGCGCCCGTTGGTATCGTCAAGAATCTGGCGATGCTAACAGTTATAACAATTGCTTCGAGCACACAGCCCATTCGCGAATTCATTATCCATCTTGGATTGCGGCAGATTGAGGATATCCATTCGGAGACTATTTACGGAAAGTGTAAGGTTTTCGTTAATGGAGATTGGGTGGGTATTCACGATAAACCGGCGGTTCTCTTGGGGGAACTCCGGAAGATGCGCAGGAATGGTGAGATAAATATTTATACGAGCATCTCTTGGAATATTCAGATGAATGAGATTCATATTTCTACTGAGGGTGGTCGTCTTACGCGCCCATTGATTATTGTCGAAAACAACAAGTCATTAGCAACTGAGGAAATTCTTGAGAGGTTGAACTCAAATGAGCTCGAATGGGATGACTTGCTATTTGGGAAGCACGTATGTATCGAATATTTGGATGTAGCAGAGGAGAATACTGCGATGATTGCGATGAACCCAGAGGACTTGGAGGGTAATTTACGCGAGAATGACAAATTTTTCGAATATACACACATTGAGATTGACCCAAATCTGATGTTCGGAGTAATTGGAGTGAATGGGCCTTTTACGGACCATCAACAGGCACCCCGTGTTATCTACTATTGTGCCCAATCCAAACAGGCGGTTGGTATCTATTCGACTACATACGAGAACCGCTTTGATACGAGCGGGAACGTCTTATATTATCCCCAGAAAGGTCTGATTACTACGGATAACTCAGAGTATACGAATATCAATAAGATTCCGAATGGCCAGAATATTGTTGTTGCGATTATGTGTTATACCGGCTATAATCAAGAGGACAGTGTTATTGTCAATAAGTCATCTCTGGACCGTGGGATGTTCGTTTCGACCTATTTCCGGACTTATGAAGGAAAGGAGCAAAAGAACCAGAGCACATTGGAGGAGGAGAAATTCTGTAAGCCCATTAAATACAACCCCAATGGAACGCCGAGGACCGCCGGAATGAAGGAGGGGAGCAGTTATGGAAAGTTGGAGGAGAACGGTTTTGTTAAAGAGGGGACTCGCGTAAATGGTGGGGACGCCATTATTGGAAAATGTATCCCTTTGAAGACGACTTCGGACGATGAGATTAAGTATCGCGATTCCAGCACTTTTGTGAAGAGCACGGACAGCGGTATTGTCGATAAGGTCTATGTGAATAAGGATGGAGAAGGATTCAAGTTCGGGCGTGTTCGTGTCCGGAGTGAGCGTATCCCTGAGATTGGAGACAAGTTTTGCTTGAAGGGGGACTGCGAAGTTCTGACTACTGTGGGATGGGTTCCAATTCGAGAGATTGGGATGGACCATCATGTGGCGACACTGGTTGATGGCAGGATTGAGTATGTTTCTCCAGAGGAAGTGTATAGCTTTGGATATACAGGAGCGATGTATCGGGTCCGGTCGGACTTAGTTGATTTGGATACTACTGTAGACCATGATTTGTATGTTAGGGTCGATGGAGAGAATGACTATCGCCGGATTCGCGCGATTGAAGTCCTCGGAAAGAAATATCATTTCAAGAAGAATTGCGAGAAAGATGGCGAGTTCGTTCAAGAGAATCCGATTGTTCAGTTTGGGTTGAGTATTCGAAATGGGCGTGAGAAGGATTTTCCGGAATGGGTCTGGGGCTTAGGAAAGAAGCAGTCCAGATTGTTATTGGACCGGATTATGGATGGTGAATATAAGACGGACTCTAAGATATTTGCGGATTATCTTATGCGCCTATCAATCCACGCCGGAATAAGCGCGCTGGTTGTTGAGGATAATGGCGGCTATCGAGTTGTTTTGAATAATGAGAATGAGCCCGTTGTTGGCGCTGTTAATGAGTCAGTTTATCATTATGAGGGCGACGTCTATTGTCTTCGTGTCCCTTCTCACGTATTTATGGTTAGACAGAATATGAAGAATGTGTGGGTCGGAAATTGCTCCCGTTATGCGAATAAGTCGACATGCGGTATTACTTTCTCGCAAGAGGACATGCCATATACGAAAGATGGAATCGTCCCCGATTTGATTATTAATCCGATTGGTTTTCCGAAGCGAATGACTATTGGTCAGTTGATTGAGACGGTTGCCGGAAAGATGGGGGCTATGAAGGGCTACTCAATAGATGGGACCCCTTTCACGAAGATGGACCCTAATGATTTGGGCGCGATTTTGGAGAAGGAGTGTGGATTTCAGAGGAATGGATTGGAGGTTTTATACAATGGGCGGACAGGCGAACAGATTGAGTCTATGATTTTCGTGGGGCCCAGTTATTATCACAGGTTGAAGCATATGGTCGCCGACAAAATCCACTGTTTGAAGCCGGACCACGATGTTTTGACGTTGGCAGGATGGAAAGCTATTCCGGAGATTACATCGGAAGATGAAATCGCGTGTTTGGTTGAGGGAAAGCTGGTTTATCAGAGGCCGATGAATGTTTTTCATTATCCCGACTATAAGGGGAAAATGTATAGGGTGAGTAATCAACACATCGATTTGGACACAACGGCGAATCATCGGATGTATGTTTCCCAGAGTCGGAAATTGGACGAGTATGAATTTGTTAGGGCGGATGAGATTGAGGGAAAACACGTCCGGTATAAGAAGAGCGCCGAGTGGGATGCTCCGGACTACCAGTTCGTTCTTCCTGCGTTTGCGGATAAGGTGGAGAAGGCACTTGATATGGAGGCATGGCTCATATTTATGGGTATTTGGATTACTGAGGGTTGGACCATTGATAAGAGGAGGGTTGCGATTTATTTGAAGAAGGATAGCGTCAAGAAGGTATTTGAGGAGGCGACGAAGCGCTTGGGATATGAAGTAGATAAGGTATCTGGATTAAAGAAATGGACAATTAATGATGCGCAGTTGGCACATTATATGAATGAGTTGGCGGTTGGGGCGCCGAACAAGTTTCTTCCGGCATGGGTTTTCAATTTGAGTCAGGGTCAGGCACGGATTTTGGTTGAAAGTATGAGTAATTCGGTTTCGTATTCAACTAAATCATCTCGACTGGCTGACCAATTTACCCAGTTGTGCTTACACGCGGGATGGTCAGCGATGAAGACGACGCATATTCAGAAGGGTGATGAGACCCAGATGAATGAGAGGACGCGAGTCATTAGCAATTATGATTTATTTCGAGTGAGTATTAATAAGAAGTTCAATAATCCGGAGGTGAATCGCGGTCATTATAAGAAGAAGGATGTTAAAGAGGATGAGCTCTATGATTATGAGGGGCCAGTCCATTGCGTAGAAGTAGAGGGGAATGTGTTTATGGTTCGGAGAAATGGGAAGCCCGTTTGGACGGCGAATAGCAGGAGCTCAGGACCTTACAGCCAGCTCGTTCGCCAACCGAGCGTTGGAAGAGCGCGCGATGGTGGTTTGCGTGTTGGAGAAATGGAAAAGGATGCGATGTTGTCTCACGGGACGGTCCAATTTTTGAAGGAGAGGATGTTCGATGTTTCGGACAAGTATTTTGTTACGCTTTGTAAGGATACTGGAATGATTGCTGCGGTCAATAAGGATAAGAATATTTACAATAGTTTGTATAGCAATAATAATACGGACTTCGTTCGCGTTCAGATTCCATACGCATCTAAGTTGTTGATGCAGGAGTTATACACGATTGGAATTGTTATGAAGCTTAAGACGGATGCTCCAGATGATGGAGATAAGAAGAAGGGGAAGGTTGCGAAAGAGAAGGAGATTAAGGATTTGTAGAAAATTCGAATTTAGATTGAATTATGATTGAAAAATAATATTTCATTATAATAATGAAGTATTGTAAATCGAAGCGTGGTTATTTTTACAAAGTGGTTGGAGATAAAAAGACTCGGATTTCGATGGAGGAATACAAGGCTGGCTGTAAGAAACGGGCGATGAAAGGTGGATTTGATAAATTTGGAAGAATTGAACAATGTGATTTTGAACTTGAAGAAAATAAAAATACAGAACCCGATGAAAATCAGATATCAATTATTCGAAATATACATGGTATTCCACACGTTTTTTTTGGTTATGATAAACGTATTAAAAAATATAGGTATGTTATGTATTATTTTGATAAGTTAAATGGAAATTCAATTTCTCCAATTATTAAAGTTGAAAAATTACAAGATAATGGTTTAATATCACAGCCATTTTCACATATAACACAAAAAATTTTACATATCCCATCTCCAATATTATTAAATTTATTTTATGGATTTCTTCATTATTATACAAGAAATAAATCAAAAGAAATGAAAATAATATATGACTATTTAAGAAATGATGTTTTACAAAGATTAAAACGTGTAAATTTTAAAGGAAAATATAAAGAAATGCTGGACGAAATTATAACAGAAAATAAAGTAATTAATTTACCTGAATTAGTAGAAATGAATCAGTTATAATATAAAAAATACCGAATAAAAATTTAATATTTGATTATATTACAATCAAATATTCTAAATCGGAACGCGCGTAGTTTAGAAATTCTATTAAAGGTTTGAGACCTATAAATATAAAATTAGAAGGTACTGATTTTCGTGGTAAAAACGGAAATAATATAGTTCCAAAACAAAATTTCAACGTTGGAGAAAATAATATAGGACTTGAACTTCAAAATATGAATCTGAATAATTTTTCCTCAATAATAAATAATGAAGTATTATAAATCTAAGCGCGGTTATTTTTATAAAATTATTGGAGATAAAAAAATACGGATTTCTATTGAAGAATATAAATCTATGAAAGGTGGAAAACTTGAAGAAGATGGAATATTAGATTATACAAATTTTTCTCAAAAAATAATAAAACCACATGGTGTAAGAAATAATAATAAAAATTTGATTGAACTTCAACAAATGAATATAGAAAATATAACTAATAATAATATTGATATTAATCGTATACCAGACCCTAAAATAATGAGACAAAAAGGATTACGTAATGAACCATATATTTTTTTTGGATTAAATCCAAATACTAATAAATACAGATATGTTTTTTATAATGATTTGAGATGGTTTAGTAATACAGAAATATCATCTAACAACATTACTTTTGAAAAAAAGGTTATATGCAAAAAATTAAATGATGATAATACAATTAAAACCATTGACCATTTTGATATAATGAAAATACCATTAAAAA
>Ga0214917_10007945_pt1 | contig 10555 bp, 14 predicted proteins | sample LL_1208_BB_MetaG_FD_177983 | JGI IMG/M metagenome (GOLD analysis project Ga0214917, IMG submission 177983) | Freshwater microbial communities from Lake Lanier, Atlanta, Georgia, United States - LL_1208_BB | ecosystem: Environmental > Aquatic > Freshwater > Lake | place: USA: Georgia | collected...
GGTGGGTTGGTGCCACGTTATGGAATTCCCTCGGCAAGATCGATCGGAGCGCTGCCCATCGCTGTGCCATTGGGCACAGGGCCGGGTTCCCGGGCGTCGGAGCAGCCCATGGCGGCTGATCGGGGCTGACAGGGCAGCGTTTGATCCTTATAGATGGATGTGCCGGGTCGGCCCGTCACCCGCCACAACCCCCCGCAATCCCCGCACGATCCATGGTCAGCACTGCTCCGATCGACATCGGCATTCCCGCCGAACAGCGGGCCCAGATCGCCGAGGGCCTGGGCCGGGTGCTGGCCGATAGCACCGTGCTTTACGCCAAGACCCACGGCTTCCACTGGAACGTCACCGGGCCGATGTTCAACACGCTGCACCTGATGTTCATGCAGCAGTACACCGAGCTGTGGACGGCCCTCGATGAGATCGCTGAGCGCATCCGCGCCCTGGGCCATGTCGCCCCGTTCGGCGGCAGCACCTACCGCGATCTCTCCAGCATTCCCGAAGCCATCGGTGTGCCGGCGGCGATGGCCATGGTGCGGGAGCTGGTGGAGGGCCATGAAGCGGTGGCCCGCACGATTCGCAGCGTGTTCGCCCTGGCGGATGAGGCCAACGACCAGCCCACCGCCGATCTGCTCACCCAGCGGCTGCAGATTCACGAGAAAACCGCCTGGATGCTGCGCAGCCTGCTGGAGGCGTGAGCCACGCCTGCGGCGGCTTTAGCGGATGGCGCGCCAGCGGGCCACCAGCTGGGCCCCGCTGGCGCTGTCACAGCGCCCCTTGAGCTGATCCACGATCAGGCAGGTGTTGGCGGTGAGCGTGGCCATCAGGTTGTCGCCCACCGCGTCGCCCCGCAGCGGCTGGGGGGCGATCGGCACGCCGCTGAGGGCGCTCACCCGCTCGAGGCTGCGGCTGGGGGGACTCTGCTCGCTGAACAGGCTGGCCGGCCGCTGGCGGCGCAGGCGCTGCACCACGGCGTTGAACCCCTGGGGGCGCATCCGCTCACTGCTGCTGGTGCTGTCCACCACCGGCAGCTCCTGCAGCTGGTAGGCCCGGGCCAGGCTGGTGAAGGCCCGATGGTCGCTGGCCAGGGTGCGCGGGCCGGGGATGCTGGCGAACTGGGTTCGGTTCCAGCCATCCAGGGCCGCCAGGCTGGCCCGCATCGCCTCGGCCCGGCTTTGGATCGGGCCCGCCGCGGCGGGGTCCAGCCGCTGCAGGCGCCGGCTCACCACCGCCACCAGCGCCGCCGCCTGACGGGGGTCGTGCCACACGTGCGGGTCGCGCGGGCTGTGGGGAACGGCCAGCTCCGCCACCGCCAGCGCCGACGGCAGTTTCTCTAGGGCCGGCGTGAGGCCGTAGCCGTTGATCAGCACCAGTTGGGCCTGGCGAATCTCCCGGCTCTGCTGCGGGCTCAACTGAAACTGATGTGGATCGTCGCTGGGGCGCAACAGGCAGCGCACCGTGAGCTGCGGGCCCGCCAGGCGGCGTGTGATGTCGCACAGGGCTCCGTCGGCGGCCACCACATCCACGGCGGCCCCGGGCCCGCTGGGCGCGGCGCAGGCGCTGGCCAGCAGCAGGGCGCCGATGCTGATCCATTGCCCCGGCGCGCGCACGGCCTCAGTCCCCAGCGGTGGCCTGCTGAACGATAACGGTTCTCACTTTGCGGCCGTTCCTAGGCTGCGGCGTGTCGCAGGGGTGCCGGTGCTGGAGGTCCGTGAGCTGAGCGTGCGCCGCGGCAATGGCCTGGCCCTCGAGCGGCTCAGCTTCACGCTCCAGGCCGGCACGCTCACCGCCCTGGTGGGCCCCAATGGGGCCGGCAAGAGCACGCTGCTGCAGGCGATTGAGGGCCAGCTGCCCCTTGCGGCGGGGGCGATCGCGCTGGAGGGTGTGCCGCTCACGCCATCCCTGGCCCGGCGGCAGCTGGCGCTGATGCCCCAGCGCGGTGAGATCGCCTGGAGCTTTCCGATCACGGTGCGGGAGTTGGTGGGCTTGGGGCGGCTGGCGGCGCAGCGGCCCGGCTGCTGTGATGTGGAGGCGGCCCTGCAGCGGGTGGGGTTGGCCCAGCTGGCGGGCCGTCGCCTCGATCAGCTCTCCGGCGGCCAGCAGCAGCGCGCCCTGCTGGCCCGCACCCTGGTGCAACCGGCGCGGCTGTTGCTGTTGGATGAACCCTGCGCCGCCATTGATCCTCCCGCCCGCACCCAGCTGCTCAGGGTGATGGGCTCGCTGCGGGATGCGGGGCTGACGCTGCTGGTGAGCAGCCACGACTGGGGGGCCGACCTGGATGCCTACGACCGCGTGCTGGTGCTGGATCGTCAGCTGCTCGCCGATGGCACCCCCCAGCAGGTGCGCCACGCCCTGGGCGACCTGCGGGTGGGCCATCACTGTTGCGGTTGAGCCGGCTGGCGCTGCAGGCAGCTGCGGCACAGCCCGAAGAATTCGAGCGTGTGGAACAGCAGTTGGAAGCCCTCGGCCTGTTCCCCGTGCAGCTGCACCTCATGCATGGGGCAATGGGCCAGCACCAGGGTGCTGCCGCAGTCGACGCAGGTGAGATGGTGCTCATCGCGCTCCACCGGCGCGAACAGGGCCTCGCCGCTGGGCAGATGGCGGCAGCGGACCAGCCCCCGCTGCTGCAGGTGCCGCAGATGGCGATACACCGTGGCCAGCCCCATGGCCTGGGGCCCCCGGCGCAGCAGGGCATGCAGGTCCTGGCCGGAGAGTTCGCGATCCGCCAGCCGCAACTGCTCAAGCAACAGCTGCTGACGATCGCTCGAGGCGGCAACCTGGGGAGGCATGGCCGGGCCCACGGAGCAGTGCCCTGATCCTATGGAGCGTCTGTGGTGGCTGCTGCCGTTGTGCCTGGCGCTGGTGGTGGGCGGTGTCTGCCCCATGGCCGGCACGTTGCTGGTGGTGCAGCGGCGCCTGTTCCTGGCCAATCTGGTGTCCCACGCCGTGTTGCCGGGCTTGGCCGTGGCCATCGCCCTGCGGCTGGATCCGGGCTTGGGGGGTGTGGTGAGCGGTGTGGCCGGGGCGCTGCTGGCGGAGCGCTTCAGCCGGCCGCAGCGGCCAGGGCAGAACGGTGATGAGGCGGTGCTCAACACGGTGCTGGCCGGCTTTCTGGGGCTCGGGGTGCTGCTGATCCCGCTGTTGGGGATCCGGGTGAATCTGGAGGCGGTGCTGTTCGGCGATCTGCTGGCGGCGGCCCCCACGGATCTGCTGCGCAGCCTGCTGGCCCTGGCGGCGATGCTGGTGCTGTTGGCGCTGCGCTACCGCGAGTTCGTGTTTCTGGGGGTCGACCCCCTGGGGGCGGCCAGTGCTGGTCTGCCGGTGCGGCGCCTGCGGCTGCTGCTCACCCTGGTGACGTCGTTCACGATCGTGAGCGCCATGGTGGCGGTGGGGGTGGTGCTGGTGATCGGCCTGATGGGGGCGCCGGCGCTGCTGGCCTTGCCCGGGGCCCGCAGCCTGCGGCAGGCCCTGCTGCGGGCGATGGCCCTGGGGGTGGTGCTCAGCGCTGGCGGCTTCCTGCTGGCGATGCAGCCGGCGGTGAACCTGCCGCCCGGCCCCCTGATCGGGGTGCTGTGCATGGCGGTGTTGCCGCTGGCGGCCTGGCGCCAGCGGCCGGGCTCAACGCTGGCGGCCTAGGGCCTCGGGCGTCCCGCCGATGGCGCCACCACCGGGCAGGGCCACTGGGGTGCTCTCCTGCGGGATCAGCGAGCCCAGCAGTTCGGTGCGGTTGGTCTGGAAATGCAGGTGGGGGCCGCTGCTCCAGATGCCGGTGTTGCCGCAGGTGCCGATCAGATCGCCGCGCCGGTAGGGGCCAGCGGCGTTGGCGCTCTGCAGATGGCTGTAGCTGGTTTCCAGCCCATCGGCCCCGTGCAGCACGAAGGTGATGCCGTGGGTGAGGCTGCGCTCGCTGCGGCCCTGGCCGTCATGGGCGGCGCGCACGGGGGTGCCGGGGTTGCAGGCGATGTCGATGGCGGGGTGGCCTGGCCGCACGCCCTGGGTGATCACCCCCGGCATGGGCTGCAGCAATTGCAGGGCCGGAACCAGGAGGGCGACGGGCAACGGCGCTCCGCGACGGCAGTCGCGACAAAAACGGAAGCGAATCTTAAATTACGACTCCTTGGACGCGTCTGTCGCGTATGCGACGGGTCAGGGTTCCGGGTGGTGGCTGCAGGGCATCCACAGGGAGCCCATCGCATGCACGCCGCTGCAGCCCAGCCGGCGGGCCTGGGCCAGGGCTTCGGCCTTGCTGGGGTAGGCCAGCCGGTTCTCAGGGGCCGATGCCGCGCTGCCGTGATGGTGGCCCTTGCTGGAACTGAGGTTCCAAATCCCCATGGTGTTCACCCCGGCCACCACCAGGCCCATGCCCACCAGGCAGGCGTTGATCACCCCCATGCCCACCACCCCGAGGCTCACCACCCCCATCGGCACCACGCCGATGCTCACCACGCCCATCGGCACGATCCCGATCGACACGAGTCCGAGTGGAGCGATGCCGATGGCCAGCCGTTTCGGTCGGCTGCCGCAGCCCGGTTCGGCCGGCACCTCAGTGGCCATGGGTTTTGGTGTCGGTGTGCTTGCTGCAGGGCATCCACTGGTCACCCATCGGATGGGCCCCGGTGCAATGGAACAACTTGGCGGCCTGCTCCGCTTCGGCTTTGGTGGCGTAGAGCGCCGGTACGCCGCTCTGGTTGGCCAGGGCCGCGGCCGGCAGCAGCAAGGCGCCGGTGAGCCCGAGCAGGGTTTGCAGAGGGGTGATCGACCGCATCGCGGCTCGGCTGAGCTGGGCGCAGGATATGAGGCTTTGCCGTCAACGCGCTGGCGATGTGATCGGCTGGCAGCAGGATGCGTGGGAGCGCCCCAACGCCATGCTTCGCCTTCTGCTCAACCTGCTCTGGTTTGTGCTCGGCGGCCTGGTGATGGGCTTGGGCTGGTGGTTGGCCGGGCTGGTCTGTGCGATTTCGATCGTGGGCCTGCCCTGGGCGCGCTCCTGTTTTGTGATCGGCAACTTTTCGTTCTGGCCGTTCGGCCAGGAGGCGATCAGCCGCCGTGAGCTCACGGGCCGCAGCGACCTGGGCACCGGTCCGCTGGGGCTATTGGGCAATGTGCTCTGGTTCGTGGTGGCGGGCTGGTGGTTGGCGATCGGCCACCTGACGTCAGCCCTGGCCTGCTTTGTCACGATCGTTGGTATCCCCTTCGGGATTCAGCACATCAAGCTGGCGTTGATCGCCCTGGCGCCGGTGGGCATGCAGGTGGTGCCGTTGGGGGGCTCAGCCAGGGGTTGAGTCGGTGGGTTGATGGGCAAGCTGCCGTTGCATCACTTCCCCCCGCTGGAGCAACAGGGATTCACCCGGGACCAGTTGCCGCCATTGCTCATTGCTGGTGAGGGGCTCTGTGCTCACGATCGTCACCACGTCGTGGATGGTGGTCACGGCTGAGAAATCCACGGTGACATCGTCATCCGCGAGGGTCGCTTCGGTGAAGGGAGCTCTGCGGGTGATGGTGTGGAGTCTGGTGCCGCAATAGGCGTAGAGCCAGTCACCATTGCTGATCAAACAGTTGAAAATTCCCTGCGCCGCCAGGGCCGCTGAATAGGTGTTGAGCAGTGGAAACAGGCTGGAGCCATCGGCGGGTTCTGAAAATGCGTTGCTGAGCTCATTGAGCATCCAGCAAAACGCTGCTTCGCTGTCTGTGCTGCCCTCTGGCCGATAGCTGTTTCCAGCCGGGATGGCGGTCTTGATGTCGCCGTTGTGGGCGAAGACCCAATCCTGGCCTTGCCAGATTCGATGGAAGGGATGGCAGTTTTCGATGGACACCACACCCTGGGTGGCCTTGCGGATATGCGCCAGGGAGTAGAGCGATTTCAGATCCAGCTCCGAGAGCTGCGCCGCCACAGGCGAGAAGGCCGCTGCTGTTTGTTCGCGGTAGATGTGTAGCCCGCCACCATCTGGATCAAAGCTGGCCAGTCCCCATCCATCGCCATGGAAACCGGTTGCCCCCCCTCGCCGCGCCAGTCCGCGGAAGGAAAAGCGCATGTCGGTTGGGGTGTTGGCGCTGAGGGCCAGAAGCTCACACATCAGCTTCGCCGCTGTTTGAACAACTGATCCCAGATCCCGCCATCCGCGAAGAAGGTGGTGTTCACCTGCTTCCAGCCCCCGAAGTCCTCCACGCTGAACAGTTGCTTCACCGTGGCAAAGCCGCCCTTCACCTTGTTCCACACCGTCGCATTCACCGGCCTGAACCCTTCTTCCGCAAAAATCTGTTGTGCCTGTTCGCTCTGGAGATAGGCAGCGAGGGCTTCGGCAGCCTTGCGGCTGCCGTGCTTCTCCACATTGCGATCCACCACGGCGATGGGACCATCGATCCGGATGTTCAGTTCGGGAACCACGAAAGGCTGCTTGAGTTCACCGTTCTTGCGGGCTTGAATCGCCTCGTTTTCATAATTCAGCAGCACGTCGCCCAGTCCGCGTTTGAGGAAGACGTCTGAGGCCTCGCGGGCATCGCGGGGCAGGCTTTCAACGTTGCCATAGACCTGGCTTAGAAAACCTCGTGCCTGGGCTTGGCTGCCGCCGTTCTGGGTCACGGACCCCCATAGGGCCAGCAGGTTCCAGCGCGCCCCGCCAGAGGTTTTGGGATTGGCCGTGACCACCTTGACGCCGGGTTTGGCCAGATCAGGCCAGTTGTTGATCCCCTTGGGGTTGCCCGGCCGTGTGATCAGGGCCACCACGGAATGGGTGATGGTTGCATTCTGCGGCAATTCCTGTTGCCATCCCGGCTCGATCAAGCCGGCCTGCTGAATCTTCAGCACATCTCCACCGAGGGCCAGCCCAACCACATCCGCTTCCAGGCCATCAATCACGGCCCGGGTCTGGGAGCCAGAACCCCCGAAGCTGGTCTTCACCCGCAGCGTCTGGCCCGTTTTCGCTTTCCAGTCGGCCTCGAACAGCGGCAGGATCCGGTCGTAAGCCGATTTGGTTACGGCGTAGCTCACCAGCAGCAGCTCTTGGGATTGCCCGGCGGCAGTCCCCGCTTTGTCGCCGCCGGGCTGGGTGCTGCCGCAACCCGTCAGCCCCGCCAGCCCGCAGACCAGGCCAGCGCTGATGGCCAGCAGTCGCCGTTGACCCCAAGGCTGTGCGTGTACCACGGTAAGTCGATAGACAACTTGGTGGATAGCCTAGGTCACCTGGGCTCGCCGCCTGTCCGCCGGGTTGCACCACGACAAAGCCCCGGAGAGCCGGGGCTGCCGGGAGTCAGCGCGTTTTGCTGAAGATCTGATCCCAGATCCCTCCCTTGCCGAAGAACGTCTTGTCCACAGCCCCCCAGCCGCCGAAATCACCGACACGGAAAAAAGTCACCTCCTGGAATTTCCCTTTGGCGTAGGCCTTGCCTTCGGGGGTCACCGGTCGGAAGCCGTTGTCCACAAAGGCCTTTTGTGCGGCGGGGGTGAACAGGAATTTGGCGAAGGCTTCGGACACCTTGCGCGTGCCGTGCCTGTCGACATTTTTGTCCACCACAGCGACCGGCATTTCGGTGAGCACATTGGGGCTGGGGAGCCGGTAAGGCACCGTCCACTCTCCGTTGCGCTTGGCCAAGATCGCTTCGGTTTCCCAGTTGAGCAGCACATCACCCTTGCGACGTTTCACGAAGGTGTCAGTGGCTTCGCGGGCGTCCTTCGGGAGCACTTCCACATTGCGTAGCACCGAGGCGATGAATGTTTTGGCCTGAGCATCAGAGCCGCCGCTCTCGGTCACGGAGCCCCACAGACCCAGGAAGTTCCAGCGGGCACCGCCTGATGTTTTGGGGTTGCCGGTGACAACTTCTACATTGGGATTGTTGAGGTCTTGCCAAGTCTTGATCTTTTTGGGATTTCCCGCCCGCACAAAGAAGGCAACGGTGGAATTGGTGGCGACGCCATTGTTGGGAAGTTCCTTCTCCCAGCCGGGCTTGATCAGGCCAGCCTTTTCAATTTTGTTCACATCTGCGGCCATGGCCAGGCCCACCACATCGGCTTCCAGGCCATCAATCACGGCCCGGGTCTGCGCGCCTGAGCCTCCAAAACTGGTTTTGATAACGACTGTCTGACCTGTCTTTTTCTTCCAGTCCGCCTGGAACAACGGGATGATGTTGTCGTACGCGGCTTTGGTCACGGCATAGCTCACCAGCAGGATCTGCTGGCTCTTGCGTGGTTGGGCCTGGGCCTGTGCGCTGAACAACGCCGAGGGGCCGCCTGCAGCCAAGACCCCCAGGGCAACGCCGGACGCAAGCCGGCGCGACAGGACGGCGGAACTAAAAACCACGGTTCTCCGATTGGGTACTTGGAAAAGCTACTCAGCTGGCTGCCGCCCGCGGGTATTCCCGACTACATCGATCGGGAACAGGTGTGGTCTGCCGCAGGCGCCCGTTCCCCTGTCACAATCCATCGGTGCCCTGTGCCTGGCATCCCGTTGGCCTTCAGTGCGAAGACTGAGTACGGCTTGGTTGCCCTGATCGAGCTGGCCGGGCTGTTCAGCAGCGGTGGCGTGATGCAGGTGGGCGAGATCGCATCGCGCCAGGGCATCCCCGATCGCTACCTCGAGCAGATGCTCACCAGCCTGCGCCGTGGTGGCATTTTGCGCAGCATTCGCGGGCCCAAGGGTGGCTACCAGCTGATGCGTTCCCCCGCGGAGATCAAGGTTTCTGAGGTGGTTCAGATCCTGGAGGGGGAGCCTCCGCAGCGGGAGAGCTCAGGCCGAGAAACGCCGGAATTCCAGGTTCTCCATGGGCTGGCCGGGGAATTGCTGCGGGCGCGCCAGGCGCGGCTGGAGGGCACCACCCTGCAGCAGTTGATCGAGCGCCGTGATGGCCTGCTGCAGGCCCAGGCGATGTACTTCATTTAGCCGACTGCCTGGCTCGGGCGGATTCTGGGGTCCTGGGGCCCTGCGCTTGCACGGTGACCTCTAAATCCCGCAAAGCCGACGTGGTTTGCGTGCTAGCTTCGCTGCAGCGTTGCGTTTGCCATGAGCTGTTGGGCCCGAATGTTGTGGGCCGGCGTGCGTTCCGGCCTTTTTTTGCCATGAACCCATTGATGCAAAGCCATGTTGCCCACCGCCCAAGCCCCTCTGCGCCTCACGCTCCAACCCGGTGACATCCTGCCGGAGACCTTGAACTGGCGTATTCATGATGGCTATGTCCGCACCTCCGCCTGGGATGAGGAGGGTGAATCGATCGTTCTAGGAATCTGGGGCCCGGGAGATTGGGTGACCGCTTCCTACTCCGCGATCAAGCCGATCGAGATTCAGTGCATTTCTACGGTGATCGTTGAGCAATTCCAGCCCGCCCAGAAGGATGTCTCCGAGTTGCTGCAACGCCAGATCCAGAATCTCGAAGAGATTTTGCTTGTGAATCGCATCAAGCTCGCTGACGATCGGCTGCTGTCGCTTTTGGCTCTGATTAGCCGTCGCTTTGGCCAGGTGAATTCAAAGGGATACAAGCTCTCCTTGAAGGACATGAATCTGACCCACAAGGCTCTGGCCGACATCTCCGGCCTGACCCGTGTGACGGTGACCAAGATTCTCAATCGCTTTAAGCACCGCGGCTTGCTTCAGCAGGTCAGCAAGGACGATTTGATCGTTCCTCTCGATGCCGTCTCCGCTGTCTGATCGGTTGATCGGCGGTTGTCCTCTGTTGCAGGAGATGGGCTGAGATGCGGATCCGGGTCGGGAGGCTTGTTTGTCCCCTCTCGATCCGGTTGCTTTGGCTCAGATGCTGTAATCCGGCACAAATGAGCGTGCATCGCGGCTCCGCACGTAGAGCTGGCAGCCAGCCTGGATGCTGTTGAAAGCCATTTGCTCCCGGGGAATCTGGGCCGTGATCATCCGGCCATCGGCCATCATCAGCTCGGCCTGGAGGTCGCGCCCCAGGTGGGTCAGCCGCCTCAGCTCCACGGCCACCGTTCCCTCCTCCGGCTGGGTGAACACCTCCACGTCATGGGGGCGCACGAACAGTTGCGCCTCGGCGGGGGCGCCGTCATGGCCAGGGCCGGCAACGGCGATGGCCCCCTGGGGCAACACGTTGACGGCCCCGATGAACCCCATCACAAAGGGGGTCGCGGGATGGTCGTAGATCTCGGCCGGGGTTCCGATCTGTTCGACCTTGCCGTGGTTCATCACCACGATTTTGTCGGCCACCTCCATGGCCTCCTCCTGGTCGTGGGTCACGATCACGGTGGTGACGTGCATCTCATCGTGCAGGGTTCTCAGCCAGGCCCGTAGCTCCTTGCGCACCTTGGCGTCCAGGGCGCTGAAGGGTTCATCCAGCAGGAGTACACGCGGTTGAACGGCCAGGGCACGGGCCAGGGCCACCCGTTGACGCTGCCCACCGGAGAGCTGGGAGGGGTAGCGGCTGCCAAGGCCCTGAAGCTGCACAAGCTCCAGCAATTCGTCCACTCGGCGTCGGATCGCGTCGTGTTTCCAGCGCCGCAGCTCCAGACCAAAGGCCACGTTTTGGCGAACGGTCCGATGCTTGAACAGGGCGAAGTGTTGGAATACAAAGCCCACCTGGCGGTCCTGCACGCTGCGACCGG
>Ga0214917_10007946_pt1 | contig 10554 bp, 9 predicted proteins | sample LL_1208_BB_MetaG_FD_177983 | JGI IMG/M metagenome (GOLD analysis project Ga0214917, IMG submission 177983) | Freshwater microbial communities from Lake Lanier, Atlanta, Georgia, United States - LL_1208_BB | ecosystem: Environmental > Aquatic > Freshwater > Lake | place: USA: Georgia | collected...
TATGATTCACGTTGGGCAATGAGCCAAATCGATGTTGCGAGTCCAAGGTACAAGCCCATGATAGATCAATAGTCTGATCGACGTTAAGAGAGTCGCCTCACAAGGCAACGCCTCGCTTGGAGAAAAATGAGGGCTGTCGCACTTGGTTGAAGGGAGTTGAAGGGGGCGTCGAGCGCTTGGCTTGAGTTTTCGCGGTGGAAGCACTTTCAAAGGATTGCGAGTGCAGGCGGACTTGGTCTCAACATTGGTGTTGGCTGAGGCAAGTTGGCCCATCAAATTCTTGATCGCTGCCGCTAGCTGCAAATCGCGGTTAGGATGACTTGCCGTCGGGGCGATTTCAACATCACAGTCAGACGCTACCCCGTCGATTTGAATCCGCCACTCGTTCGAAAGGGGATAAGTATGGAAGGCTCGATAACCCAAGTTACGCCAACCTTAGACTCTAGGATAGCTGGTGGGCCCTTGCCAATTGCTGTACCCCAGCGTCGATTGCGCTAGCAGGAATTGCTGCGTAGCCAAGGCGTAAGTACGCCTGAGTTGCAAGAGACGATTTTCTGAAGAATACGTCACCGGGTTCTATCAACACACCGAGGGCCGCACAACGATTGGCGAGCGCTTGTGCATCCATACCAACTGGCCCCCTTATCCAAGCCCCTGAACCACCCTGTGAAGGCATAAGGTGAAATTGCGGTAAATACTTAGAAAAGGCTCTAGCCAACAACTCACGCCGCTCCCGATAGGTCACGTTCAATTTGCGAATGAACGCATCATGATGTCCCTGAGCGATGAATAAGCTTGCAGTGTGTGCATTGTTAGCAGGTGTGTGCCGGATTATGAGGCGCCGCAGGTCTCTTAGTTCTCGTATTATCTCGGCTGGGGCGACGATGTAGCCAATCCGTAGCCCATGGGCGAGGGTTTTGGACAAACTTCCAAGGTAAATTACCCGGCCATCCGTATCCAGACTTTTCAAGGCAGGGAGGGGTCGGCCATAAAAATTTAGCTCGCTTTCGTGATCATCTTCAAACAGCACTACGTCGCGCTTTTTGGCCAAAGCCAAAATCTCCTGCCTGCGTGCCAAAGGCATGGTGACTGTCGTTGGGCACTGGTGACTGGGAGTGACATAAACATATGCGCACTGGCCCATGGCGCGCGAAGCAATCAACCCATCTTCGTCGATCGGTAAAGCCCTGACATGATTGCTGCGCAGCAAAAAGTTGTTACGAGCATCTGGGTAACCCGGGTCTTCGATGCCTACTACAGTAGGCTTATCCAATAGAACATTGGCTAGAAGGTAGCATGCCATTTGGGCACCGGCAGTTACCAGGATTTCATCGCGCTTGGCCACAATACCTCGCGCGGGCAGAAGTCTATGCTGTATCTGCTCAAGCAAGGGGTCGTAGTCCCTATTGATATGGTCCTGTGCCCATTTCCTCACCGCCGGAGCAAAAAGAGCCTGATGAGCGCAGGCTCGCCAATCTTTTAGAGGCACTAGACTTGCATCAAATTGGCCGTAGATAAAGGGATAGCGATATTCCTGCCAGTTAGCAGGCTTTACGATGTTGCGTTGTTGTCCCACTCTGGATACTAGGCGAGCGCTCCACTTCAAATCACTAAGGGGTGGCGTCTGTGGCGATGACTGGACTGCCTGCCCCAGCAAGATATCGCCATTAACTATCAGTCCACTGCGAGGCGCTGCGATTAGAAATCCCTTGTCCACCAGCACTTGCATTGCCAGTGACACCGTATTGCGTGACAAGCCTAGGGCACTGGCCAGGGCACGACTAGTTGGTATTTTTGCACCTGCCGGAACCAGGCCCATTAGGATGGAATGCACCATCATTTCCTTAACCTGGCCTTGGAGCGTGGAACTACTACCAGAGAACCTAGGGAACAATCTGGCCCATATGCCGGTGATCTCTTGCTTTTTTCTCATACGTTATCCTCTGAATGCACCCACGCCATGCACCAATTAGCAAATCGGCGAGGAACTACAGCGCGATTGGTTAGTGCCATCCTTGATCTCATGAGCAGACGGGCAGGCGGTATTTGATTTTGGCACCAACAAGAAATCTATCTGGCACTATTTCAGGTAGCTAGTTTTGCCTAATATCGCGTGGTTTACCTGCGCGCCTGCACGTGAGCTGCATCAAAACCTAAAGACCCCTGCAAACCTTTTTACTGGATGGATACGATGACACACCTATTGAAATCACTATTGATCGGCACTGTATTCACACTCTCAATGGTTTCACAAACCTTGGCACAGACCAAGGTGGTGATCGGCCACTTTGGCGATCCCCTTCCCTATAAGGCGCTTATCGCTGATGGAAGCCTAGAAAAAGCAACAGGTTGGAAGATTGAGTGGCGGCAGTTTGCTTCTGGCGCAGAGGTTAATGCGGCCATGGCCTCGGGCGGTATTCAGATTTCAGAAATCGGCTCTTCTCCGCTTGCAGCCGGGTTGAGTTCTGGGCTGGAATACAAGATGATTTCTGCAGGCAAGGTCATTGACAGCTCCGAGGCCTTAGTCGCACGCAATGGATCTGGTATTGATAAGCCCGCCGATCTGAAGGGCAAGCGTATTGCAGTGCCAATCGGTTCCACGGCCCACTACTCGCTAATGGGCGCACTCAAGATGTATGGCATGACTGAAAAGGATGTCACGGTACTAGGCATGGCGCCAGCCGAGATAGCAGCCGCTTGGGCACAAAACGCCATCGACGCTGCATTTGTCTGGGTACCAGTTCAAGCCAAATTGCGTGAGAATGGCAAGGTTATGATCACCGCTGGTGGGGTTGCCAGAACGGGTTTCCACACCTTTAACGCTTGGGTCGCTCACAACAAGTTTGCAGAAAACAATCGCGAAGGTTTAGTCAAGTTTTTAAAGGCTATGTTCGAGATCAATGCGGACTATCACAAGAACAAGGCGGCATGGAATGCAGATTCACCGAAAGTCAAGGCCATCGCTGCGAGTGTTGGTGTGTCGCCGGCTTCGGTTGTACCCATGCTTGACGGCACAATCTATCCTGACGCTGAACTAACAATGTCTGCTAACTGGATGGGCGGCGGCGCAGCCAATACCATCAAATCAACCGCCGAATTCCTGAAGAGCGCTGGTCGAATCACCAAGATCGCCGACGACTATAGCAAGTATGTCAACCCGGAATTTGCTAGGGCAGCTGCGGGTAAGTAGGGAGACAGCAGAGACATAAGTACTGACCTGAGTGCTGCATGTCAGCCGTCATACCCAACTTGAGGCCTTCAATGCCGGCTCTTGCCATCCGAAATGTGTCGGTGTCCTACCCTGTGCGTGGAAAACAACCAGTGCAAGCTCTGAAGAATATCGACTTCGAAATCCACGATAAGGATTTTGTGGTGGCGCTCGGCGCATCCGGTTGCGGCAAATCGACCCTGCTTAACCTGATTGCTGGATTCATGGCGCCAAGCGAAGGCGAGATATCTCTCAACGAGCGCATAGTTACAGGTCCAGGAGCGGACCGTTCGGTTGTATTCCAAAAGCATGCCCTGCTGCCTTGGTTGAATGTGCTTGATAACGTGGCGTTCGGACTCAAGATTCAGGGGTACGATAAGCAGAGGAGGGAAATCGTTGCTCGAAAATTCATTAAGCTGCTGGGGCTTGAGCAGTTCGAGCAATCGGCTACCTATGAGTTGTCGGGTGGTATGCAGCAGCGGGTGGGGATCGCGAGGGCATTAACTAGCGATCCAGATATCTTGCTGATGGACGAACCGTTGGGAGCGCTGGATGCCTTGACCCGCGAAAGGGCGCAGGAGTTAATCCTGAAAGTCTGGGGAGATACCGGAAAGATGGTGTTTTTCATTACTCACAGCGTCGAAGAGGCACTGTTCATGGGCACCAAGTTGATCGTTATGTCCCCCCGGCCCGGGCGCATTTCAAATGTGTTCGATCTACCCTTCAGCCGGCGCTACTTTAATTCGGGAAACGCCCGGGAGATTAAGGCCTCAGCAGAATTCATCGCATTGCGCGAAACAATCTTGCAAATCATCTTTAAAGACGAAGCAGGAGCCCGCGATGAGTGAAGGCGGCACGAAGAACACAGGCCAAATATTTTTTGGAATGATGAAGGCCAAGCCTGCGAAGCCTGGCGAAATTTATGGTGTTCCGGGCCAGGGAGAAAGCTTCCGCATTAGCGCGGTTGTGATCGTTTTCCTTATTTGTTTCTGGGGATTCGTGACCTATGCGGGCTACATCAAGCCGCTTTTCCTACCGTCGCCACTTGGCGTGGTTAATGCCTTTGTTGAAGTTATGAATGACGGCTTTACCGGCGTGGGCTTCTGGCAGCACATATGGGTGAGTACTTTGAGGGTTTTCGGGGCTTTCTTGCTAGCCTGTGCCATCGGTATTCCGTTGGGTATCGCGATGGGGATGAGTCCGGTTGCGCGGGGTATTTTTGATCCTCCCATCGAGTTCTACCGCCCGATTCCGCCGCTCGCATATTTGCCGCTGATGATTATCTGGTTTGGGATAGACGAGTTATCCAAGGTGTTGCTTATCTTCTCGTCGGTTCTCGCGCCGATGGTGTTAGGGGCTCGCGCCGGCGTCAAATCAGCAGCCATTGAGCAGATACATGCTGCCTACTCATTTGGCGCAACACGCTGGCAGGTTATTCGGTTGGTGGTGCTGCCATCGGCCATGCCAGAGATTTTTACGGCCATGCGCGTTGGTATCGGTTTTGGATGGACGACGCTGGTGGCAGCCGAAATGGTCGCGGCTACTTCAGGCTTGGGTTACATGGTTCTCTCGGCCTCGCGGTTTCTTCAGACGCCCGTCGTGATTATGGGCATAGTTGTCATTGCCGCGATTGCCTACGCCTTTGACCATCTAGTTCGTTTCGTCGAACGTCGTGTGGTGCCTTGGAAGGGACGCGGATAGGTTACCTAAGGAAAGAAAACAATATGGCCATCGAGTACCTTAAAAAAGCACCACCACGACAAGAGGCAGTCGACAGGAACACCTCGGAAATCGTTGAGCGGATGCTGACAGACATCCGAACAAATGGGCGCGATGCTGTTGAGAAATATGCGCGTGACCTAGACGGATGGCATGGCTCCGTAGTACTCACAGAATCCGACTTTACCAAAGCGACTCAATCGCTCTCACAGGGTGTCAGAGACGATCTCGATTTTGCTTATGCGAGAGTACGAGACTTTGCAATCCGCCAGCGAGAATCGCTACTTGAATTCGAGGTTGAACTGATTGACGGTCTTATCGCCGGACAAAAGCTGATCCCGGTCAACACAGCAGGTTGCTACGTACCGGGTGGCCGCTATGCCCACGCAGCATCAGCCATCATGAGCATCTGCACAGCAAAGGTTGCAGGGGTGCCAAATATCGTAGCAACCTCGCCAGGTCACAGCGATGCCGGTGTCAATCCTGCCATCCTGCACACCATGAAACTATGCGGTGCAGATACCGTTCTCGCTCTAGGTGGTGTGCAGGGGATTGCAGCCATGGCCTATGGCTTGTACGGCCCGAAGGCTGCCGACATCATCGTTGGCCCAGGTAATAGCTTAGTTGCTGAGGCCAAACGTACGCTGTTCGGCCTTATAGGTATTGATGTGGTCGCAGGTCCAACCGAGTCTGCGATCATCGCAGACGAGATGGCCGACGAAGATCTAATAGCTTTCGATCTTGCTGGGCAAGCTGAACATGGACCAGACTCTCCGGTGTGGCTTTTCACTTCATCTCGCGAACTTGGGTTAAAGGTGATTGACCTTATGCCCTCTGTAATCGCATCCCTGCCCGAACCTGCTCGAAGTGCAGCGAGCGCTGCTTGGCGTGACTACGGTCAAGTCATCCTTGCTGACACCCGTGAGGAGTTGGTCGAAATTAGTGACCAGCATGCTCCCGAACACTTACAGATTTTCGCAAAACACCTCGATTGGTGGCTCACCAGACTAACGAATTATGGTTCCCTTTTTCTTGGTGAAGAAACCACTGTGGCCTATGGCGACAAGTGCGCCGGGCCTAATCACATCCTGCCAACCCGCGGCGCTGCTCGATACTCCGGTGGCTTAAGTGTTGGGAAATTCATCAAGACAGTTACATACCAGCGCCTGACCAGGAGTGCCAGCAAAGAAGTGGGGCAGGTCGCCGCCAGAATATCCCGCCTCGAGGGTATGGAAGGTCACGCTCGCACTGGCGATATCCGGTTGCGGAAGTTCTTTCCTCAACACACGTTCGAGTTGGGTACGCTGTCTGGCCATCAAAACTGACAATGAGTATCTGAAATGAAGCAGGCCTCCCCCGATATCCGCACGCCTGATAGTCTTTGGTTTGGCAAGGATCTGAGCACCCCTGAGCCGATTCCCGAAGAGGCTATTGATCGCGCAGTCGCGCTCATGCGCTCTGGAAGGCTTCATCGGTACGGAGAACAAGGGTCAGGTGACCCAGAGCCGTCATTGCTTGAGCAGGAATACGCAGCCTACGTGGGTAGTAAATACTGTGTGGCGGTTAGCTCGTGCGGGGCAGCCATGTTCATTGCCCTCAAGGCTTTGGGCGTCAGGCCTGGGGATAAGGTTTTGACCAGCACCTTCACGCTTGCGCCAGTGCCGGGTGCCATTGCCCACGCAGGCGCTGAATCAGTACTAGTAGATACCTCAACCGATTATTTGGTGGATCTGGAAGACCTTGAGCGAAAATTGGCGAACAGTGGTGCCAAAGTGCTTTTGCTTTCGCATATGCGTGGGCATGTACCTGACCTTCAGGTGGTGAGTGCTCTATGCGCCCAATACGGTATCACGCTAGTTGAGGACTGTGCCCACACGATGGGTGCCAAGTGGGACGGGCGACACACCGGCACTTGGGGTCTTATTGGGTGCTACAGCGCACAGACTTACAAGCACATCAATGCGGGTGAGGGAGGCTTATTGGTTACAGATGACGACGATGTGGCAGCTCAGGCCATCCTGATGTCAGGCTGTTACATGATGTATGACCAGCACCTATTGAGACCGCCAGCCGATGTATTTGAACGTTGGAAATACCTGACACCTAATTTCAGTATGCGCATGTCTAATCTGGCCGCAGGCCTGTTGAGACCGCAAATCAGTCTGCTGGCTGACCGGGCTCGCCGCTGGAATCATATTTACTCAACCCTTGAGCGGGAGCTGAGCAAGGCACCGCGACTAGTTGTGCCCGTCCGAAACCCTAAGGAAGAGTATGTGGCTAGCTCGATTCAGTTCACCCTCGATCTAACTGCAGCGCAAATCGAATGTTTTCTGAGCGAGTGCAGCGCACGCGGTTTGTATATCAAATGGTTTGGTACCCCTACGCCCGTAGCTTTTACCAGTAACTACGAACACTGGCACTATATGGCCATCCAGCCAGATATTCCGAAATCAAAGTCGGTGCTAAACCGATTATTTGACTTGCGGACGCCCATTTCACTGACCGATGAGGAATGTGTGCTTATCGGCCGCATCATTTCAGAAGCTTGTTCGATAGCTGCGGTAAATTGACGTTACTAATTCCATTAACATCCTACTGAGTGACAGCAGATAGCAATGAAGCTAGCCAACTTTCCTCGCATTCATATCACCCATAGCCCGACCCCGCTCGAATTTATGCCGCGGCTGACTGAGGCCCTTGGTGGTCCCAGCATTTTTATCAAGCGTGACGACTGCACCGGTCTGGGATCGGGTGGAAACAAGACCCGCAAGCTCGAATTCCTGATGGCAGATGCGGAAAGGCTTGGCGCGGACACGATCATTACCCAAGGTGCTACTCAGTCGAACCATGCCCGCCAAACTGTGGCCATTGCCGTCAAGATGGGGAAGAAATGCGAGATCCTGCTGGAGGATCGAACAGGTTCGAAGGTAGAAAACTACAAGAAGTCGGGAAACGTATTTCTGGACCACCTGTTTGGAGCGCGTGTACAAGAAGTGCCTGGTGGCACAGATATGAATGCTGCCATGGCGTCACTAGCCGACGAGTTGCGTGATAAGGGTCAAAAGCCCTACGTAATTCCTGGTGGCGGATCCAATCCCATTGGTGCCCTGGGGTACGTTACTTGCGCGATGGAGATGATCAACCAGTTCAATACCCAGGATCTGAGGGTTGACTGCGTTGTTCATGCCACAGGAAGTGCCGGCACGCAGGCAGGACTCGTCGTGGGCCTGGAAGGCGCGCGAAGCCAGATTCCGGTTTTGGGCATCGGAGTGCGCGCTCCCAAAGAGGCGCAAGAGACCAATGTTTACAACTTGGCGTTGAAGACTGCCGAACTTCTTGGCATTCCGGGGTGCATCAGGCGTGAAAGCGTCATGGCAAACTGCGACTATGTCGGCGAGGGGTATGGTGTACCGACTCCCGGTATGGTCGAAGCAGTTACTCTTGTGGCACGGCTTGAGGGCATTCTGCTAGATCCTGTTTACTCGGGAAAAGGAATGGCTGGCCTAATTGATCTCTGCCGAAAAGGGCACTTCAAGAAGGGTGAGAACATTGTCTTCTTGCACACGGGCGGTGCCGTTGCGCTGTACGGCTACATGGATGCTTTCGGCGATTTGACGCCGGTTTGAGCGTCTCGGACTAATGGCGTCGCTGGCACTTGCTTCAGCTTTCCAACAAGCCAAAGGGCTGGTCCCTGGATTGCTGGTTACTGTTCTGGTCGCCTTCGCTGCTGCGTTTCTAGGTGGCCACTACAAGGGCTCTATGCTGCTTTTTGCGCTACTGCTGGGACTGGCTCTCCATTTCATCAGCGAAGACAAACGCTGCAAAGCCGGCATACAGTTCGCATCAAGCACGCTACTTCGATGTGGGGTTGCCCTGCTTGGACTGCGCCTGACTATCGATCACATGGTTACGGTCGGCTGGCAAACCGTTGCTGCGTTGCTGGTGGCAATCTGTTTAACAATTGTATTGGGTTTGCTTCTTGCTCTGCTATTCAAGGTCGAGCTAAGTTTGGGCGCGCTGATCGGAGGTGCCACGGCTATCTGCGGCGCGTCCGCGGCGCTTGCGATATCAAGCGTACTGCCAAGGACTCCTAGCCTCGAACGCGACACAACGCTGACGGTAGTGGGGGTGACCACTCTGTCGACTGTAGCTATGGTGGTTTATCCCATTGTCACAAAGTGGTTGGGGTTTGATGGAGTGGTCGCGGGAAAGTTCATTGGAGCGACTATTCATGATGTCGCCCAAGTTGTAGGCGCTGGGTACAGTCTGTCGCCGACGACTGGTGATGCGGCGACCATTACTAAGCTGATTCGTGTGGCATTTTTAATGCCAGTTCTGGTAGTTATATCGCTTGCTGTACGTGCCAGCGCTGTGGACGATGGAAAGGCCGTGAGGGCGCCAATACTTCCCTGGTTTGCGGTTGCGTTTGTTGTGCTAGTGCTCCTCAACAGCACTGGCTGGGTGTCGAGGGAGATTCAATCCTCGGCGTCGGTATTTTCACAGACTTTCCTGCTTCTCGCGATTGCCTCAGTAGGACTGAAAACCTCACTTAAAGACTTGACACAGCTTGGTTGGCGTCCCGTGATTATGATCTTTCTGGTCACGCTCGGACTTGCGATCATGTCTGCCTGCTACCTGATGATAATGGGTTGAATACAAACTTTGGAGTATCGAGATGATTGGCGTTCTAGGCGGAATGGGCCCTCTGGCGACAGTCGATTTTTTCAACAAAGTGCTAAGCGCAACACCTGCGCAAGGCGACGCAGACCATGTTCCACTTTTGATTCAGTCCGACCCACGCATTTCGCCGCGTCCCCCTGCCATTTTTGGTTCTGGCCGTTCGCCTCTGCCGGAACTACTGGCAGGCCGTGACCGTCTTATCTCCGCTGGCGCGACTATGTTGGCCATGCCATGCAACACGGCACATTTCTGGTATTCGGACTTGGTCGCAGATTGTTCGGTTCCCTTCACCAGCATTGTCGACACGACCCTTTTGGAGACTGCCGAAATGGCAAATCCGGGTTCATGTATAGGCATCGTCGCTACTAAAGCAACATTGGCCGCCAAAATTTTCGATAGATCTTTAACAAAGGCAGGGTACTTTCCGCTTATTCCGCGAGACGACGCGATCGAACAGCTTGTTGTTCAGGGTATAGATCTCGTTAAGGCAGGTGAGGCTTCTAAAGGGGGCATTTTGATTGCTGAGGCCGTTCAGACCCTATTGCATCAGGGTGCCGATGTGGTGCTTCTTGCCTGCACCGAAACACCCCTTGCGCTGGATGCAGTGCAGTCCCCCTTGCGCGTAAAGTGTGTGGACAGTACCGCGACACTTGCTCGTGCATGTGTAGCGTGGTGGCAGATAAACGGTACCAAATCATTGTAATCACAGATCGGGTGTTGATGCCGAACGAAAATTGACCAGTGTGTTTAATCCGCATGCCTACCGTTTAAGCAGGAGAAGAGGTGGTCACTATTGATAATGCGGAGTATGGCAAGCCGCGCGCTGCGCGATCGATCAAGGACTGACCCCACGTATGCCTTAAAGGTGTCCAGGTTGTCGTGGAATCGCTGCCCGGTTAGGTGTGGAACACTCAGGTCATCGCGTCATCTATTTGCGAGTTGCAGCA
>Ga0214917_10007947_pt1 | contig 10554 bp, 8 predicted proteins | sample LL_1208_BB_MetaG_FD_177983 | JGI IMG/M metagenome (GOLD analysis project Ga0214917, IMG submission 177983) | Freshwater microbial communities from Lake Lanier, Atlanta, Georgia, United States - LL_1208_BB | ecosystem: Environmental > Aquatic > Freshwater > Lake | place: USA: Georgia | collected...
CATCCTGCGAGCGCCTCAGCGTCCACGCAGCGCGCAGCGATTCCCTGAGGAAAAGATGTCTCTTCGACCCAGCGACGACGCAGCAGCGGATCGAAGGGGTCGACCCTGAGCATCGACCTCGGCATCAGCCGGGTCGCCCGCCTCGATCGCGCCGGGTCGTCTTTGATCATCTCCTGCCGCCACGGGCCGAACCCCGCGTCGACAGACCCATCAGCGCTGATGCGCACCTTCGGGCGACCGGCAGCGGCAGGAACCGATATACCCTGCGGCTGCAGATGGACGAATCCTTCGTCAGTGATGCAGTCGAGTTCAGCCTCGAGTCCATGCATCCAGGCGCCGCCGAGAATTACGCGGTTCAGATGCCCGATAGCTTCAAGCCAGGATTCGATTTCCCCGGAGGTAGTCGTTGCGGAAGTCGCGTTGAGCGCATTTGCTAGAAGGTGCGCGCAGGTTTCGATACACCAGACGGCCACAGGGCATTCGAACATCAGCGACAGTACCGGCATCGGTAAACTTGCCACGACCTGCCGACCATCCTGCAATGCGGTCAGCACGGTGCCAGGCACACCTGCGCCCGCTGCCCGGCTACAGATGCCGATATAGGTTGCCAGCGCTGCGCGCAACCGCGTGTGTTTGAGCGCATCCAGCGCGCTGGTCTCGATGTGTGACGCGCCTACCCACTCCGACGGATTGAAGCCGGCTGCCTGCTGCGTCATCAGGACCTCACCAAGCGCAAGAACACGTCGGTCGACAGCGACGGTGACGCGAGCACAGCACGCATCTGCGCCAGATGATCCGCCGACTTCACTCCAACCACCGTGCTGGCTATGCTTGGTGCCGAACAGGCCATGGCGAGGCAGACCTGCGCTGCAGTGAAGCCGGGGAATGTACTGGCCCACGCATCGGGGATATCGATCTCGGCCAGACGGCCGTGAAGCAGCGGCGCGCTGGAGACCAGTTCCATGCCAGCCGTAGCGAGTGCACGGGCGAGCGACATCCGACGGTTGCCGAGTGTTTGCGTCGCACGAAGCAGCGCGCCCGGCATGCTCACATTAAAGGGCGCCTGAACATATTTGAACAAAGAGCGACACCCCTCGCGTTCCGCCCAGCCGATCAGTTGCTCGAGCGACAGGGCAGATCCGCCCTCCTCAATGAACCCCCCCCAACTTGCCAGTCCAAACGCTCTGATGCGCCCTTGCGTATGCAGAAACGCAAGTTCGGCGAAAGCACGACGCACCAAAGACTCGCGCGCGCTCGCGTCCATGCCGGCGAATGCCACCTCGACGTTGTGGAGGTACAGCACATCGACGTGATCGGTCCCAAGCCGTCCAAGGCTCTGTCCGAGTTGGTATCGGATCCAGTCCGGAGCAAAGCACTGGGTACCCGACAGAATGTCGCTCGGCCCGATGATCTTGGTGTCGACGAAACGCTCTCGGATCCATGCTGCAGGATTCTGGGGTACATGGGAATCGAAGGGCAGGAATCCGACCTTCGTGGCGATGAACAATTCCGATCGGGCACGCTGTGAATCCTGTAACGCCCGGCCGAGCACAGTCTCCGACCGCTGGGCCCGGTAGTTCGGAGCGGTGTCGAAATGATTGACCCCCAGCGCCAGAAGCTCCCTGGTTACGACAAGGAGGCGCGAGTCGGTGTCGTCGTCGAGATGCCCCAGGTAATTTCCTAGCCCGAGCCGGCTGACGGCGGTTCCTGATGCGGTATTCAAGCGCGCGCTCCTGCTGCGTCATCGACGAAGGTCAGCATCCTGTACGCGACGGTGTCCAGATGCGTTGAGTCCCGCGGCATTCGGCCCGATGAGAACAGCGTTCGCCCCTCGGGAAACCCAAATTCGTAGTAGTTCACGGCCTCGGTATCGAACACGATGTATTCTCCCTCGACATGGGCCTGTGGCAGCTGGGCCAGAAGGCCGGGCATGTAGACGATCGGCCTCGATAACTTGGCTTTCATGGAGGTCGCGAGCGATCCCAATCCAAAGGCGTGGAGACCCTGGCAGTTCTCGCGCCCCAATCGTGCGCTTTGCGCACAGGCCAGTGAGCACGGATAAAAGTCCGGAAGGAACGAGGGGCTTCCACGAAAGAGGTAACCCAGCTTGTTGGCGTAAAGGCTAAGGACCGAGCGTTCGGGCGTATCGAGAACCTTTTCCACCCACGGTCGGCCCGCGACGATTTCCCCATACCCGGCGACACAGCAGTCCGGGTAGCCGAGCAGTCGACCCAGTTCCAGTGACTCGGGCGTTTCCTCGAGGGCTAGCGCAGCATCGATACGGTCGGGCGTGTGCGCGATGTAGACAAGGATCGCCCCGGCATCGTGATCCGACCAGGGCGCAGACACCGTGAACCTGTCGCCGAGCCGGGTGCTGACCCGGACACGCAACTGGAACTTCGCATTGCGGCCGGACAATCCTAGCTCGGGCAGGGCTTCGCGCAGAACGAGCCACTCCCAGGCGTCGAGCACCAGGCGAACGACGGCCTTCCGATGCTGGAGCAAGGCAACAATCTCGACAACGTTACGATCGCTGATCGACGGAAGACGGGAGCGCAGCGCGATCAAAGCCGACCTGACCCGATCCTGGTTCATGACACCCCGGCGGCGGCACCCTCACTGCGACGGCGGGCCAGGAAGCCGCGCATTGCGCCTTCGATGTGAGCGATCAATTTGTACAGATCCCGGCAATAGAGGCTCGGATTCGAGAACCCGGTGGCCGATGCATGACGGTGAGGAAGATAGCCACCGCCGCAAACGGCACGCCTGTCGCACGCGCCGCAGGTCGCGCACAATCCAGGCTCGCCCATCTGGCGCATGGTCACCTTCGGGTGCAGCGACACTTCGTCGAGGGAATGCTCGAACGCATTCATATGGAGCACGTGCTCTCCGGGACCGACGGCCTTCAGCGTGTCGACCCCCTCGAAACTGCCGTCAGAGGCAACGATCAGAAGGGTCACTGGGCGCAGACCCATCGATTCGAGCGAGCCCATTCCTCCGCAAAGATTCTCCATGATCTCCTCGAATATACGGATGCGAATCTTGCCGTCCGACTCGAAGAACCATTTGTCGAAGATAGGGATAAGCCAGTCGGCGTAAGGCGTCGCGTTGAAGTCCTCCTTGTAGGGTGGAAGGCGATCATAGGTGCCGTGCGGCAGGAGAAAGTCGATCGCCTGCGGCCGGAAGCTCATCAGGTAATCGAGGACTTCAACCGGGTCAGAGCCAGCATTGATGACGCTCAAGAGTGTCTTGAAGCAAGGCTCCCCTGACAGCCTCCGCAGGACCTTTTCGAGTTGGTCACCAGAACCTCGACCGACGTGATTTACGCGGAAGACGTCGTTTACCGAGGGAGGGCCATCACAACTCACGCCGATCTGCATACCTTCCCGGTTCATCAGTTCGATATGCCTATCGCGCAGAAGAATCCCGTTGGTCTGCATGCCGAACATTGGCCTGAGCTCCGGACCGAAGACCTCGCGAAACACGTCGATCAGTGCCTGCAGGCCGCCAACGGGCATCATCAGTGGCTCACCGCCATGCAGGACGATCGGTACCGGCAGGGGGCCGGTCGTCACGATCGGGAGCAGGTGCTCGCGGATTCTCATCGCCACCTGCCTGGCCGTGTCTGGCGACATGAAGCGAGGCATGTCACGCCAGGACTGGTCCTGCGCGTTGTACTCGTAGCAGTAGCTACAGTTCAGGTTGCAGGGACTGACGATCTTGACGACGAAAGATGTGAATTTCATGCGATCCCAAGCGGGAAGGAGCGGGTGTACCAGTCATGATGCGCCATGACAGCAGGTTCGGCACCGCACTCAGGCGGAATCCAGACCCTGTGACGCTCTGCAAAACGCGCACCGATGCCGCTACGACCGAGTTGCCCCGCGAGATCGCTAGAGCGTTCGATCAGCGCGTCGCTCTCGGCCAGCAACGTCCGACCGAACTCGGACAACCACGGTTCTACTCGGTTGCATCTTCGGGTCTGTCGTAACTGCGCATGCAGAGTCGCGAGCCGAGCTGCATTGAATGCAGGCGCGTCGGCGTGCGACATGATCCTGTGCCTGTGGTAGTCCAGCGCCCGGGCGAACGCATGGATCGCGTGCAGCAGCCCCATGAGGCTGCGTGGCTGGTCGCGCCAGGGTGAGTACCAGCGGGCATCGTCCCAGGCGGTCTTTGGGCAGATCCCTTCGACAATCGGTGTTCTTGCGTCAGTCAGGGACAGGCTGATGTGCGCGGTCTCATGGATCACCATTTCGGCGACAGCATCGGTTTCTTCCGTGACGCTCAAGTAAATCGCCGCAGGCGTCACCGCGCAGCTGCCGCTGGGGAAAGATGGCGGCGCCGGTGACCGGCAAGGCACCACCTCCCGGACCAGCGCGCGAACATCCTGGGCGACGTCGTCGTGCCAATCAGCAATCCGTTTGAGCGCCAGACGCGCAGTCCCGGCAAAGGCATCCAGAACCTGTGGGGCAGATTCGCGCTCCAGCATCTCGACGCCCTGGAAGTCCGCGAGCAGAAATGGATCCTCCGGAACGATCGATAAGCGATCGACGATGACGCGCGGCGCCTGCAACTCCAGGGCAGCAATTGGTTCGCCATCACCTCGGGGCCGCATTCTGACCGAGGGCGTCGGGCCGGTTTGGGCAAGCGCCTCAACGCTCTTGTCCATATACCGCCCGAGAAAGTCCTGAAGAGCACTACCGGTGAGGCCGATCCATTGCGAGAAACCGGCCGAGAACCAGTCCGGGTTGCCGGTCACCTCCGATTCAGCCACCGCGAGCCAGGCATGGAGCCTCGACGAGGCTGCGAACTCGGAAAATTTCGGGGCGGACAGATCCCTGAGACGGCGGATCGTATCGGGCAGAGACAGCATGGCGGAGGCCTCTGCCGACCGGGAGAGGGCTATCAGGCGGAGCGCGTTCGCCTTCGATCTCTCGAGCGCAGCACCGCGTGCGGCGCTCATCGCACCTGCTGACATGCGCGTCTGCAACACCCTGGAGAAGAAGTCTTTCCCAGGGGAGGGTCGCCCGCCGGGAGAGGTCTGATTCAGTTCGACGAAGTGTGCGAACCGCTTCCGTGACTGCTATGGCTGTAATGAGCAGTCGTATCCGACGACTGCTTCAGCTTGTCAGCGATTCGATCGAGGATCTCGCTGCCGCTTTGCTCAAGTTCCTCGAGCGAGAACGTGTCGGATTGGGCGGGAGAAGAGCGGTCGGTGAGCGCCATGGTATGCCTTCGTTGAGTTTGAGCGTGTTATAGTACATAACCGATTAGTTAATGTCAAGCAAAGTGGACTTGACCTGAGCGGCATACAGGAACGCACCGAAGGCCGCGCCGAATGGCTTCTCGTCCCATCATCTCTCTTCTCGGGCGATACCTTCGACCCCACTGGCGGCGCACAGCGGTTGCGGCAGTCTGCTTGGTCGTCGCCAACGCCGCCACCCTGACCGGACCGGTCCTGATCAAGGAGATCGTTGATCGGCTGGACCCTCCTGAACTTGCCCTGGCTGGCCTGTCGGGTGGGCTTTTGCTGCTACTCGTAGCGTATGCGGTCGCGCGGCTATCAGTCGCCCTGTTGACCGAATTTCGCGAGTTGGTCTTCATTCCCGTCACTCGCACTGTCATCCAACGGGTGCAGCAGGATTTGCATCGACATCTGCTCCGTCTTCCGATGTCCTTTCACCGCAGTCGTGAGACCGGCGCGCTGTCTCAGACCGTGCGGCAAGGGCTTGGAGGGCTCCAGTCGCTGGTGTCCCACGCGCTCTACAGCGTGATCCCGACGGCACTGGAACTTTCGCTCGGGGTCGGACTGCTCGCGTGGTGCTATCCCTGGCCGATTGCAGCCACCGTCTCCGCCGGCGTCGCCGTCTACATCGTCTTCACCCGGCCTGTTGCTCGCGTCCTCGCCAACCAGCGCACCGAGATCAACCGGCTGGACGCGCGCGCGCATCAGATTGAGTTCGAAATGCTGATGAACGTTGAACTGGTACAGACCTTAGCCGGGGAGGACCGGGAATCACGCCGGCTCCAATCCGTGCTTGATGCGCACCGCATGTTGATTCTGCGATCTGCGCGTTGGACTTCTGTGCTGAACCTTGGCCAACAGACGATCATGATCGTCTGCACCACGACTGCACTCTTTCTGGCCATCGACGCCCACCGCGCCGGGCTCATGACCGTGGGAGACGTGGTGCTGGTGCTATCGCTCGTGATTCAAGCATTCACACCGTTGAGCATTCTGGGGGGGGTATACCAGGAGATCCGCCATGCGCTCGTTGACTTGAGCGCCGTTGTCGACCTGATGCCGCACCCTGCCTCGGGGCCTCAGGTCGGAGATCCCGCCGCGGCCGTTGCGACAAGAGGTCGGTTCGGCCTTGTCAGGCGGTGAAGATCCGGGGAAACCTCCGGCGATCAGTCTCCGTGGAGTCGGCATCGCCCTGGGTGACGGGGCCGCGTTGCGATCGGTCTCGCTGGACATGCCGGCCGGATCGCTGACCGCGATCGTCGGTCCGAGCGGGAGCGGAAAAACGACGCTCGCCCGGCTAATCGCCGGCCAGGTACAGCCCGACATCGGCATCTTGACCATTGGCGATTCCCCCGTCGATACGATCAAACATGATGCCATGTGCTTGCTGGTCGGCATCATGCCCTCCACGACATCGCTGTTCACGGACTCGATCGAGGCGAATATTCGGTATCCCGAGGCCGTGCCAGCGCGGACGGGAACCGACCCTGCCCTGTTGGACGCGGCGCGGCGTGCGGGCCTCCACGATTGGGTCTCCTCGCTACCGGACGGCTACGCAACAGAGTTGGAAGAATCGGGGGGGGCGTTGTCAGCCGGCGAGAAGCAGCGCATCGGCATCGCCCGAATGCTGCTTCGTGCGCCCCCCGTATTGCTCTTCGACGAACCGACCTCGGCGCTCGACACCGACGCAGACCGGCGGGTGATGGATTCACTTCTGGCGTTGCGCGGCCGACACACGATCGTCGTGATCGCCCACCGACTTAGCTCGGTGATCCGCGCGGATCGCATCGCGGTGATGGCCGACGGCAGGATCATCGATGCCGGCACGCATGACGAACTCGTCGCGCGCTGCGCGCTTTACCAGCGGCTGTGGGCCGCTCAGCGGCAGGGAGGGGACCATGATCAATGACCTGCTCGGCCGTTTGCAGGGACGCCTGTCGGTCACTGCGACCCTGGAATTGCTGGAGGCGATCGCCGGCAGGAAGGTTTCTCGGCTGGCATTCAGCGAGAACCTCGTGCCATGGCTGGACGACCTTCTATCCGAAGCAGGAGCGCATTGGGAACCTGCGCACGCGCCTTTTTGTCACGACCCGGACGCGGGGAAAGGGACCTGGTCGAGCCGATCCGAGCAGAAGCGCCCGAGCGGAGCGAGAACCCTCCGGTCTTGGCAGATCTTCATTGCGGCGACGAGCGAACAGGCCCGCGCCGCACGTGACATGGAGGCCGCAAATGACGAGTACGCGCTCGGCATCTCTTTGGGAATTCCGGTCTGCTGCATCAGGTTCTATTTAGCCCATCGCGATGCGGCCCGCGGAGCACAGAACGACTACACGCTGCACAGCGCACGCGCTAGCGCATCCACGACCCGCTTGCCATGCTGGACCAACACGCTAACGCAGTATTTCGGACATTGCCTGCTGAGCTTCGCCCCATGCAGTTATCGCTGCGAGGCGGCGGTCGAGTATGCACGCAGGCGATACGAATTTGCGCGCGGATTCAACCGATCGATGGCCGACGCGCTCCTCGCACGGCAGGTCTGCGCCGGTATCTACACTGAATACGACGGCGTTCACCTTTTTCAGCTTGAGGGCATAACCGAACAAGGAGTACGGTTCATGCCCGAGACCATCGAATCCACGCAACCGGACGGAGCGTGGGTGTATGACCTGCGTCGCTCACGCGAGGTCTCCGTAGACCCCACGTCCGGTGCGGTCATGCTGTTGACCGACACCGGGGTGTTACGGACCGGGCCCCCGTCGACAACGGCCCTTCTCGCTTTTACCGAGGTGGCAGGTGCCCCAGGCTTTTGAGCGTCGTCACGAAGCCCGGCGAGGCGCTGAATCCGTTTGCTGCAGGTCGATCGACAATCGGTACCGGCTGAGCGCCTTGTCGAAAAAGCGGTACTGGAATTGACGGGGGTGTACAAGTTCATCGTTCGCAAGCTAGCAGTCCGGTGATTCGCACCACCGGCCGGTATGGCTGCCTTGCGCATGTCGTCGACCAGCGTCTGCGTATGGATCACCTGGTCCTGGCTCAAAGGGGTTCGGCCGCCAGGGCAAGCCCCCAACCACCCCCTCGACGCAGTTCCTGGATGTCGCTGTCAGACAGCGACTTGATGGCTCGGTTTTGCATCCCGGCCCAGGGCGCCTGTGCTCCGTGGCTGTGTTGGACAAGGGCAGGTAGAGGCATACAGCCGGCAAGCGCCAATAACAGGGCGCTTCGCTTACAGGCGTTCTCCGGATTGGGACCGAGAGATTGGCGCGCTTGGAAAGACAGGGTGCCCATGCTCAGCGGGGCCCGAGGCGCGCCTTCGATGACCTAAAAAGTGAGCTGCTCCGGTCTCCTGAACGTTCCGACCGGCAGCAGCAGTTGTCTGCTCCGCGCATTCGCCTCGACCCGGCTGCGAGCAAACCACCACGGCACGAGCCGTCCCTCGAACCAGGCCGGCAGCTGATCCTTCTGGTGCGGATGAAACTGCCGGTCGACCACCCCGCCGGAAACCACCGCCTCGATCTTGTCGTCGTCACCCAGATCGGCTACCAGGCGCAACGATGCGATCAGGTCGGTTTCAAAGCCCCCCCGGAAACGTGTGGCGGCGCGCGCCAGCGTCTCGCCCGAACCGCTCAAGGGCGTCGCGGGCGCGCCCAGCAGGTCGCGGCCCAGGCCGCTGCGGCGCATCGGAGCGCTGAAGCTCACCCGATGCTCGGCGCCCCAGCGCCACGCCGACACGTCTGTGCCCAGCCGGGCGACGAACTCCGCACGCACGGCGGTCGCCGCGCGGCGGATCAGATCCGCGAGCGTCTCGCGTTCGGGAGTGCGTCGATCGTCGAACCAGATCGAGTCAGGCTGCTCGACCAGCCGGTCGAATCGCTCCTGCCAGGCATACCAGGTGCCGAGCCACTCGCGCGCCAGGGCCTCGCCCAGGTCGTCGACGAAGGTCTCCCAGACCAGCCTCTCGTAGAGCGCGTGGTAGACCAGTGGCGCCGCGAGGTCCTGGTCGTCGCGACCGTCCCAGGCCTCGAGGATGCGCGCGAAATCGGCGTGCGCCGGATCGGCGCGCAGCGCGGCGATCAGGTGCGGCCGCAGCCGGATCGCCTGCAGATTGCGCACGTCGTTCAGCAGCGCGATCTGGTCGGCCGTGCGCATCCCGCGCGCCTGGTCCAGCACCTCGATCATCCTGCGGATCCGATAGCTCGCGGCGAAATGCGAGGAATATTCGTAAGGGTAGTCGTCGGGCCGGGTGTCGTGGTTGGCCGTACCGACCCAGCCGCGGGACTCGGCTCCGGCAGCGAAGATCGCACCGGGCATCCGATCGGGTGGTATGTCGCCGCGCCAGTCATGCCCGGCTCCGGCGGGCCTGGGATGGCTGCCTGGCGCGCCCGCCCGCACCGGCACCCGCCCGCTGGCGCGGTAGCCGATGGCGCCCGACCGGTCGGCGAACACCACGTTGAAATACATCACGTCCATCGCCTGCACCGCGCGATCGGCCTCGCCGACGTTGCGCGCCGAGAGCAAGCGGTCGATGCCGATGTCGCCGCCGGGGAGCTCCGCCGAAGCCATTCGCAGGCTCAACACGCGCTCGCCCCCGTCGCCCGGGAAAAACCCGCTGATCACCGGGCCGCGCACCGTGCTGCGAATGCGCATCGTCTCCTCGCGAAATCCGCCCGGGGCGTCCTTGTCACGGATGCGGATCTTCTCCTCGATGATCTCGAACGGGCGAATCCGCCCGGCCTCCAGGTAGTGCTCGGTCGAGCCGGGCGCCAGGGTCTCGATGAAGAGGTCCTGCGAGTCGCCATACGCATCGGTCACGCCGAAGGCGATGCCGGCGTTGCGGCCGGCAAGGATTCCCGGAACGGCAGGGAGCGCCGCGCCCACCGCCTCGATCCCGGGGGCAAAGAGGCCGACCGGATGCCAGATGCCGGGCAGCAGCCGCGAATCGAGATGCGGATCGTTGACCACCACGGGCGAGCCGCTGGCGCTGCGACCGGGACCGATCGCCCAGTTGTTGCTGCCCGTCGCAAGCCGCGGCCAGATCGCGTCCGCCCGGGTCGTCCCCGCGGCTGGAAGCACCCGCGTCCGAAACGCTGACCGAGATATTGAAGACATCCCCACCAGACGCGCCACCGCTCATCGTGACTGGAATGGAGCGACCGTCAGGCAGTGGAACGTAGGCCTCTGGTCTGCTGCCAGCATGTAGAGGGCCACCGCCGACGACAAGGTCGACTTGGCATTGCCCCGCGGCACCTCGATGTACGAGCGCCGGAACCGGCGTGTCCCATTGGATTTGACCCAGCCGAAGACCGTCGTGA
>Ga0214917_10007949_pt1 | contig 10553 bp, 12 predicted proteins | sample LL_1208_BB_MetaG_FD_177983 | JGI IMG/M metagenome (GOLD analysis project Ga0214917, IMG submission 177983) | Freshwater microbial communities from Lake Lanier, Atlanta, Georgia, United States - LL_1208_BB | ecosystem: Environmental > Aquatic > Freshwater > Lake | place: USA: Georgia | collected...
CAACATTTTGCCTAATTTAGCTTCGAAAGAGCCTGTAAAGTCTGTTGAAATTTTACCTGTAATTGAAAGGGATGTTGTCAAAAATTTAATAGAAAAAAGAGTAAAAATGGTAGGCGAATTACTACCATTACGAGAAGATAAAATAAGGAAAAGATTACTCAGTTTTATCAAAAAAAACAGAGTAGCTTTGCGATATGAACAAGCTTGCTGCCGACATGTAAAGCAATTTACTGTAGCAGCTTTTTTGTTCTGTGAAGTTTGTGAAACCGCGCATGAAACTCTTAATTGGGAACGTTGTAAAAGTTGCGGATTTTTCAACAAATATAGAATTTAAGGCGCGATTTTGAAGTAAATAATAGGTATAAAATGAATAAAAAAATTACTAAATTATTTCAGATTGTGTCCACAAGTGGAGAAGAAAAATATGCTTTTTGAAGAACAATTATCAAGAAAACCAAACAAATACCCCTGGACTCAGGATTTTATCGATGTAATGGAAGAAGGCCATTGGACTGCCAAAGAATTCAACTTTCAAAGCGACCTCCATGACTACAAAATTTCTTTTACTGACGAAGAAAGAGAAGTGATTAAAAATACACTTTCAGCAATCGCTCAAATTGAAGTGGCTGTAAAAAAGTTTTGGTCTAAGGTTGGCGACAACTTTCCTCATCCAAGTATCAATGATTTAGGAGCTGTTATGAGCCATGTTGAGGTTATTCATAATTTGGCTTATGAGAAGCTTCTTAACGTTCTCAATCTTGATGATGTATTTGAAGAAAATTTGAAACTTGATATTATCAAAGGAAGAGTAAAGTACTTACGAAAATACACTCACAGATACTACGAAAACTCTAAAAAACAATATCTTTATGCATTGGTATTGTTTACGTTGTTTGTAGAAAATGTTTCTCTTTTCTCACAATTTTACGTAATTAATTGGTTTAATCGTTATAAAAATGTTCTAAAAGATACAGCGCAGCAAGTGGCCTATACAGCGAAAGAAGAAACTGTACATGCTCTTGTCGGAATTAAATTGATTAATACCCTTAGAGAAGAATACCCAGAATTATTTGATGAAGAATTTGAAAAAAAGATTCTTGATGAAACTGTAGAAGCTTTTGAATGTGAAGCAAAAATTATTGATTGGATTTTAGGAGATTATGTAGGTGATAAATTAACACCCGAACATCTCAAGAATTTTGTTAAGGATAGACTTAATCAATCGCTAAAAGCAATTGGTTTCCAAGAAGTGTTTGATAGCGTAGATAAAAAGCTCCTCAAAGACACAGAGTGGTTTGATGAAGATGTTCTTGGAAATACCAACACAGACTTCTTCTATGCGCGTCCTGTGAATTATTCAAAAGGAAATAAGAGTTATAATGCGGAGGATTTATTTTAATGAGAAATATTGAGTGGTTGAACGAAGATTCTAGGACATTTTTAGCGAGAGGATATCTCAGAGAAGGTGTAACGGCTGAAGAAAGAATTCAGGCTATCGTTAACACAGCAAGTAAATATCTTTATAAGATACCTGAATTCAAAGAAAAATTTGAAGATTATTTGTCACGAGGATTTTATTCTTTAGCCTCTCCTGTATGGAGTAATTATGGCGAAACAAGAGGTTTACCAATTAGCTGTAACGGTCAATACATAGATGATTCAATGGATGATATTCTGTATAACAACGGCGAAACAGGAATGATGACAAAATATGGAGCTGGAACATCTGCTTATTTTGGAGCGTTACGTGGTAGAGGTTATGACATTTCAGCTGGAGGTAAATCATTTGGCGCGGTCCATTTTATGCAAATGTTTGACACCACTACAAGAATTGTTAGCCAATCTAACGTCAGAAGAGGTTCATTTGCCGCGTATTACCCTGTGGAAGGCCCAGATATCTACGAATTTCTTGAAATAAGAGAAAATGGAAACCCCATTCAAGATATGAGTATTGGTGTTACTATTTCAGATGAATGGATGGAAAGCATGAAATCTGGTGACAAAGAAAAACGAAAACTTTGGGCCAGAATTATCAAAAAAAGATTTGAAACAGGATATCCTTATATTTTTTGGACAGATACTGTAAACAAAAATGCTCCAATCTGGTATAGAGATAAAGGAATAAAAATTCATGCATCAAATTTATGCTCAGAAATTTGCCTTCCAGCAGATATAAACAATTCATTCGTTTGTGATTTGTCTTCAATGAATTTACTATTTTATGATGAATGGAAAAACACTGATGCTGTGGAAATTCTCACTTTTTTCTTAGATGCTGTGATGGAAGAGTACATTGAAAAAACTAAGAATTTACCTTTCATGAATAAGGCCCATAATTTTGCAAAAAACCACAGGGCTCTTGGTACGGGAGGGCTAGGATGGCATTCTTATTTACAGAGCAAATCAATCGCTTTTGAATCAACCGAGGCAAAAATTAAAAATGTGCAAATCTGGAAGTTTATTCAAGAAAAAACAAAACAAGCTTCACAGAGAATGGCATCTTTATATGGTGAACCAGCTATGCTTAAAGGATATGGCATGCGTAATTCAACACTTGTTGCAATTGCTCCCACTACGTCTTCGTCATTTATTTTAGGTCAGGTTTCTCCAAGTATTGAGCCTTTGAATTCAAACTACTTCGTTAAGGATTTAGCTAAAGGTAAATTTACCTACAGAAACCCATACTTACAAATGGTATTAGCAAATTACAATAAAGATGATAATAAAACTTGGAAATCTATATTGTCTCATGGAGGTTCTGTTCAACATCTAGAATTTTTAAGTGAACATGAAAAAATGGTTTTCAAAACTTTTGGTGAAATATCACAAAAAGAAATTGTAATTCAAGCCGCAGCAAGGCAAAAATACATTGACCAAAGCCAAAGTTTAAATCTCATGATTCATCCTGATACCCCTTTGAAAGATGTAAACGAGCTCATGCTTTTTGCATGGGAGGAAGGCGTAAAAACTCTCTATTATCAAAGAGGAACTAATCCAAGTCAAGAATTAGCAAGAAATATCTTAAATTGTGTTAGTTGTGAATCTTAAAATTGTAAAATAATATCATGACTACTGAATATGAAGCAAAGGTTGTAAAAATTTTGGATGCTCTTCATGAACACGAAGAGGAATCAAATATCCATACATTGCAACTTTTGCTTCAAGATATTGACGAAGGATATGTGTTTAAAGTGGTCCTTGAAGAAAAAAATGTTAGAGAATTAGTGAATGCTAGAGACCCTTTGACAAGCAAACAAATGATTGAGCTTGCAATAATGTTGAGACAAAGAGAAGAACCTGTGAAAATGATGGTCCCAACTAATTCTCAAGAAATTTCTGTAGATGATTTACAGCAAACTAAAAAACTTGACCGTCCAAATCGCAATAGAAGACGAAGAAAAAGTAAAAAAAACAGTAATTTAGGTAGCTATAATCGTAAAGATAATTGATGGATAATTACATTGAATTAGCATTAAGGACTGAGCCAACAGCTGAGCAATACGAAACAATAGCTCAAAGATTGGCAGACCCTCAAGTTATCAGGTTGCTTCACGCTTTTGTTGGACTTGCCACTGAGACAGGTGAAATCCTTGATGCTTTGAAAAAGTACGTTTTTTACGGAAAGCCACTAGATTTGGTCAATTTAGCAGAAGAAATTGGTGACTTAAATTGGTATGAAGCAATTGCTACAGACGCTTTAGCTATCTTGCTTGAACAAAATCCTAATGACTTAGAAAAAACAATCAAGGAAACAAATATTGCTAAATTAAAAGCAAGATATCCAGATAAATTTTCTGAAACTAATGCAGTAATTAGAGATTTATCTACAGAGCGTGATATTTTAAACGAAGTTGAAGAATCTAAAAAAATGATTCGATATGGAGAAGAAAAAAATGGCTAAAACTATAAACTATTCGGAATCCAAAGAATTACTTAAAGTGGCAAAAGACCTTAAAGCTAGGTACATTAATCTTGTTGGATATGTAGATTTAGATAAAATTTTCTTTGCATACAAGGGCGGAGATATTCGTGATGATTTTACTTATGAAGTTTTAGGTCTTAAAAATGAGTGGGTAAAACACACTCAAGATTCTCAAGAAGATGCTAAAGTTTATTGCATTGCTATGACTTATGATTTTTATCAAAAAACTGAAGGTTCTCTTTTGCAATGGATTATACTTGATTGTCTCTACTCATGCCACCCTAAAATGGATGGAAAAATTAGAAGAAAAGATGTGCATGAGTTTTCTAGAATCATGAATACTCTTGATGATTTGGGGCATTTAAAAGATTGGAGAAAAAACACTCACCTCCCAGAGCTACTTGGTGACGAAACTATTGTTTTTGGTTTAGAGGAAGAGGATGAGTCTATATAATAAATACCGACCTAAATCATTTTCTGATTTGGTGCAAAGCAAGTATAACAAAGGGCTGTCGAAAGACAGCCTTACACACCATGCTTATTTATTTTTTGGGCCTCCAGGCACAGGTAAAACTTCCGCCGCAAGACTATGCATGGCTGAGTATTTGAGCGATAAAGACAGGCACTTAGCTATTTCTGGGTCACATCCAGATTATGTTGAAATAAATTGCGCGTCAAATAATGGTGTGGATGATGTTAGAGAAATAATCTCAGATATTGTAAGCACAGCCCCAGTTCAATCAAAATATAAATTCATAGCATTCGATGAAAGCCACATGCTAACGACACAAGCTCAAAATGCTCTTCTTAAAACAGTAGAGGAGCCTCCAAGCCATGTAAAATTTTTCTTTTGCACTACTGAAATTAATAAAGTACTTCCAGCAATTCGTTCACGTTGTCAAATAGTTCCTTTTGTTAAACTTTCAGATAAGGCCTTGATGCAAATAATTAAAAACATTTGTTCTGGAGAAAGTATAAACTTCAATGAAGAATCAACTCAAATGGTAATTTCATTAGCTGATGGCTCTGCAAGAAGTGCAATTAATATTTTTGAGCAATGCGCTTCAGTTTTTGATAATCCTGAAGCAGTAGGGCAAATAGTGGGTACAACAAGTATATCGAACTTCAAAACGCTCACAGAATATATTTGTGAGAAACAAAGCGTAAAAGCGATACAATTACTTGATGAAATTTTTAATAATTCTGTAGACCCAGGTTCTGTCATGAACAAGTATGCAGATTATTTAGCTGACTTAATTACACAAAGGTTGATAAATAAAGATAGCGTTCCTTTTGATGGCAAAAAACTTTTAATAATTGCAGATTGTGTTACAGTAATTTTAAAAGATTTTAAAATTTTACAAAATATAAAACTTATTTCAAAAATTAACGTACTAAAAACACTAAGTAAGCTATAATTTAGGTAATTTTTTGTAAAATTAACCTAATGCAAGATAGTGAACACATTTTAACAACTTTAGCACGAAAAGCCAAAGATGGTTGCCAAAAATCATTTGACGAAATACTTAAAATTCTTGACCCAGAAATAAAAAAAATAGCACACAAATTTTATATTGTTGGAAGCGATGAGCAAGATGTAATACAAGAATGTAGATTAGGAGTTTGGAAGGCAGTTAAAGATTTTGATTCTGATGCAGGTATGTCTTTTAAAAACTTTAGTTTGAGTTTGTGTGTCAAAAGACATCTGATTACAGCTATGTCACATGCAAATACACAAAAATTTAAATTACAAAATGAGGCTGTTAGTTTGAGCGCTCCAGTTTCACAAAGCGATGATGAAGGCATACAAACTTATGCAGATTATATTCCAGACCCTAACAGCGACCTTCTAAATCATTACATAATACAAGAAGAATACAACACAAACTTAGAAATGATTTCAGAAAGATTAACAAAATTAGAAATGTCTATTTTTGGGCAATATGCATACTCATCTTCATACAAAGATATAGCTGATGCGCTTCAAGTAAAGCCAAAAACTGTAGATAATGCCCTAATGAGAATTAGAAAAAAATCTTCTGAAACTTATCAGCTATATTTAGAAACTCACTCTCAAATAAACATTGGTTTTTCTTCGCTTGGTACATCTTTCAGCACCTCTTTGCTTGTTGAAAGCATAGTTGGATTTACAACAAATCTTTCGGTATTTTAAGCGTATAATTTAGTATGAAAGCAATTTTGTCCACTGATTTACTAGGCAGTGCTTTATCTAGATGTTATGATGCCTGTGAAAAAAAGGCTTTAGAATCAATTGTTAAACTCTCATTTAAAGATTCTAAGTTATTACTCTCGGCTAAAGGTGCATTTTCTTATTATGAAGAAGAAATGTCCACAATTTCCGTAGATAATGATTCTGAGTTTTGCATAAAAACAGTCACTTTACTTGAATTTGTTAAATATATTTCTTCAGAAAGTTTAATAATGGTTTATGATGAAGAAAAAAAATCATGCTTAGTTTCTAGCTCCGATAAAAAATCTAAATTAGCATTACAAATAGCAGAAGTAACTGTTGAATTGGGTCAAATGCCAAATTATCAAGTAGAATTTGATGTAGATAACGCCCATGAGTTTATAGCAAAGCTTAATTATGCTTCAAAATTTTGCTCAAATAATTTTCAAGATTATCCTCTTACAGCAATTTGCTGTGAAGCTGACATAGATAACTTTACAATTCAAAGTACAAACGGTCCATATTATTATTCATCGGAAATAAAAATCAACAATCAGCAAAATGCCATGCAAATTTTTCTTCCTAAAAAATCTGCATCAATATTAAAAAATGTTTTTCACGAACAGCTTTTTGATAAATGTTCTATTAGCCATCGTGCTGTTTTATTTGAATCTAATAACTGCAAACTTATTTTCTTTGTTCTTGAAAGCAATAACACATTTCCAGACCAAGTATCAGATTGGATTAAAAAAGATTCTCAAGCTAGTATAAAAGTTTCAGTGTATGAATTATCTAAAACACTTAAATTTTTTAATGGTGTTTTTCAAGATGCTTCAGTAAATTTTAATATCAAAGATAATAAATTAACATTAGAATCTAAACAAAATAATGTTGCGTCTAAAGAAAGCGTGGTGGTAGAAGAGTGCACAGGCGATGCCAAATCCGCTTACAACGCGAAATATTTTCTGGATTGCCTTGAATCTCTTCAATCTTCTTGGGTGAATTTAGATTTCATCGAAATGAGTACAGATTTTTATCTTTGTAAATTAACACATGGAGAAACATTAATCTTATTATGTCCAACTACATTTTAGAAGGCGAATCTTTTTTTATTCTTGAAAAACTTTCTGAATTAATAGAGGGAAAAAAGATTGAAATAAATCCTGAAAAAATTGATACGATTTCTTTACTAAAAAAAGTAGACTACTATGTATTTTTTGACCCTGACAAAGAAACGCTTGAAAAACACAATCTGAATAATTTTATTGTGTGTTTTATGGATAAAAATACAGACCAAAGATTAGATTATATCAAAAAGTTAAAACAAAAATCTCAACTAATAACTTTTGAGCCAATTCCTAATACAGATTTTGATTCACTGAAAAAAATTTTCCCAATGTTTGAAACATTGAATAATTCTTTGCCTTTTAAAAAAACAAGTTTAAAATTCAAAGGTGCTAAACAAAATTATGAATGGTTTGATTTGTGTTTAATTTACGATTTTTATCATCTTAATGACGTTAATATTTACAAATTGATGTTTGAATCATATTTTGATATTTGGCGATTTTCTGATTTTCTTTGGAGCGGAAATGTGCGCTGTTTAGAGCAAGTTAAATTTATTAACGATAAAAATTTTGAAGATTATTTCAATAGAATAAGAGAAACTTCAAAAGATTATCTTGAAGTATATTCTACAAATACTTCAAATTTTTTTACTCACAAAAAATTGTATCCTGAAACAATCATAACGAATGAGTTTAGATTTTTAAAAGTAAAAGAAAAATTAAATTTAATTAAATCAGATTTTGTTTTAGATTGTGTTGGTTATTTTGACACATGCCTAAAAAATGTTAGAGAGGGCTCTAACCCGAAATTAGAATTAATAAAACTATTTTATCAATTCAAACAAAATGCTTTCTAACGATTACGTCCATATAGATTATTTAGTAGAAAAAGTCAAGAAAAATGATTCCAATGCTTTGTGCGAATTGCATGATTTTTACAAGCCAATAATCTGGGCTAGTGCAAACAGAGTGTGCAAAAAATATCCTTCTGTTGAAAAAGACGATTTGATTTCTGAAAGTATTTTAATTTTAAAAGAATTATGTGATAAGTATGATAAAAATAAAAGTTTTTTTTCTTATTTCTTAGAAACAAGAATTCAATCTTACATGATAGCAAAGGTAAAATCAAAATATATTGAAAATGTTTCAATCGTTTCACTTAATGAATATGATTCATACGAGCCCTGTGAAAATTGTAGTATTTTTGAAGACCACAGTGAGCTTAGAGAAGAGATTAATAATTTGCCCGATAAACTTCAACAAATTATTAATCTTATTTATTTTAAACAACTTACCCAATCTGAATGCTCTGTCATTTTGAACGTTTCACAAGCAGCAATTAGCAAGCGTCTAAACAAAGCAATAAAAATTCTCAAAGAAAATTTAGAAAAACGGTTATAAAATAACACACTTATTATTACTATATTTTTGTGCTTCTATTTTTTAGAAGTGTTCAAGAGGGTTCTCATGCAAAAAAAAGACAGTGAAATTTTTTACAATTGGACAAATTCCAACAACACCAACGACAAACTACAATTCCGCACCATTCAATCAAGAATTGCTCCACTCTTAGAAAGAAATGCTTTCACTCACTCAGAAATTGAAGAAATTTTGATTGCTGAAGGTTATAAGCAAAATCTTATCAAAGAAGCCTTGAAATCTTCTGAGGCAGAAGAAGAAGTGGAAGAACTGGTTGCTGAGGAAACTTTACCTAAAAAGTATTCTGACCTATCGCATAAGTTTGAAAAATTTCTTGAAGCTAAAGGACCCACTAAGTTTGTAAAAGTAATGACACAAGGTGAAAACCCTCTCATAAAGCTCTCAAAAAAAGACCTAGATACTTTCCAAAAAATTGCAGACACTGCATACACAAACTCTGTTCATTATGCCACTCTTCATGCATTTATGAAGCCGTCAATTATTTCTGAACTTGCTGAAAATGTTTGCCGAGCAAGAAAAATACGTTCAAATTGCAAAGTAGCTCAAGTGGATGATGGAGTATTTAAAATTGAGCATAATGGAAAAACAGTAAAGGCTTCCTTTAAGCCAGTAGTTTCAACTAGCACAAAATTTGCCAGTTCAAACTACGGAGAATTTGGTTTTCCAGATGAGTATGTAATTTTAGCTTATGAGGAAGCTTCTCCATATTCTAAAATTAAAAAAGACTTAGGATTTTAAATTTAATCCTTTTCCATATACAGGTTAATTAAGTTCATTAGCCTGTATAATTTATTTATGACATCATCAAACGAGCCAGTAATTGATAATATTATTTTAGATGATACCAGTTTATCAAAAATAGAAAATGATGATTTAGTTTTATTCAGCTCTTTAAAAGCTGATGCAAAACCAATTCTTCCATACAAAATAAATGTTTCAGGAATTGAATACCCACAGCTTTATTCTTCAAAATGTGCTATTTGCAATTCGCCACACAGAACATTACTAGAACATGTTTTCATTGATTGCGGAAAAAAAGTTAATACAACAATTAAATTTTTTGAAAAACATTTTGGCGCCAGGTTAAACTGGACTCAAATTAGTCAACATGTAAAGTATCATTGTGATTTAAATAAAATTGAAACACCAGGTTTATTGCACTATGAAGATAGAGAAAATGAACTATCTAGATGGAAATACAGAGAATTTGAATTAGCAGAAACTATGATTCTGATGGAAATAAACGATGTTAGAGGCATCACTGCTAAAAACTCTGATGATATTTTGAGAAGAGCGGCCATGATTGAAAAACTTTCTGGCAAGCTATTGATGATTAAAGAGAAAAGAGATGATAATTCACTTGGATTGCCAAATGTGTTTGAAGTGTTACATGAAATTCATGAACTTATGATTAATGATGAAGACAAACGAATCATAAGAGAAAAGACTAAACAATTGAGAAAGTCTATTACATAATATGGATAAGAAAAAGCAACAAAAACAATTAGTAGAGCAACGCGAAAAAATGCTTAGAGATGCTGCAAAACTTGAGCAGCTTTTTGCAGAATTTGATGGTGAATCTATAAATGTAGAATATGCATCCCGTTACGAAGTTCCGCCCCCTGAAACAAAAGACCAATCTAAATATAATCCAAATAAAATGGTGGATATTGAGACTTTTATTACTCACCCATACTTTTTAAATTTAAGACCATATCCTTGGCAAATTTTAGCTCTTAAGTTATTTTACGCTGGTTCAGAAGGCAACACTATCATAGAATTTAACGATGCAAAAAAGGATGAAGTAGATGGATGTTCAAGTTGTGTGTGGAAATATGTCTTGGACAATGAAACTGAATGTGCTGAAAAAATTGAAAAAGAAGAAAATTATCAACCAGTTTTAAAACCAATCAATTCTAAATGCTTAAAGTGT
>Ga0214917_10007952_pt1 | contig 10551 bp, 10 predicted proteins | sample LL_1208_BB_MetaG_FD_177983 | JGI IMG/M metagenome (GOLD analysis project Ga0214917, IMG submission 177983) | Freshwater microbial communities from Lake Lanier, Atlanta, Georgia, United States - LL_1208_BB | ecosystem: Environmental > Aquatic > Freshwater > Lake | place: USA: Georgia | collected...
GGGCGACTGGGGGCGCTGGGCTGGGTGGCCACCGCCTGGGAGGCGATGGCGGCCTTTCCGCCGCCACCGGCCTCGGCCACGAGAAGACGCGTTTGGCTGGGGGCGATCTCAAGCGCGTCAGGGACGGTGGGGGAAACGGAATCCGGCGGTGCGCCGGGCGAAAGGGAAAGACGGGTTTGGGTGGGGGCAACCGTCTCCAGCATGTTTTCCCCGCGGGAATCAAGGACCAAGAGCGAAAAAGAGAGGAGGAAAAAGAGAGTTCGCATGGTTAGAAACGGTAAATCAGGTTCAGACCGGTACCGGCGTTGAAGGCTTCAAACGTGCCGGTTTCCTCGACCTGGGTGCTATCGCTTTTGGTCCAACTCACAAAGGCGCGCAGGGAGAGATATTCGATGGGGGACCAAGTCACCGATGCCCCGTACGTCTGCTGGATGTCCAGACGGTCGTAATTATTAAATTGTTTTTCCGATGGAGGGGTATCAGGGCTGGTGCCGGGTTGGAGGCCTGTATATTTTGCTAATCGAAAACTTGCATAGATTTGTGTGTTTAACTCGCGCATGGGGTTTGTGACCCAGGCAAAAGTAAGATTATTGTCCGTCCGTGAAAAATTGGTGGGATCCGCCAACACATAGGAGGTCCGTGCGGTGACCGAAACAGACTGAATTTCGGCAAAGTTTTTGAACCAAGTGGCCTGCCAGGCAAACGGGTATTCGCTGAGAAAATTGTCCCAGCTCGACCAATTCCTGCCGGTTCCTTCGTAGATGTTAGCCTGAACGGAAAACTCGAGGTAAAGGTCTTCGGAGAACGCCCAACCCAAGGAGCCGTAGGGGTTGGCTACTTGGAAGTTGTTACTTGAAATGCCTTTCTCGTTGAAGTCCGGAGGGCCTGGTTCCGCCTGGGCATAGGTGTAAAACTGGTAACGGAATCCTCCTCGGGGAAAAAACATGGAGTACTGCTCATCCTGAATTTTCGGGGCGAATCCGATTTCCGGGGTGGTGATGATTTGCCAGGCAGCAAACGTGGAGCTGACCGACGAGGCGTAGAGAACATTGCTGTTGTAAAAAGCTTGGGTATCCACCGTCAAAAAGAACCAGGGTTTTCCCTCTTTCTGGGTCATAATTTGGACGTCGCCCATGTCCGGTGAAAGAGGACGAGCGGTCACAGATTCCTCTTCGATCGTCTTGGGGCCTCCAAGTGATTCCGTCTGTTTCAAATCCTGACGGAGTTGCGCATCCTGCCGGGTCTGGGAGGAGACGGCTGCCGCGGCAGACGGCGTCTGTCCCCAGATCTGGGCTGAATTTAAAAAGAGAATTCCACCCCCCCAAAGGAGGATCGTCCCCAAGGATTTTCGGGTTTTTGCCCATGGTGGCCCGTTGTTCCAATTCACCGCCTCTTTTTAATAAAAAGAAAAAGAAACACAACAAATAGACACTCGAAAATATGTATACTATATATAGTTTTTACTTTAAAAAATGTAATTTTTATATCGTTAATTGGAAACGCTTTTTCCCGATCAATTGATGGGGGATGTTCGCCTAATGTCAGAAAAAAATTCAGATTCGAACCTTCAAGGATCTTTTCTTTCTTTTTATTTTGCGGAATTTGGCAAAAGGCTGGGCATCAGTGGGATTCCCGCTAGTTCGAGCGGAAGGTGAATTTCAACAAGGCCCTGCTGGATCCCAGCATACTGTTCTTTGTGCTCGGGGTCGGGGCCGGGTTGATTCGTTCCAATTTGGCCATTCCCTCGCAAATGGCCCGTTTTTTGGCCCTGTATTTGCTGATGGCGCTGGGTCTCAAGGGTGGTTTTTCACTGGCCCAAAGCGGGTTTCACTCCTCCGTTCTGGTGGATCTGGGGTTGGCGGTATTTCTGGCGGTCACGGTTCCCCTGGCGGCTTTTGGATTGCTGAAACGGATCATCGCACCGCTCAACGCCGCCGCGGTGGCCGCCGCTTATGGTTCCGTCAGTGCCGTCACCTTCATCACCACGATGCAGTTCCTGGAAAACCGGGGTATTGAGTTTGGCGGTCACATGTCGGCCGGGCTGGCCCTGATGGAGTCACCCGCCATCCTTTTTGCCGTTTTCATGGCCAATTTGATCCGGGCGCAATCGCCGAAACGGCGGCCCCAAGCACCCGTTGCCGATGCCTCGCCCCGGCACGTCCTGCAGGAGTCCTTTACCGAGGGAACCCAGATCCTTCTCCTCGGCAGCATGGTGGTGGGCTATTTCACCGGAGAGGGGGGCAAGTCGGTGATGCAGCCGTTCACGGGGGACATCTTCAAGGGGATGTTGGCGTTCTTTCTTTTGGATATGGGCATCGCCACCGCCGCTCATTTCAAGGATCTGAAAAAAGTTCCCAAACGGCTGGTCGTGTATGGAGTGGTGGGGCCGCTCGTTCATGCCTGTTTTGCCCTCTGGCTTTGTCAGGCCTTCGGCGTCTCCGTGGGGAACGGCGTGCTCCTGATGGTGCTCGCCGCCAGCGCCTCCTACATCGCGGTGCCGGCCGTGATCAAGCACGCCATCCCCGAAGCCTCGCCCTTGCTCTATCTGGGCATGCCGCTGGGACTGACCTTTCCGTTTAACATTCTTGTGGGGATTCCCCTTTACGTGGGGCTGGCGGAAAAGTTTTTGCGCTGAACCGACCCGCTAGCGGACTTGGCGGGCCTTCTTAATCATCTCCGAGCCGTCCTCTTTGCACTTCCCGCAATGCGCGTGAACGGAGGACCAGGAGAGACCGACTAGAATCACGACCAGGATCATCAATCTCATCGGCTTCCAGTATTCAGTTCGGGAGGGCGGTGTCAACGCCCTGCGTCAGCACCCATCCGGCGGAGTTGGTCGCCGAGCAGGTTGAAAAGCAGCAGGCAACCCACCAGCACCGCCGCAGGAAAGACGATCAGCCACCAGGGAGTTTCGACGGGGTTCAACATGGAGGCACCATCGGCAAGCAGGGTCCCCCAACTCGCGAGCGGAGCTTGTACGCCAAGACCAAGAAAACTGAGGAAGGACTCCTCAAGAATCACCGCGGGCAGGGCCAGGGTCAGGTAGGTGATTACAATGGGCAGGACCTGGGGGAGGATTTGTCGAACGAGGATCACGGGGGTGCTTTGGCCAATCAGCCTGGAGGACAAGACAAAGGGCCGCTCCTTGATGGTGAGAACCTGGGCGCGGACGATCCGGGCGAGGGTGAGCCACTCGACCAGGCCCAGACCGACAAAAAGCAGGAGGAGACGCGCATGGGTGGCGAAGGGGGCAAAAAGGGTTCCGTCCAGCATGGCTTTGAGTTTCAGGTCGAACAGGCTGATCAGGACAATGACGAGGACAATCCGGGGCAGGGCGTACAGCACGTCCACAAAACGCATCATCAGGTTGTCGACCCTTCCACCTGTGTAGCCGGCGATCAGGCCGTAGACCACTCCGACCAGAAGGCTGATCGAGGCGCCGACGAAACCCACCAGCAGGGAGATCCGGGCGCCGTACATCAGACGGGTAAGGAGGTCGCGGCCGTGTAGATCGGTTCCGAGCCAGTGATGGGAGCTGGGCGGGAGCAGGTGGTTGTCGGAAAGCTCTCCCACGTCGTAGGGGCTCCATATCGGTCCCAGGATGGCTGCCAAGAGCAGGAGACCAAGAAGGCCAAGGAGGATGAGGGCTGAACGGGTCAACTTCATGAAGCGGCGCGGATCCTTGGATCCAGCAGGGCGGTCAGCCAGTCGGCGATGAGGTTGAAGAGAAGAAGAAGGAGGCAGTAAACCAGAACCACGCCGGAGACGAGAAAGACGTCCCGATTGATGACGCCGTTAACGAAAAACTGGCCGATCCCGGGGACGGCAAAGACCTCCTCAATCACGAGACTGCCGGTGAGAATATTGGCGGCGAGGGGGCCGGCATAGGCCACGAGCGGGAGCACCGCCGGACGGAGGGCATGCAAATAAACCAGTTTCGTTTCCGTGACACCCTTGGCGCGGGCGGTGCGGATGAAGTCGGAACCGAGGGTTTCCAGCAGGCCGCCGCGGGTGAGGCGGGCACAGACCCCGATGAAGGGAATGGCCAGACAGATGGCCGGTAGGACCAGTTGGGAGAGGGTCCCCCAACCCGCGGGGGGCAGTAGCTTCAGTCCGAATGCGAAAACCAGGACCGAGACAGGTGCGAGGACGAAAGTGGGGGTGGAAAGTGTGAGCAGGGCCACGGAGTTGAGGAACGAGTCCGTTTTCCTGCCGTAGTGAGCGGCTGCCCACGCGCCAAGCGGGACTCCCAATCCAAGGGCGAGGGAGAAGGAAATGGAGCCAAGCAGGAGTGAGCGGGGAAGGGATTGACCGATGATTTCAGCGACGGTTCGGCCGCGAAATTTCAACGAGTCGCCAAGATCGCCCCGCAGGACGTTTCCGCCATAGCGAACCAACTGCTCGGCCAAGGAACCCGATAGACCGAACTTTTCCTCCAGCATCGCCTTGGTGCGGGGATCCAGCGCCCGCTCAGTGGCAAAAGGAGAGCCGGGGGCAATCCGGACGAGAAGGAAGCAAAGAGCGAGAACGGCTAGCACCACAGGGATGGAGGAGAGCAAACGGCGGGTGACGAAGCTGAGCATCGGCTATTTTCCTTTGGGGCCGATTTCGGAAAAGGGGTGCTCATCGAGAAGGTTCGGGAGGAGACCATCCCATTTTTTGGGGTCGAACATCAGGCATCCGACGAAATGATAAAGGGGAAGGATCGGCATGGCCTGAAGGATAAGGATCTCCTCGGCCTGGCCCAGGAAGCGCAGGCGGACGGCGGCGTTGGGCTCGGCCTGCGCCTTGGCGAGAAGGTTGTCATAGGAGGGGTCCGACCAGCCGGTGCGGTTATTTCCGCGTCCGGTGGCAAAGCAGTCGAGGAACGTCAGCGGGTCATCGTAATCACCGACCCAACTGGAACGGGCGATATCAAAATCCAGCGTGTCGAGAGAGCGAAGGTACGTCGCCCACTCCTGATTACGCAGCTCCACTTGGACCCCGAGGGTTCTCTTCCACTGGGCTTGCAATTCCACGGCAATCTGTTCGTTGAGTTCGGATTTGTTGTAAAGGATGGAGATGCGGGGAAATCCTTCGCCGTTGGGATAGCCAGCCTCGCGGAGAAGGGCTTTGCAGGTGAGGGTGTCCTGGACGGGGCCGGAGGGCGGAAGGTAACCGGGCACCCCGCGCGGGGTCAGGGAGAGGGCGATTGGTTCGCCCCCGCGGGTGATCTTTTCCACGACCGCCTCTTTATCGATGGCCAGACTGAAGGCGCGCCGGACCTTGGGGTTATCGAAGGGGGGACGGGTCACGTTGAAGCGATAGAAGTAGGTGGCGAAAAGCGGGGCGGGATGAAAGTCGGGGCGGCCGCGGAGCTTGGGCAGAATCAGGGAAGGGATTAGCCCCTTGTCCAGGAGCACATCGGCCTGGCCGGAGGAGTAGAGGTTGAAGGCGGTGCTGGCCCGGGTGACGGCGAGGGCATCGATCCGGTTCAGGCGCACCCGGTCGGCGGAGTGGTACCGGGGGTTTTTTTGCAGGGAGACCCGGTCATTGACCTGCCAGGCTTTTAACAGATACGGGCCGTTGCCCACCCAGTGTTCCGGACGGGTCCAGCGATCGCCGTATTTTTCGACGGTTGCCCGGTGGACGGGAAGATAGGTGGTGAAGGAGATGAGGGAGGGAAAGAAAGGAACGGGATTTTTTAGGCGCACCCTCAAGGTGCGGTCATCCGGGGCGGCAATCTCCACGGATTCGGCCGATGCCCGGCCGGCCTGAAAATCCTCGGCTCCCCGGATGAAGAAAAGAATTTCGGCGTAGGGGGAGGCGCTGACAGGATCGAGGGCGCGCAACCAGCTGTAACGAAAATCTGCGGCGGTCACGGGGTCTCCGTTGGACCATTTCAGGCCGGGTCGCAGCGTGAAGGTGTAGGTTTTCCCATCCGGGGAGACGGACCAGCTTTCCGCCGCCGCGGGGATGGATTTGCCCCGGGCGTCACGGCGGGTCAGGCCCTCATACAGGGCGGCACAGATTCTTCCCTCCAGTTGCCCGGAGACGAGGGCGGGATCGAGGGTTTGGGGTTCGGCCCCATTGCAAATCACGAGGTCGGCCCGCGGGCCCGAGTTGCACCCGGAAAGGAAAGTTAGACCCCAGAGGCCCAGCCAACCGGGAAGCACCCGGCGGAAGATCATCAGGGCTTGGCAGGGGCCGGTGCGGCGGGGGGGGCAGTCTCGACCGGGGCGGGGGCGACGGCGTTGGTGACGAGGTTGTTGGTGATGGCCACCGCCACGGGCTTGGTGAGCTCCTCCTGGAGCTTGGGGCCGGCGGTCTGCCGGTGGCTGTAGAGGAGGGCGAGAATGAGGGTGAGAACCATGAAGATCGAGCCGAGCCAGATGGTGCCCTTGGTCAGCACATCGGACGTTTGGGCGCCGAAGATGGAATCCGTAAAACTGCCACCAAAAGCTGCGCCGAGCCCCTCCGAACGGGGCTTCTGCATGAGAACAAGCAGGGTCAAAAGAATGCAAACGAGGATATTGACCCCCAGCAGGATGTAGATGGCGATATTAATCATTTTCGGAAGCCCGGACCGGCCGGGTAGATTCAATGATATGGAAAAAAGAGCGCGCGTCGAGACTGGCTCCGCCGACGAGGAAGCCGTCGATATCCTTCTCGGCCATGAGTTCCGCGGAGTTTTCCGGCTTCACACTACCCCCGTAGAGGATGCGGATATTTTTGCCTTCCGGGCCAAACAGGTCAGAGAGGATGGTCCTGATCTTGTGATGAACGTCATTGGCCTGCTTGGGCGTGGCCACCTTCCCGGTGCCGATGGCCCAGACGGGCTCGTAGGCGATGACCAATTCCGAAATCCGCTCCCTAGCAAAACCTTGGAGGGATCCGCGGACCTGGGTCTCCACCACTGCCATGGTCTCTTTGGCTTCGCGCTGGGCAAGAGTTTCCCCAACGCAGACGATGGGGCGAAGGTGGTAGTCGGCGGCAGCCACCGCCTTGGCCGCGACGGCGGCGTCGGTCTCGTTGAAATACTGCCGCCGCTCCGAATGACCGAGGATGACGTAGCGTACCCCCAGGTCGCGGAGCATGGGGCCGGAAACTTCGCCGGTGAAGGCACCCTCCTTGGATTGGTGCATGTTCTGGGCGCCCAGGGCCAGAACGCTATGACGACCCAGGGTCTCGCCGGCGACAGGCAGGGAGGTGAAGGGTGGGCAGACCACCATGTCGACGTTGGCGATCTTCTGGACTCGCTGAACGATATCCTCGATCAGGCTTTTGGTGTCTGACGCGGTGCGGTGCATCTTCCAGTTGCCGGCAACGAAGGGCCGACGGGGGATGACTTTCCTGAGTTTGGTCATTTTTCGTTGAGGGCGGCGACGCCGGGCAGGATTTTTCCCTCCAGGAATTCCAGGGAGGCGCCTCCGCCGGTGGAGATGAAGGTGACCTGTTTGCCGACGCCGGCCTTTTTCACGGCTTTGACCGAGTCCCCTCCGCCGATGATGGAGACGGCCTTGGTGTTGGCGGCCACCGCCTTGGCGATGGCAAAGGTACCCTCAGCGCAGGCGGGAATTTCAAACACCCCCATGGGTCCATTCCAAAGAATCGTGCCAGCACCGGCAATCTCCTTGGCAAAGGTTTCCCGGGCCTTCGGCCCGATATCGACACCTTCCCAACCCTCGGGAATTTCTTCGCCGGGCCGGGTGAACTTCCCCGGGGAAACCTGGCGACCGGCGAAGTCGAGCTGCTCCACAATGAGACTGTCTTCCGGGAGGAGGAACTTCACCCCGCGCTTCTGGGCCTCGGCGAGGATCTCCTTGGCAAGACCCACCTTGTCGGGCTCGTTGAGGGATTTCCCGATCTTTTTGCCTTGAGCGAGGCGGAAGGTGTAGGTCATGCCGCCGCCGATCAGAATGGTGTTGGCCTTTTGAAGGAGAGTGCGCAGAACCCCGATTTTATCGCCCACCTTGGCGCCGCCGAGAATCACAAGGAAAGGGCGCTTGGGGCTGGAGAGTTCGGTGCCGAGGTAACGAAGCTCTTTCTCCATGAGAAGACCTGCGGCGGCCTTCTGGGCAAGGCGGGCGCAAGCTTCGGTGGAGGCGTGGGCGCGGTGGGCCGAGCCGAAGGCGTCATTGACGTAAAACTTGGCGGCGCCAAGAAGCTTCTTGGCGAAGGCGGTGTCGTTCTTTTCCTCCTCGGCGTGAAAACGGACGTTTTCGAGAAGTAGGACCTCGCCCGGCTTAAGATCCGCACGAAGTTTGTCCGCCTCTGGCCCCACGCAGTCGGGGGCGAACTTTACCGGTTTCCCAAGGACCTTGGCGAGATGGGCGGCCACCGGCTTCAACGAATATTTTTCCTCCGGCTTGCCCTTGGGGCGGCCCAAGTGGCTGGCGAGGACGAGGGAAGCGCCCTTCTCCAAAAGGAGCTTCAGGGTGGGGAGGGTTTCCTGGATCCGGGTATCGTCCGAGACCTTGGGGCCCTCGGGAGAAGGTTCGAAGGGGACATTAAAGTCCACCCGGACGAAGACCTGCTCGCCTTTGGGGTGGAGATCGTGGACGGTCAGCTTGGCCACAAACGAATCAACCTGCGATGTGCTTGAGAAGATCGACGCAGCGGTTGCTGTAGCCCCACTCGTTGTCGTACCAGCTGACGAGCTTAAAGAACCGTTTGTTCAGACCGATGCCCGATCCCGCGTCGAAGATGCTGGAGGAGGGGCAGTGGATGAAATCGGACGAGACCACCTCGTCCGCGGTGTATTCGAGGATGCCCTTGAGATAGGTCTCGGAGGCCTTTTTCATGGCCGCGCAGATCTCCTCGTAGGAGGTGTCCCTGGTGGTTTTGACGGTAAGATCGACCACGCTGACGGTGGGGGTGGGCACACGGAAGGCCATGCCGGTGAGTTTTCCCTGCACTTCGGGGCAGACGAGGCCGACGGCCTTCGCGGCACCGGTGGTGGAAGGAATGATATTGATGGCGGCGGAGCGTCCGCCTTTCCAATCCTTGCGGGAAGGACCGTCCACCGTCTTTTGCGTGGCCGTGTAGCTATGGACGGTGGTCATGAGGCCTTCCTCAATGCCAAAACCCTCTTTCAGGAGGACGTGGACGACAGGGGCAAGGCAGTTTGTCGTGCAGGAGGCATTGGAAATGATGTGGTGCTTGGCGGCGTCATACTTGGTGTGGTTGACGCCCATGACGACGGTGATGTCCTCGCCTTTGGCGGGGGCTGAGATGATGACCTTCTTGCATCCGGCAGCGATGTGCCCCTTTGCTTTGTCAGCCTCGGTGAAGAGGCCGGTGGATTCGACCACGAAGTCGACCCCTAGTTCCTTCCAAGGGAGGGCAGCCGGACCCTCTTTGACGGCGAGACACTTGATTTTGTGGCCATCGACCACCAGCACGTCGTCTTCGGCGGCGGAGGGGGAGGATTTCTCGCTGCGGACCTCGCCTTGGTAGCGGCCTTGGACGGAGTCGTATTTGACCAGGTAGGCGAGGTTGTCGGCCGGAACCAGGTCGTTGACCGCCACAACGTCGAATTTTTTGCCCAGCAGGCCTTGTTGGCAAAGTGCCCGGAAAACCAGTCGGCCAATCCGGCCGAACCCATTGATCGCGATTTTGTGTTTGGTAGCCATAGATTTAAGACGAAAACCTAGCGAAAACGGGTTGGGTGCGTCAATGAAACTGCCGGGGTGGAATCCGGTGATTTAAGGACGGGCGAGGAAGGAAACACAGGTCTGGCCGTATTCCCGGCGCCAGACTTCCTCGAGGGGGAAATTCACGGACCATTGGGCGCGGTGGGAATGCTCCCAGACGATTCGACCGCCGGGCACAAGAAGACGATCGAGGCCGGCGGTGATGTTCCAGGAAGAAAGCTCCTCGGGGGTCTGGTCGTAAGGGGGATCGAGAAAGATCAGATCAAAAGATTCGGCCGGTCCGGTAGGAATCCAGTTCTCCACGGGGGTTTCGAGCACGGGGAAGTTGTAGGCAAGGGCATCAAGGTTGTGGCGGAGGGATTCGGCGGTGCGATGGTTGTGCTCGATGAAGACCGCGGACTTGGCTCCGCGGCTGAGCGCCTCCAATCCGTAGGCGCCGGTGCCGGCAAAGAGGTCAAGCACGCGGGCATCAGGAACCCAGTTGGCGAGGGCGGAGAAAACAGCCGCACGGACGCGATCCTGGGCCGGCCGCAGACCCGGTATCACCGGAACCTCCAGTTGGCGGCTGCAGTGGACGCCTCCCGTGATGCGGAGATGCCCCATGCCGCTCCGGCGGGGGTGACTCGGGCGCTTTCCTTCGGTATGACGTGGGGATGTCGACCTCATCCGGCAACCCTTGGTGTATCATCCTGAATCCCGCCGCCAAGGGCGATCAGGCGAGAAAAACAATCGACCGGATCGGTAAACTGGCCCCCGAGGCGAAAATTCTTTTGACGGAAAATCCCGGGGATGGGGAGCGACGGGCGAAGGAGGCGGTGGCCATGGGATTCAAAACCATCGTGGCAGCCGGAGGGGATGGAACGGTCAACGAGGTGCTCAACGGGATCGACCCCTCCAAGTGCGCCCTGGGGATCCT
>Ga0214917_10007953_pt1 | contig 10550 bp, 10 predicted proteins | sample LL_1208_BB_MetaG_FD_177983 | JGI IMG/M metagenome (GOLD analysis project Ga0214917, IMG submission 177983) | Freshwater microbial communities from Lake Lanier, Atlanta, Georgia, United States - LL_1208_BB | ecosystem: Environmental > Aquatic > Freshwater > Lake | place: USA: Georgia | collected...
CCACAAGGTGGCCGACCTTCGCAGCAGCAAGAGCCGCCTCTAGATCAGTCGCCTCAAATGAATCGCCGTAGAGCTTGTGCACCAGGGGTTCGCTCTCGAGTCGCGTGAGCTCAGGAACGTACTGCCACTCGGGGCTGTTGATCGCGAGTTGATCGTCTGAGTGCTGCACCCAAACAACCGGGGTGCCGGCGGCGCGAGCGGCGGTGAGGAGCGTTTGGATGTTGGCGATCACCGCCTCACGCTGATACGCAGCGCCAACGACGCCGACTTGCACGTCGATGACCAGCAGCGCAGTTGCGGTTCGGTTGTGAATGGTTGACATGGGGCCTAAAAGGCGTCGTTATACGTCCAGACGTCGAGCGCATCTAGATCGAGCGTTGTGTTGCCGTTCGCGGCGAGTGCGCCAGCGATCTGAGCGCGATGCTCGGTGGCGTGGTGCACGGCCTGGTTGACGAGCACCCAGCGCGGGACAGAGATCTCTTCGCCGCCGTACGAGATCCAGGTGAGGATCTCGTCGCCGGGAAGCTGCGCGCCGGCAAGGAGTTTGGCATCGGCAGCCTTGACGGCGGCTACAAGTTCTGCGAGATCGGCGATGGTGGTTGGGAGCTCGCGCTTCTCGGCGCGCGGCTCGCCGTGCAGTCGCTGGGCGTAGTTCTCGGCGGCAGTCACCAGGTGATGGGTAATCGCTCCAACGCTCCATTCGGAACCGGGCGAGGTGTAGGCGAGCGCGTCAGCAGGGAGTGTTGCAAGCACTGTGAACATCTGCGTGTTCGCCCAGGCCATGTGCTTCAGGGTGCGGTTCAAGGTGATGTTTTCCATGGCGGGAGGGTAGCCGAGCGCGATCGGGTTGGGCTAGCGAGCGAGTGATCGCCGCAGGGCGAGAACGACGGCAGAGAGGGCGACTGCGGCGAGCGACGCGATCAAGACGCCGATCTTTGCAGCGCCGAGCGACTCTTCGTTGGCAAAGGCCAGTTCGCTGATGAGGAGTGAAACGGTGAAGCCGATGCCGCCGAGTGCCCCAACAAGAGCAATGTCGATCCAGCGCATGCCCGCCGAGAGCTTCGCCCCCAGCGCGGTCGCGAGCCGGGCGGCGAGAAGGATGCCGATTGGCTTACCCACAACGAGGCCAACGAGTACCCCCAACAGAATTGGTGAACCGGTCACCGCCCCGAGATCGATGGAGCGAAGGTCAACCGCAGCGGCAAAGAGGGCGAAGAGTGGCACGGCGATCGCCGCACTGATCGGATGGAAGCGTTCCGTTGCGCGGTCGACGGGCGCATCCTGCTCGCCAGGATCTCTCTTGACCCGCATCAGCAAGCCGAGGGCAACGCCCGCGATTGTTGGATGAACCCCAGCGCTGTGCACGGCGTACCAGGTGCCAAGTGCAAGTGGCACATAGATGAGCGGTGAAGAGATGCGTCGCTGCTGCGCGATCGCAAAGAGCGCCAACAGCACCGCCGCGACAGCGAGCCACTCCACGTGCAGGCTCGCGGAGTAGAAGAGGGCGATCACAAGGATGGCTCCGAGATCGTCGACCACCGCCAGAGTCAGAAGGAACGTTCGAACGCCCGAAGGGAGTCCGCGACCGAGCACGGCCAACACTGCGAGGGCGAAGGCGATATCTGTTGCCATGGGAATACCCCAACCGCCGAGCGCATCAGCGGAACCACCTTGATTGATTGCGACATACAGGAGCGCGGGAACGATCATCCCGCCGAGTGCCGCCGCCACCGGCAGGGCCGCCTGACGCGGCTTCGAAAGTGTTCCCACCACCAGTTCGTGCTTCAGCTCGCAGCCAATCACAAAGAAGAAGATGGCAAGTAGCCCATCGGCGGTCCACTCCTGCACAGTGAGATTCAGGTGGAGCCCGTCGCTGCCGATGTGCGTTGTGGCAACGGCGCGCAATACATCTGAGAGGGGACTGTTGGCCAGAGCGATGCCAATGAGCGCCGCACCAATCAGCAGGGCACCGCCTACGGTCTCGCTGCGAAGGAAGAGCTGTATGCGCTCTCGGGTGTTCATGCGTGCATCGTATCGCCTGTGGGGGGGTCGCGGAAACGGAGCCCGTTCGGTAAAATCCCACACATGCTGGCGCAGTGGGACTGGACGGGCATCATCGGGGGGCTGGTTAGCTTCTTTGTTGTGCTGTTTGTGCAGCGGTCGCAGCGCATCTATCGATCCCGCGGAACGATGGTGAGTACCATCGCGTTTGCTGCACTCGTCGCCTACGTTTGGGCACCGTTTGGGTTCCCCAACTCCGATTGGTCGCGTGCGCCGTTGGGCACCGATGTCATTCGGCTGATTCCGTTTGTGAATTTTGACCCGGCACTCCTGCAAACCCAGTGGCTGCTCGTGCAGGTGGGCATGGGTGCGGCGACCTTCTTCCTCGCCACCCTGGCCCTCTACGGCGATGCGCGGCGGGCAGCCTTCGCCGTCATCGGCATCATGGCCGTGGGGCTGGAGATCAGCCAGGGGCTCTCGAACTACTTCTCTAACCCGGTGCCGCCCTACCGGGTAGACGTCCACGACGTACTGGCGCGGGCGGCGGGCGCGCTCGCCACGTACGTTTTGCTCAAGATCCTTGGGGCCGTTTGGCGCCTCTTGGTCCGGCCCTCGTTCGCAAAGAGCGGCATCATCGGCTTCATCGACGGAGTCACGCGCCGCATCTAGCGATTGCAAGCCGTTGCAGTAACGATCCCCCCTCTGAGGCGATACGATAGCCACATGACCGCAGCTGACCTCATTGCCCAAGCCGCTGGCGAGCCGAGCATCTGTCGATGCCCGTCGCTCTCCTTCGGGCCGTCCTGCGCGCGCTGAGGCGATCGCAACCAGGGACCAAACGGCAGAGGGGGCGGCGGATGTAGTCCACCACCCACCATGTAGCTGGAGGTACCCGACATGTCTGTTCAGAACCCAGAGATCTTCTCCGACAACGCGATCACCATTGGCGGCACGCCACTCGTGCGCCTGAACCGCGTCACCGACGGCGCCGCCGCAACGGTGCTTGCCAAGGTTGAGGGGCGCAACCCTGCCTACTCCGTGAAGTGCCGACTCGGCACCGCCATGGTGCTCGACGCCGAGAAGCGCGGCGTACTGAAGCCAGGCGTCGAGATCGTTGAGCCAACGAGCGGCAACACTGGCATCGCGTTGGCGATGGTCGGCGCCGCGCGCGGCTACAAGGTGACCCTCACCATGCCCGACACCGTCAGCATTGAGCGACGCAAGCTCATCATTGCCTACGGCGCAACGCTGGTCCTCACCGAAGGTGCGAAGGGAATGCCGGGCGCTATCGCGAAGGCAGAAGAGATCGCCGCATCGGATCCTGCACGCTACGTGCTGCTGCAGCAGTTCAAGAATCCAGCCGGCCCAGCGATCCATGAGGCGACCACTGGACCAGAGATTTGGGCAGACACCAATGGAAACGTTGACATCTTCGTTGCAGGGAGCGGCACTGGCGGCACCATCACCGGCGTCGCTCGCTACTTGAAGAAGGGTCGCGGCAAGGCGGTGCAGATCGTTGCCGTTGAACCTGCCACCAGCCCAGTCATTGCGCAGCGCATTGCTGGTCAGCCGAATCAGCCGGCACCACACAAGATTCAAGGGATTGGGCCTGGCTTCGTGCCAGACATCCTCGACATCTCGCTGATCGACCAGGTTGAGTCGGTGACGAACGAAGAGGCGATCGCCATGGCGCGTCGCATCGCTCGTGAAGAGGGGATCCTCGTTGGCATCTCGTGCGGTGCTGCGGCACACGTTGCGCTGAAGCTGGCGCATCTGCCAGAGAACGCGGGGAAGACGATCGTGGTGGTGCTGCCAGATTCGGGCGAGCGCTACCTGAGCACCGCGCTCTACGAGGGGCTCTTTGACACGAACGGCATCACGCTGTGAGTTCTGACGCAACAGAACTAAGTCGCGCACTGACCGCCGCCGACGCTGCCCTCGCGGGCGGTGCGGTGGCGGCAGGCGACCGCCCAACGCGCGGTGAGATCACCCGTGTGCTCTCGGAACTTCGTGCCGCACTCTTTCCACGTGAGCTTGGCGTTGCTGCCGATGGTGAGGCGGCGGTAGCCGCACACCTTGCGGCGGCGCTCGCCGGACTGCGCGAGCAGATCCGACGCTGCACCGTGCTCTTCGCCGCTGAGCGACCAGGTGAGGGACTCGCTTCAGATCAGGTTGATCGCGTTACGGACGAATTCGCCGCCGCGCTCCCCGCTATTCGCACACTGGTTGAGGGCGATATTGCCGCAGCGTTTGCAGGCGACCCGGCAGCACGGAGCCGTTCCGAGATCTTGCATGGCTACCCTGGCGTACGCGCCATGATCGATCATCGCATGGCCCACCTTCTCTACACGTTGCAGGTGCCGCTGCTGCCGCGCATCGCTTCGGAGGCGGCGCATTCCGCTACCGGCATTGATATCCACCCGGGCGCGACCATTGGCGAGCGCTTCTTTATTGACCACGGCACCGGCGTGGTGATTGGCGAGACGGCAATCATTGGCAACGGCGTGCGCCTCTACCAAGGCGTGACGCTTGGCTCCAAGAGCTTCCCGAAGGGCGACGATGGGAACCTCGTAAAAGGGCAGCCGCGCCACCCAATCATCGAAGACAACGTGGTGATCTATTCCGGCGCTACGGTGCTCGGTCGAATCACCGTTGGGCGTGGCTCAACGATCGGCGGCAACGTATGGCTGACCAAGAGCGTTCCTGCTGGGAGTCAGCTTTCTCAGGCGCGCGTGCGCACCGACGAGCTGGCAGCCGAGGGTTCGGGGATCTAGCGCCCGGCGGGATAGAATCCCGCCATGCCCACACCACTTCACTTGATGACCGCACTCGCCCGGGTCGCCGTGCCCGCATGAGCGGCGGTATGGGCTCAGGTCGTGGCGGCCACATGTTCGGTGGCGATGACGGCGGCCCAACGAAACTAGCCGGGGCGGCACTGCCGCTCCTACGACGAGCGGCGAAGTTCTTTGGCCCGTATCGCGGGCGACTCGGCGTCATCGGCCTGGCAATCTTCGGATCGAGCATCTTGGGGCTTGCGAACCCTTACCTTCTCAAGCTCCTCATTGACGAGGCAATTCCGCAGCGCGATCTTGGACTACTGGCGCTCTATGCCGGGCTAATGGTGGTGGTGCCGATTATCAACGGTGGGATCGGACTCGCCCAGGCGTGGCTCACCGCCTCCGTTGGGCAGTTTGTCATGCGCGACCTGCGCAACGCGCTCTTCACGCACGTGCAGTCGATGCCGATCCGCTTCTTCTCCGAGACGCGCACCGGCGAGATTCAGAGCCGTCTCACTAACGATGTCTCTGGCGTGCAGTCGGTCGTCAGCGACGCGGCAGCTAATCTTGCCTCAAGCATTGCGATCGTCGTTTCAACGCTGGTGGCGATGACACTCATCGATTGGCGCCTCACGGCGGTAAGCGTTGCCGTTGCGCCACTCTTCCTCTTCTTGAGCTCAAGGGCCTCAGCGGCCCGCCGTAAGGCGAGCGGTGAGGTGCAGACGGCGCTCGCCGATCTCACCTCGATTGCCGAGGAACACCTCTCGGTGGGCGGCGCACTCCTGGCGAAATCATTCGGTCGCTCCGAGGCTGGTGCCGAGCGCTTCACGAACCGCTCTGGCGAGCTCGCCACGCTGCAACTCCGCCAAGCGCTCACCGGCCGCTGGGTCGGCGTGGTGGTACAGGTTGTCTTTAGCGGCATTCCGGCGCTGGTCTATTTTGCCGCCGGTTCGCTTGCTGTTGCGGGCGCACCCGATGCGCCAACCATCGGTGACATCGTCGCGTTCACCACGCTGCAGAGCCGCCTCTTCTTCCCGCTCGCCTCACTCCTTGGCCTACAGGTAGAGATCGGCGGGAGCCTCGCGCTCTTCGAGCGCATCTTTGCCTACCTCGACCTAGTTCCAGAAATTGTTGATGCGCCGAACGCGATCACGCTGACCCGCGCCGGTGTGCGCGGCCAGGTGTCGCTGCACGATGTGAGCTTCCGATATCCGCAGCCGCCTGCTGGTGCGGGGCCTCAGCGCCGCGACAGCTTTGGGCTATCGGAAATCTCCTTTACGGCTGAACCTGGAAGCCTCACCGCCCTCGTTGGGCCTTCGGGATCAGGGAAGAGCACCATCTTGAGTTTAATCCCGCGCTTCTGGGATGCCAGTGCTGGCGCTGTGCAGCTCGATGGCGTGGATGTGCGTGGAATCAAGCTGCGCTCCTTAGGCGAGATGATCGGCGTTGTGACCCAAGAGACGCACCTGCTACATGCGACCATTCGCGACAATCTGCTCTACGCGCGACCAGATGCAACCGATTCACAGATCCTTGCAGCACTGGAAGGAGCGTCGCTCACCGATCGCATCAACGAGTTGCCGCAGGGTCTCGATACCGTGGTGGGTGAGCGCGGCTACAAGCTCTCGGGCGGCGAGCGTCAGCGCTTGGCGATTGCCCGCGTGCTGCTAAAAGATCCACCGATTCTCTTGCTCGACGAGGCAACCTCAGCACTCGACTCCGTCTCAGAGCGGCATGTACAACAGGCGCTCGAGCGCGCTATGGCGGGCCGCACCACCATCGCCGTAGCGCACCGGCTGAGCACCGTGGCTGCTGCAGATCAGATCATCGTGTTAGATCACGGCAGCATCGTGGAGCGTGGACGACACGAGGAGTTGCGCGCGAAAGGCGGCCTTTATGCCGAACTCGCTGCCGTGCAGTTCGGACTGCACGCGTAGCCACTCGGTTCAGAGGGGCGCAATCACCAGACGCTGAAAACTCGAAGGAACCTGCGCGCCATCAACGCTCCTGAACTGCGCGCTGTGCTCTTGCACCGCCCAACCGCTCGGTGCCGTGGCGAGCAGTTCGTTCAGCACCGCGTGCGCCTCGATGCGAGCGAGTGGTGCGCCAACGCAGGCGTGCGGACCGATCCCGAATGCAATGTGAGGTGAGGATGCGGGGCGATCCAGGCGTAACTCAGCAGGGCAGGTGAAGACTGTCGGGTCATGATTGGCCGAGGCGAAGTCAAGCCCAACGTGCGGTGCCTGCTGCGGATCATCACCGCTTTCACCACGATCAATGCGCTCCATGAGCCCCAGCGGCGTGGTGAGGCGCAGCGTCTCTTCGATGAAGGCGGTTCGCATCGTGAGGTCTCCACGCAGTGCCGCGACGTGCGCTGGGTGCGCGGCAACCATCCAGGCGATTCCAGAGATCAGGTTCATCACCGTGTCGCGACCCCCCGCCAGTAGGAGACTGCCGACGCCGATCTGCTGCTCGCGGGTGAGCACCGCTCCGGCGATCGAGGTGCTAGCAAGAAGGTTGAAGAGATGCCCACCACTTCCCGTCGCCCCTTCATCTACCGCGCGTTCGAGAAAGGCGAGGAGCGCAGCCCCATCACGTCGACCGTCGTGATCACCCCAAACTGATGGTCCCCAAGACGCCCACTCGTCAATATCACCTGGGCGATCAAGGAGGCGAGCGATCGTGCGCACCACGAGGGGGAGCCCAACGCCACGCACCGTCTCGAGCTCGCCACGTCTCAGCGGCGCGACGAGCTCGCGCGCGTCAGCCTCGATACCCAGTTGAAATGGGGCAAGCGATCTCTTTGAGAAGAACGGCACAAGAAACGCTCGTAGCGCCGAGTGCAGCGGCGGGTCCGCCTCGAGCGGGAGCTGTCGATACGCTCGCACATCTTCATCGCCCTGATGGAGCGACGAGTACCGCTCAAAGTCTCTCCCCGCCGCCCGTACCGACTCGTAGCCGGTGACGCGTGGCAGCCGCTCAACTCGTGAGGGGCCGCTCACAACTAGCGGAGTGCAACCAGAAGTGCGCCAGCGAGACCGAGATTAACGATGTCGCTCCCCGCCTCTATGAGCAGCACGCCAAACCCATGCCCGGCAAAGATTCGGTGGCTTAAGCTGCTGCCGCCCACAATGCCAACGCCGATCAAGAGTCCAACGAGTGCGCCATCAAGAGGCGCGGTGATGTCGAGTGCGCTGAGGATGAGGGCAAGAACAGTCACCTGCAGGATCTGGCCCACCAGCACCGAGCCAAATGCGATTCCCATATTCATGCCGCCGCCAGGCACATCCTTGGGCCCCTTTCCCATGAGGCGCCACCAGGTGGAATAGAAGGTGGCTGGACCGAACCAGAGGAAGCCACTCACGAAACTGACGGCGGTTCCCGCGATGATCCCAAGTAGGTTGACTTCAGGCATCTCACGCTCCGACTTGTGCGAGCCACACCGCTCGCTCAAAGCATTCTACCGCGCCGCTGCAGGGTTGCGGGCTAGACTTCATCAATGATGTTTCATGCTACACAGCACGACGCCATCCAATTCGTTGAGTGGTTTCGCTGATGCAAGCGATAAAGCGAAGCGCACTACTGGGGCTACTGGTCTCCCTAGCGCTGGTCGGCTGCTCAGTCGCGGTAGGTCCAGGGGCCTCACCAAGCCCGCTGCCATCGGCGCGCAGCGGACCGTTCAAAGTGGTCGGATATGTCACGCCCGCCGCAAACATAGATGCAATTGACTTTTCGCTTCTCACGCATGTCAACTATGCCTTCCTCATTCCACGGGCGAATGGCACAACACGCCCTTTCGGCGCGCCGAACCACTTGCGCGCAGTCGTTGCACAAGCGAAGAGACATGGTGTCAAGGTGCTCATCGCCGTTGGGGGATGGGGCTGGGATAAAGAGTTTGAGGCGCTCGCCGCCGATCCGGCAAGACGCGCAAGGCTCGCGAAGCGCGTGGCAGATTTCTGCGCCACCTACCAACTCGATGGGGTTGACATAGACTGGGAGTATCCGAACGAAGGAGCGTCAGCCGCACACTTTGCTGCACTTGCCATTGCGCTTCGGTCAGCCCTCCCATCGGGGGCCCTCGTTACGGCGGCAGTCCTTGCGGATGCTATGGATGCGGTAGGCATCTCCACCGATGCGGTTGGGCATCTGGACTTCATCAACCTTATGGCCTATGACGGGCCGAAAGAGGATCACTCCTCGTTTGCGATGGCCGAACAGTCAATTGCCAGCTGGCGTACGCGTGGGATCGATCCAGGGAAGCTTGTGCTTGGCGTTCCGTTTTACGGACGTCCAGGAAACGCCACATATCGCACGCTGCTTGCGAACGATCCAGCAACGGCCAGCGGGGATCGAATCTTCTTCAACGGAGTTGAACAGAACTACAACGGACCAGCAACGATCCGGCGCAAGGTAGAACTCGCGAAGTCATACGCGGGCGGTGTCATGGTTTGGGAGCTTTCACAAGACGCACGTGGAGCCGACTCCCTCTTAGGTGTGATCGGCGCAGCCATCGCAGCCCCCTAGGGGTATCCTCCCTCCATGCAACCGCTGCGCATTGAGAGCCTCTCCAACCCGGTCGTGAAGGGGCTGCGTGCCCTGCGCACACCGAAGGGGCGCGACGAGCAGCGCCTCTTCTTAGCCGAGGGCGAGCGCACCATCGCCACCGCTACCGCCTCAGGCTGGATCCCCGAGATGTTGCTAACGGCTGGACCGCTGCGCGCCCCGATCGATGGCGGCGTCAGCCGCGCGCGGGAATCTCTCTCGGTCACGACTGAGGTGCTGGCAAAGATCACTGGGCGCGACAACCCCCAGGAGCAGCTCGCCGTCTATGCCGACCCTGCCCCTGAAGCCCAGTCAGTGACGACCATCGACCCAACTCGCGCCGCACGCTGGTTGATGCTCGAGGCGCCGCGAGACCCTGGCAATCTTGGGAGCGCTATTCGTAGCGCTGATGCCTGCGCCGCTGGCGGTGTGATCCTTGTAGGAAACACGTGTGACCCGTACTCCATTGAAACGGTTCGCGCCACGATGGGCTCAATCTTTTCGGTGCCGATCTATCGAGCAACCCACGAAGAGGCGGTCGCGCTGCTCAAGCGCTGGCCAGGCAGCACGATTGCGACCGCACTTGATGGGGCGTCAGACTACAGCGAGCTCTCGTACGCAGCGCCAACAGCGATCGTGATCGGCACTGAAGCGGATGGCCTGAGCGCCAGCCTGCGCAGTGCCTGCACAGCTGCCGCGCTCATTCCGATGCTTGGAACTGCTGAGAGCCTCAACCTCGCGGTGGCGTCCGCGATCATGCTCTACGCGGCAGAGCGGGCGCAGCGCTAGCGCGGTAGCAGCTTCGCGATCTCTACTCCAAGTGGGGTAGCCAAACTTCGCGAGAACGTCTCCGTCATGTGGTCTTCATCGCGATAGATCAGCACGCGTCCAGCAAGTGGCGAGCAGGGCCATACGCCGCAGATCTGGCTCGTTAGATCAATTAGTGTCGCCCCTGAAATGTCGGCCGCTACGCGCTCTGCGATGCCAATCTCACGATTGTCAGAATCGTCCTGCGTAAAGAGGCAGGCGCGAATGTCGCTCGGGTGTTTTGAGAGGCAGGCAGGAACGTCGCGACCAGGGTCTGGCGTGTCAACGAGGATTGCTGTTGCCCCAGGGAGACGGGCGACCATTTCGCCAAACGCAGCCCCAGCCAACTCTGACGTGATCCCTTCGGTGATTGGGCGGAAGGTACGGCGGTTCACGATGATCGTCAGCGCCGGCTTGATCTCG
>Ga0214917_10007956_pt1 | contig 10547 bp, 11 predicted proteins | sample LL_1208_BB_MetaG_FD_177983 | JGI IMG/M metagenome (GOLD analysis project Ga0214917, IMG submission 177983) | Freshwater microbial communities from Lake Lanier, Atlanta, Georgia, United States - LL_1208_BB | ecosystem: Environmental > Aquatic > Freshwater > Lake | place: USA: Georgia | collected...
ATACCGGTCTATTTTCAACTACAAAAAACTTAACAAATAATATGATTAAAGAACTTTATCTTAAAAACTATGAACTATTTTTATACGAAACAGAAGAAAATCGGAATATAAGACATAACCCGCTAACTTATGAAAATACTAATGTTATATTAGATTCAGAGATAACTTATTATGTAGATGGTAATATGATAAATAGAAGACGTTGTATTGCGACCCTTGTATCTGGGGATAGATGTGGTGCATCTTGTATGGATGATAATATATGTTGTATAGAACATTTACGACGTAATCCTACTATCAATGACATTAAGATGAATTATTATGAAATTAAAAGAGAATTAACAAATGAATATCTTGAGAGTAAAATGGATATGCATATATTAATTAATCGTTTGATGGATGCAAAATTAGACGACCCCATCAGTTTATTAACTATTACGCCCAATATATTGAAAACGTGGGTGTTTAATAATATTAATGTATTTTTTGACTCGAAAAATAATAATGATATGGTTCATATCGATATATGTAATACTATTAAAAAATGTATTTATAGTATGGCATATAGTATAATCCATTCACCAGATTATTCGCCCATCTTATGTAATAGAATAAAACCTGTTTCAAAAATGCCACGAAAAACGGTTGAGGGTACATATACACATAATAAATGCGCAAAATGTAATGATATTTTTCCTAAAAATAATTTGATACATATTGACAATATGTATTTATGCACTAAAAAGTGTCTAGATGATTATATAAATCGTGACAGAGAATGTTGTACATGTATGGATACCTTTAAAATAACCGAATTAATAGTATGCAAATGTAGCAAGTCACATTATTTTTGCCACGAATGTATTGTAAATTATATTAAGAGTAAACACAATGATGGATTAAGTTATAATCATTGCCCAATGGATAGTAATCCAACGGATAATAAAAAACATATTGATTTGCGTCCTATTTATCGTCATCTCGAGCCGGATATGATTAAAAATATCGGTATAAATGCCAGAATAGATTTATATAGTAAGGCATCAGCTAGAAATATTAATTTTTATGTTTGTCCATTTTGTAAGATTTATGGGGTAGATATTGATAAACCAATTATGAATAATATTAGTTATACCACAAAAATTAAGCATAATAAAGGTAGTTTTATTGAATTAAAATTTATTGACGGTTATGTGTATCCATTTATTGTAAAATCAGCGGATAATATGATTGATATTAATGATATGTGGTGTGCGCAATTCAAAAGTACGGAACGTACTTTTGACTTGTCGCAACCATCTTTGGTTGAAGAAGAGACAATCCGCACTTGCGGATTGTCTTCAACACATATGTTGGTATCAATTGATGATATCGACATAGCTGGATTTATGGAAAAAGAAATTATGGAAATGTTAAATAAAGATTGCGTGATTGAAACAAAACACGAACAAATTTGTGAAATCTTAACCTCGATAGATAAAACAAATACAATTAAAACAAAAAATAAAATCACTGTTATACATTGCGAAGAATGTGATAAAGATTGGTGTATTAATTGTAATAAGAAATCACACAATGGAACGTGTGAAACCATTGAAAATCCAGAAGACATCCCGCGACGTGTGGCAGAGATTGTGACCGATGTAATGATTGACAAGTGTCCCAATTGTAATTATGCCTATGTTAAATCAGAAGGATGTAATCTTATTCACTGCGGTAAATGCCCTCAAGCATTTTGCCACCTGTGTAAATTGAAGATTGAAAAACGAAATGGTAGGGAATATTGGCACTTTAAAGGGTCTGGTTCGGAAAATGCATCTTCAACGTGTCCACTATATGAATGCGATAATAGTGATAGTATTAAAATGCGCCATATTAGCACTAATATAAAAATAACCAATCTTATTAACAGTAATATGCAATATAGGAATATTATTATAAGTGAATTGGCGAAACATAATATAATTATAACTGCGCAATCACGAAGTAATATATTTAAGTCATTTTTTAAATCTATGTTTTCGCCATTCTTTAAGAAAACACCACCACAACAGGTAAATAATGTTAATGACATCGACTTAGGTGATAATATTATAATGTTAAATGCCCGACAGGAAAGATTAATTGGTATTTAATAATCTATTTTATAATGATATTTTTATAATATTATTTTATAACATATTATAATGAACTACAATGACTGCATAAATAAGATAGAAAATAATATGAATATTTTAAACGAATGCCACGATAAATTATTAAATAAGGCAAATGAAATAAAAGTAAAAATCGATATGTTAAATAAGAAAATGAATATATCCGATACAATGCCATTATTAACTTTTCAAAATAGAATAATACACAATGAATTATTTTATCTCAATAATATGAAATCAATAATTAATCAAAATTTAAATAATACGATGTTATCGTCTTCCGAGACCATCACGCTGATGACCTTATCGGTCACTAGTATGTATAAAAATATAATAGCGTGTGAAAGTAAGCCAGTTAAAATATCAAATAAAAAAGATAATATTATTAAAATTGTTGGAGATATTAAATTTAATTTAGATTTTTTAGAAGGACTAATATCAGAAATAAAACAACATAATAAAACATTATATGGAACATTAATGACAAACAAATTTCATTGTGAAACATTGGATATGAATATGGATGTTAAATGTGGGCATATTGAATTGGAATATAAAAAGAACAAAAATGATGTAGATACAACATTAAATTATTTTGTTACTTATACTGAGAAGATGGCAGAACAAATTCAAAATATGACGCTTCATAACTTTCTTTTATAAAATTAATTTAAACAAATAAAGCACTTATATTTATAAGAATGGAAGAGAACAGGAACTATTGGAAAGAAGAAGAGGAACTATTACTACGAGACTGGGCAGATAAAGCGCAATGTTATGAACTACTTCATAGTAAGAGTCATTCGGTTTATAAAAAGAAGCATACTTATTTTGTCATTCCAGTTATTATCATTTCAACAATCACTGGTACAGCTAACTTTGCGCAAGATAAAATTGCAGAGCAATATAGGAATATTTTTGTGATGGTTACTGGTGGATTAAATATTATGGCAGCCATCATAACAACCATTGCACAATTCCTAAAAATATCTGAATTAAATGAATCACATCGTGTTGCATCTTATTCGTGGGGCAAGTTTTTCCGAAATATTAAGACAGAATTAGCGAAACATCCACAAGACCGTATGAATCCAACCGATATGTTGATTCAATGTAAAGAAGAATATGATAGATTGATTGAAATTTCCCCATTAGTGCCAAAACATATTGTTAAAAAATTTAATAATAAATTTATGGGTGATAATCACATATCAAAACCAGAAATTTGTGATATCATAACTCCAACTAATATTTATAATATTAGTAAAGAAGAACGTTTTGAAATGGCAAAATTATATAATCCTCCTAAACTTGAACCAATTACCGAGACAAATGAAGAAACAGTTGAAGCACCAGTCCCCGATGTTGACCCAATGATAGAGAAATTTAGACAGACTTTCTTTCAGCTTAATAATAGAGACCCAACAGAAGAGGAAATTAGAGGTTCACTTGGTAATTTATTTGAAAAAGAAACCGAGGGAAAATCGGATACAAAGATTGAGGTGAATGAAGAAGAAAAAGGTTCAACGTTTGTATAATTTTTTTATAAAATTATTATTATTATAAAATCAATTTTATATTTTATAATAATGAGCAAAATAATTTATTATTATCAAACATTTACTGATTTGACACCAGTGTATATCAATACTATATATACCACACATATCCATCTTTCATCTATTCATTTTGGTTATGATAGTAATAATAATCCATATATTCATCTTAATGATGATTGTCCATATGATAAAAAGTTTGATACCATGTGGAACCAATTAAGTATTGCACAAACAAAAGGTATTAAAATTGTTCTTATGATTGGTGGGGCTGGTGGTGCGTATGGTGCTCTGTTTAGTAATTATAAAACTTTCTACCCAATGCTCTTAAAATTAATCAATGATAAATATTGTATTGGTGGGGTTGATTTGGATATCGAGGAGGAATGCGATATGAATAATGTTAGACAATTGATTTGTGATATATCTCGTGATACAAGGAATATTCCTAATTTTATAATATCTATGGCTCCAGTTAGTATAGATATGATGGAGACAAAATCTCTTTATAGTGATTTAATGTCAATGATTCGTTATAATAATTGGACTTATAAAGATTTATATAATACACCAGAAGGACAACGTATTGATTATTTTAATGTGCAAGCATATGGGAGTGATTTTAGTAAGGAGACATTTAATAATATTGTTATGAATGGATTTTCGGCTGATAAAATAGTTATGGGATGTACTGGGCAACAATTTAGTGATTGGAATAATTATTATAATATACTAAATTCAATAAATAATATTGGCGGTGCATTTGTATGGGAATATTGTTTACGTCCAACAGATTGGGATTATTATGTTTGGTTGGCACTATCGTACAAACGCATGTAAACGAATGTAAATATACTTAAACATTAATTAATAAATAATATTAATGGCTGGAGGTTTAATGCAATTAGTTGCATATGGCGGACAAGATGTTCATCCTATAAAGCACTATTATTATTATAAGCAAATATTAGAATTAAATATTTCGCGCACAAATATTTTAACAGATGTTATAATACAAAATGAGGATGATAGTATTAATGTTGAATATACAGAAAAGGTTAATAATATTATAAATACTATCCGTAAGAAATATCCCAAAATGTCAGTAGAAACAATGCGTGATATTATCGTATTATATATTCAATCTACAATTGATGATTGTTATATGGACTATAATAAAAATATCTTTTATTTAATTAAAATAAAAGATAAAGATATTATGAATTACATTAATAATAACCCTTGGTATATTCTAAATAATAAATATAAATTAGCACTCGGTTGTCCAGATTATTATTATTATCATAAACATTTGGATAATAACAGCAAGATGGTGCAGTATAATTATGGTTATAGTGATGAGGAATATGAAACCCATGAAGAATACTAATAAATCATAAGAATTCCTATTAACATTTCTATAAAAATTGATAGTGGCTTATGATTTTATAAATAAAATCATAAGAATTCCTATTAACCTTTATAGAAAGGTCTATAAGACCTTTCTATAAAAATTGATTGGGAGATAAAATTTCTTAAAGAAATTTTATATTTCCCAATTACTATTTATTTATGAGTTTGTACAAACTCATAAATAAAAATTGATATATTAATATTATGGAAAAATTACCCATAATATTAATGCTCACTGCCAACCGTATTAAACAACTCCAGGATGAGATTGATGAACTAAAGCGTAAATCAGCTAATAGTAAAAATACCATTAAAAAGTTATTTATTGATAATTACTCTATTGATATGAGTAAATATGACGAGGAAGTTATTAGCACTGATTATCTTAATATTACAGATGAAGTATATGATTATCGCGCAGATGAAGAACTAGAAATTATCCTCGAGATGAAAACAAAATATATTTATATCAGTTATCAACTAATTCACCGACATAGTGATATTGAAACGAGAGTATCTATAACAGAAGATAAGAATATTACAACTGATATGTGTGATAATTATAGTAAATTTAATGAAGTAGATTTGGAAAAATATAATCTGACTGATTTTGAAAAAAATCTTATTACCGCGATTATTAATGAACCTGTTGAGGACCCAACTTTTATTAGCTATTTAGGAAGCGATGAAGATAGTAGCGAGGGAAGTGATGGAGAAAGTAGCGCTAAAAGTGATGGAGAAAGTGCCGAGGAAAGTGAGGAAGAAAGTGGAGAGGATAATGAATAAAAATATTGATTTAATAATATCATAAATATATAATATATATTAAATGTCCCTATCAAATAGGATTATGGATAGTATTATTAATAATGATGAAGATATGATTTATTATCATATTATGATGGCTGACCTATTAAATAAAACTCTAATAATTTATAAATTAATTAAAAATGATAAATTTATAATAATAGAAAATATAATTAATAAAATGCGTATAGAACATCCCGGTTTACAGTTTAATACTATATTTTATAGTATTTTTATTACAAGTTTGATTTTTAGAAAATCAACAAATATTTATAATATTATAAAAAATAATAATATAAATATTGATAGCCAAGTTTTATCTAATTTTATATATAGCACAAAGGTGCTTTTTGAAATATTAAAATTTGAGAAAAAATATGGATATAAATTTAATTTGCAGAATATTACTCCATTTATGATGTCACATCATCAATTTATATTTATAATGTCAATTGGATGTATTTTTGAATCTAATATTATTTTTATTTAAATTATTCGCGAATTATTCGCATGTACATTCTGTCTCGCCACACTTTTCACCACAACCATCACTATCTGATGAGTCTTGTTCCATATGACTATTTTCAGTTAGTGATTGGATATAGTGAGTTCGAACAAGCGCATAAACCAACATTCGCAGTTCATCTATGTCGTTGCGTAAAGATTCAAGTGTATCGGGGGGTCGGACAGGAGGACCTGCAGCTGCCATCTCTTGAGCATTTTTACGGGAGACACCGGTGATGATATAGTGGCGGGTTGGTCCATTATCGTTTTGGGTTTGGTTTTGTTGGACGCTTTGTTGTGCGCTTGTTGCACGTCCACCTGCTTGTTGGGGTTGGGTACTTTTTGTAGTGGCGCTTTTTGTTGGTGTGCTTTTTGCGGGTTGTTTACCGGATGCACTTTTTGCTGGTGCACTTTTGGCAGGTTGTTTTTGCGCAGGTTGGGCTTGAGTAGGTGTACTATTCGCGTGCATTTTAGCTTTATGTTGTTGCAACGTTTTATCTGTCTTATATGTTTTATCACATAGATCGCATTTGATATCACTCATTATTAATATAAATAAATAAAACTTTAAATAAATAAATTTATGCGACGCTTTCTAATATTTCTTTTCGTCTGACACATATTGGGCGTCCATTTTTGTCTTTAGCACCGTTCACGGTATTATTAGGTAGGGTAAACTGAGAACGATTTTTATAGCATTGTAAAAACAAGCAAATCACAATAACACCTCCATAAAGCCCAGCACCCAGAATAAAACTAATAATACTAAATATACCATAAACATATCCAATAATTATTTTATTCCAATCTTTATTCTTATTCCCAATTCTACGGAGGATGTTATTATTATCAACATAGCAATCAAATGTTCTATTTTGAATATCATCTAAGATATCCAATATTTCTCCATAAGTTAATCCATCTTCTGGATTATATAGAGGTTCAACAGGAAGATAACCATAAAATGGCACATTTAATGACACATTAAATGTGCCATTTAATGTGCCATTTAATGTATATCCATTAAAACTAACCTTTGTATGGTCGGAATAGCGAGGAGGAATTAGATGAAATGTTATATTGGTAATATTAAAACATTGTGTCATACTTCCATAATACATTTCTTCATACAAGGGAAAATTCTTAAAATCACCAATAGTTGGAAACACAAATATCCCAGGGAAAAGTAGAAATATTAAAAATACACAAAGAATAAAACCAATTATAATAAATATACCCACAATAATATGGATAACCGATTTAATATAATTCGGACAACAAGAACAATATTTATTTATATCTTCTTTTAATGTTGGTTGTTTATCTGGCATTGATATAATTATTTATTAAATAATGGATTATTATATCAATTTTTATAGAAAGGGCTAACAGCCCTTTCTATAAAGGTTAATAGGAATTCTTATGATTTTATATATAAAATCATAAGCCACTATCAATTTTTATTAAAATATTGAAAAATCAACATTTAAACTATGTTTATTTTATATTTATAATGCGCCTTAGAACAAGACCTATTAATCATAATGAACTTCAATATACTCCCTATGTATATATTAATCCCGAACAATTCCGTGAAATTGATAATAATTATATTGGGGTTGAAATTGAAGAAAAAATATTCATCCTTAATATTAAACCATTAGATGTAGTTGAAAAAGGTAATATCCATATGAATGCCCTTAATCGGAAGACATTAAATATTACTCTTGATAGCACATATGATTATACCTTATTTCACAGTAAGATTGACCCAATTGATACTATCTATATAATGATTGATTGCAATGCTACTATTACTATTAATATCGAGGATATAACCACTCATATGAAAACAAATTATAAAGATTTGGTGGTTCGTATTAACGATGTTATCCCAATGCAATACAATGGGATTTTATTGCGATTGCAAATAAAATCCTATGAACTTTTTACAAAAGTTGGGATGGAGGACCACGGTCTTATTACTAATCTGACAATTTTTGAGTTTGATAAAACGAAACCAAATATTACCTTCACAAATGATAATAGTCAGAAACAAATATTTCACAAATCATTTGATTTCAAACAATTGGATATTGGTGGGTTAAACGATGAATTAACCACTATTTTCAGAAAGGTATTTGTCTCACGATTGCTACCTCAAAATATTATTGAAAAATTAGAAATTAAACATATCAAGGGGTTAATCTTATATGGACCACCTGGGACGGGCAAAACACTTATTGCCAGACAGTTATCCAAGTCATTGCAAGCTAAAAGTATTAAAATTATTAATGGTCCTGAGTTGGTATCATCATTTGTTGGTAAATCAGAGGAAAATGTCAGGAAATTATTTGAAGAGGCGGAAAGTGATATGAAAAGTAATACGAGTGGATTGCACGTAATCGTGTTTGATGAATTTGATTCTTTATGCAAGCGCCGTGGTGAAGTTGGTGGAATATCGGGTGATGTGAATGATAAAATTGTCACACAATTACTTTCTAAAATTGACGGTGTGGAATGTCTCAATAATATCCTTCTTATTGGTATGACTAATAGATTAGAATTAATTGACCCTGCTATATTGCGCCCTGGGAGATTTGAGGTACACGTTGAAATTACTCTCCCAAATGAAGAAGGTAGGAATGAAATTTTATGCATTCACACCAAGAAATTAAAAGAAAATAAATGTTTGGATAAGGATGTGGATATTAATATTCTGGCAAGTAAAACAAAAAATTATACCGGGGCTGAATTAGAGGGATTGGTAAGAGATGCTCGGTCTTATGCTATTAATTCTCTCATATCTATGGATAATTTAAATAAAAAAATTAATATGGATGATATAAATGTTAATATGGGGCATTTTGAAACAGCAATTGCAAATTACACACCAAAATTTGGCAAGTCTGAACACGATTTAGATTATTATATTGAAGATAAAACAATAATTCTTGACAATATCATACCTGATAAACAACTTATGGTGATAGTAATTGACGGAGACACACAAACAATTAAAACATCAAAATCAGTTTTATTGGCGCAAAAAATAAATTATCCATATATTAAAGTTATATCGAATAATGATATGATCGGCTATAGTGAAAATAGTAAAACACAATATATTAAGGATATATTTAATGAGGCATATAGTTCGCCACAAAGTGTTATAGTTATAGATAATATGGATAGTATTGTGGAATACTATAATAATGGCGGGACAATGCGTATGATGTTCTCACTATACAACTCATTAAAGACATTATTATCCAAAAAGCCAACAAAGGCAAATCATAAATTGGTTATAATTATAAATGTGGATGAGGTTGATATACCGATTAAAAATTGAAATATGTGGTGTGCGCAATTATATTATCTTTTTGGAAATGCATGTGGTAGTAATCTTTTTAATCATTATTGTAGAAAACAACAGATTGATATTGTAATCGAAATAATAAAAATAACAATCAGGATAAAACGATTAATTAATTTTACTAGTCGCAAAACTGTTATTATAAATAATGGAACCTATTATCAAAGTATAATGTATAAACTGACTACATGCAAAGATACGCATAAGAAAATCATATGTGGTGTGCGCAATTCAAAAGTGCAGATTGCACTTTTGACTTATCGCAACCAGTTATGTTTGCTGATTCGCAAGTGCAAACTTGCAATTATATTAAAATTGATTTAAATAAATTATTATGCATATAACCGCACGATTTAATATAATTAATCATCTCCTTGGAGCAAGACCGTTTATCAGCCACAATAAATGATGTTTTAATAATATCAATATAATGTTTATTTTTCTTATATTTTTTTATAAAAAAAAATAATATATGTAAATGATTATTTGATATTGCTCGCGATAAACCAGATTCTAACATCATATCATAATAATAAAGATATTGCGGATTATCATTATAGAATGATATCAATAATATAATAATTATTAAATCACCATCCATACAGGCAGTAATAAATAATGAGTTTAAATTTTCTTTTATTTGTTTCATATTATAAAAATTGATATAATCATATATTATCAACTTATAATATTATATATGGAATACTTATTAATACGTGATAATTTAAATGATTT
>Ga0214917_10007958_pt1 | contig 10543 bp, 11 predicted proteins | sample LL_1208_BB_MetaG_FD_177983 | JGI IMG/M metagenome (GOLD analysis project Ga0214917, IMG submission 177983) | Freshwater microbial communities from Lake Lanier, Atlanta, Georgia, United States - LL_1208_BB | ecosystem: Environmental > Aquatic > Freshwater > Lake | place: USA: Georgia | collected...
GCCATTGTAATCCTTTTGCTTCTGGTAATCCAGTCGGAGTATTGCTTAGTGAATAAGCTAAAACTATTCCTGTGTTAAAAGTTTTAATTCCATTAATAGTTTGATCACCAGTATTGTAAACAAGATTAGGCGCGAAAATTCCTGTCGCAAATATTTTAATTCCGCTAATGGTTTGATTGCCAGTGTTATAAACTAAATTAGTCGCATTATTAATAGTTCCATTTACATAAATATTTCCTTCTGTCAAAGTTACGTCTGTACCACTTAATTGTAAATCATCAATTTGTAATAAATCAAAATTTGTATTAATTGTAAGTTTTTTAGAAGCTCCGCCTGTTATATTAACATCATCAAGAAAAATTCCAGTAGAATTAAAAGTTTTTACTCCACTAATAGATTGATTTCCAGTATTGTAAACTAAATTATTTGCAAAAATTGTTGTAAAAATTCCTGTATATCCACTAATATTTCCTGTAACAGTTGTATCAATTATTTCATTATATCTTAAAGTACCAGCAACAGTAAGATCTCCAGACACATTTAAATTATTTAAAAAAGTTTTAATTCCACTTATATTTTGATTTGATGTAGTTGTTACAAAAGTATTCCCTAAAACTCCAGTATCTTGAACTACTTGGGCTACAAGACCGCTAAGATCAGCTTGATTAATTTGTTTTGTGCGAATTAAATTATCAGCCATTTTTTATATCCTCAGATTTTTTGCTATGATAAAGAATACTTGCAATATAAGAATCTAGTCCATGCTCTGCAGCGATACTATGAATATCTGAAATTTTATCTGGATTCTTATCTTTAGGATTAGTTACATAATCTAATACAACAGAGTCCCAAACTTCTGGATTTTCATTTGATGATATAATTTTTGTTATTTCAAATGCAACTTCTTTTTGTTGTTTGGAAAGTTTACGCAAAGAATGTTTTTCTCTTAAGCAAGCTTCTACTTTTTCTTGTAGTTTAGAAGCTAAAATAAAATTATTTTTAATTTTTTCGATATCAAAAAATGTTGCTTTTGATTGTTTGCCTTCGCCAATTGGTTTAACGTTTTTTGTACTTTGAGGAATTCCTGTAGAACCTTGTGGTCGTCCTGCGCTTCCACCTCCCATTCCACCTCCAATTAATGGTTGATAATAACCTTGATCTCTCAATTCTCTAAATTTTTGCTGTGATGTATATGATTCTTCTTGAGTTGGAAGTCTACCGCTATCAATAGCAGCAAGGCCTTCTTCTGGAGTTAATATTCCAAGCTCAACTAAACGAGTATAAATTCTGGAATATTGAACATCATCTTTAATATCTATATCTTCAAAAACTGGAGTAGGATAATTTTTAAATCCTAAATCTTTACTAATTCTACGAACTTCTGGAATTAAGAAATTATTTATAAAAGTTTCACGAGCTTGTTTTAGTCTTTGTATAAAGACTTGCACTTTAATGCTTTGATTTGCAAATTTTTCGTTTCCAATTAATATATTATTTAATCCCATTTGAATGTCTCGATCAACTACTTCATATTTCTGTGGCCCAATTAGATTTCCAATATCAGGAATAACAAATTGAGCTTTTGTTGTATAGTCTGCGATAAGAACTCTACCAATACTTTGATTTTCAAAAAGCTTTTGCATTGCTTCTAAATTCTTTTGATTAATACCGCCATTGTCAGGAATATCTCCCATTGTAACAAGCAATACGGATTGCTGCATTGTGCGGGTAACAGCCATATCCATCTTTTTCATTTCTGCTTTCCAATTAATATCATCTAAAACTGGAAAACCCATTGGAACAGCAAATGGTTCATAATCTTGTTTTTTATAAAATACTGCAACAAGTCTTTCGCGATCTAATGGTAAAGTTAAAACTCCAACTGTTTTTTGATTAATAAGTTTTTGAGTTTCTGGGGGCAGACTTTTAAGTACTTCAAGATCCTCTTCTGTTTTTGGAGCTTTTAATCTTTCTAATTCGTAATCACTTAATAATTTATAATATCTTCCAAGTGAAAAATTAATGCTTCCACCAATTTGAATATCTGCAGGATTAATAATTATATATCTCGCAGGTAAATTAACATTTGCGGCCTTAGATACAATACCAAAAGTTTGGGTAATTTTATTAATATCTTCGTCTTTTATTTTTGTATCAAAACGATAAATAAATACATTTCCACTACGGTAGTACTCACGAAAAAATTGATCTTGTAGATCAAATATATTTATTTTCTTAAATAGAGCATTAAAAAAATCTCTACTTTTTTGACTTCCATCTTTAAAGTAAATATTACTACAAGAAAATTCGGTCATTAAATCAATCGTATTTCTAAATACTGAAAAATTGTAATAAGCTTTTTGACAAAGAATAACTGCGTCACGGATATTCATATTAGAATTAGCTTTAATTCCAGAAGAATATCTAAAAGGTATTAATCCATCATCAATATTCTTATATCTATCCGTGCGAATAATACCTCCTGCCACATTTCTTCTAGTAGAAGTTGAGTCAGAAGCTTTTATTTCGCTAAAAGAAGCCTCAGATACCATCAGAGGCTGAGTTTCTTGGCTTTTATTGCTTTTTTCGTCTTTTTTAAATTTTTTGGCCATTTTACTTCAAATATTACACATTATCTTATCATTATAGGCGAAAAAGTGGGCTGTACTTCAATATTTTTTGTTTCCATCATATCATTATAACATTTAACCGCCCAATTTGCTAACATAAATGCAGAATAATTATCTTTTCTGGCTTTATTAGCAGATGCACTTCTTTTAAGATGTTGTGGTAAATCAAAACTTTGAGTACCTCTACTTGTAGTCGAGTGCTCAATTAATACGCATTGTTTTTTGGTCTGATATATAAAATCATCTTGGTTTTCTATAAAATCTAAAACCGTCCAGTCTTTTTTATCTTCTGTTTTCATCAAATCTAGAGGTATATTTAATCCTATAGTTTCATTAAATGAACTTTCATCAGAGGCTGTGCGGCTTGCGAACCATACTCTTTTATAATCTATACATGCTTGTAAATATTCATTTGCTTTTCTAATAAATGTGCTCGTAAAGACTTGATTGAAAGCTATTTTTCTATCTTCTAAATTATATTGATTTTTTGCATTTTTAATCATTAATTCGTAGTCTACACCTTCTAAATCAGAATCTATTTCTAACGTTTTAATTTGAATTTTATCTTGTTTAAATAAAGTTGATTCATTACAAGCTGATAGAAACGTATCTGCACCAGCGTTATCAAGAATAATAAAAACTATATTAAAATTTTTCATTATATAATATAAATAATTAACATGATTTTTTAAATTACCTAATCCTGCATAAGTATGTACTAATATACCCTGCTTCTTTTCTTCATCATATTCCATAACCGCCATAGCAAAATAATCCGCATTTGGACTATCACTCATGTTAGGGTCAATTCCAAGAATATATTTTTTCTTTGGATCACCTCGCATTAATGTATGAGGTTTTTCACCAGTTTTTAATGTACATTCTTCCATTTTTTTTGCATTAAAATAGCTATCGCTACCATCTGTAAATTGAGCGCAATACTCTCTTAGAAATCCACTATGACTTGACCCACCAGCTTGAGCTTCTTCAATAATTGTTTTATCAATCATTTCTTCTGGTAGTGCTTCATAACTCATTTGACTTACAAAATAAGTTGCTTCGCCTTTTTCTGGACTATTAATTTTTTCACACCATTCAAGATAAGTTTTATAAAGATTTTCAAATGTATAACTTGCAGATGAAAGAGCAATCATTTTACTTGTGTTTTCAAAAATCATTCTATCTTTTTCTTGCATTACTCCTTCTGATATTAATTTATCTTCAAATTCACGAATTTCCATTCTTTCTTTCATATTTTGTGGGGCGACTAAGAATGGCATTAATACATTTTTAATTATCTCTTCTGGCAATAGAAGAAACTCATCAAGCACGAGAATATTTGCTCGAAATCCTCGAATTTTCTCTCCATTTAATGGAATTGCCACAATACTTCCGCCATTTATTTGCCATTCAAATTGATCATTTCTTTTTGCTTTTGCGCCAAAACACTGAGAAAGTAATTCTGCTCCGGGACTTTGTACTATTTTTTCAAGATTATTAAAAATAAATCTGGCTGTTCTAAAAGTTGGACCTGCAATTAGTATCTTTGTATTTGGCTCGAAAATACATTGAAGAAAACAAAAAACTGCTGCCATAAAAGATTTTCCACATCCTCGACCAAAAACACACATACTAAAATTTCTATTCATTAATGCTTTTAAATGAATTTCTTGGTAAGCTGCAAGTTTAACGCCACTTATAAGTTCCGTAGTAAAGCCTAAATTCGCTCTTAAAAATTTAGCTAAAGAAATTTTTGCTTCGCGATCATTAAGAAACCCCTTTAACTGAGCCAATTCTGCATTAATATCTTTAACTTCTTTTATATATTTTTCTGGACAGAAGATCATATAATTTTCATATCGTAAGCTAACTGTAGATCGATTTTTTTATAAAAACATTTACTAGCAAATATTGATTCAATTAATCTTACCATCTCCTTTCTGCCATCTACAAATAAAAATTGAAGATTATTATAATCTTGTAAAAGCTGTCTTACATTATGAAATATATATTCTGGTGTTGCTTTTATTTTTTTACTTATATGTGGTAAATATTGAAAGCTAAGAGCATTTGATAACTTTTCTTCAATCATAACAATAATATAGGAATTATTTTTGTTTGCTCTATCTATTTCATTTTTAAAACGATCATAATTTTTTACGCTCAATGTACTGATGAAATCGCTTAGACTTTTTCTTTCTATAAAACAGTTACAATTATCATTTGAACAGGCATAATCTCCAAATGAAAGAGTTTTAATTTCAAATGGAATATTGAATTTTAACCAACTTTGTTCACGAGTATCAACGTAAATTTGATCTTTTTGAGTTAATTTATTTTTAAAATTATCCTCAATTAAACTTGGATGAATAAATTTATTTTCTAAACCAATAGAAGAACATACATCATAATAATCTTTAAAAATCTGATTATAAAATACAATGGATGGAGCCATAATTGTTCTAAGTTCAACTTGAGTTGGCGAATAAATTAAATTTTTAGACTCTTTTCTTTTAATTAATAGTCTTTTACAATATTCTTGCGCCTTCTCGATGGTTTGTTCTTTTAACCATTTCTTCATATTATTTTTGTCATTAAAATCATCATTAAAATATTGTTCTTTTGTTTTAAAATTAATTAATTCGTTTGTAAGTAGATCGCGGCGTTCATAATAGGTTTGATAATATTTTACTTTGTTTAAACCATAACCCTTAAGCGCAAGATGAAGACTTTTTTCATCTTTGAACTCTTTGCCATCTACTTTACATATTACGTTCATCCATTTAATATTTCGTCTTTTGAAATACCAAGAATTTTAGATTTAATTTCATCCATAGAGGAAAGACGATCTATCTCTTTCTCTATAACCTGTTTTCTCATTTCTGCCATTTTTAAAAGTTTGGCTCGACTCTCTTCTTCTTTCCACATTTGCACAAGGTTGATAATTGATGCTGTTTCTTTTACTTGTTTGCTAAGTCTTTCGCTTCTTTTTACTTTTAAATCGTTTAATAATTTTTGTTGTCTAGTGACACAATCATTATATTCCTTTCTCGCAGTATTGCTTGCTTCTACAAGAGCCATTGGTATTTTGCCTTCTGATTCCATAGAAATATCAATTTGATTTTGAAGGGTATTAATTGTTTGTTGAATATTAGATGAAATTACTACCTCTGTAGAAAGAACAATGTATTGATCAACTTCTTCTTGAGTTAAATCATTTTTATCATATGTATAGCGCACAAAACTACTTTCAAAAAGCTCTCGATCTCTTTCGTCTTCATATAAGTTAATCTGATGAATAAAACGAAGAGTATTCATATAAGCTATTAATGAATTAATGTCTTTTTTGATTTTATGATTCATTTTATTCTTATCAATTCCATCTAAAACATATTTATTAATTTTAGCTATCATTCTTTCTTCACTTCTTGGAGGACGATATTCTTCTGTAGAGGCATTTTCATTTTCATTTTGATTAAATTTAATATTATTTGGTATAGTTTTCATATATTCCAAAACGCTTCTAGTTTCTTGAGAAAGATTTGTTAATGATTCATTTTTAAAAAGTATTTTAGCTATTTCTATACCAGTCATAGTATGACAATTATTACTAATGTATTCCTTTTGTTCGTTATTTAATTCTATCAATCCTTTAGCTTGATATTCGTGACTTTTTCTTGGTTTAATTTGTCTTGATGCTAAAAAATTTTTAACAGCTTTACCTTCTTTTGATCTTCCATCCAGATCGGCTCTATCAAAAGCTATTCTAACTAATTCTACTAAAGATGGAGGATCATCGGGCCTATTGTTCCATTCATTTAATAGCTTTAATTGTTGTTCTTCTGTAAGATGTATTAAATCTTCACTCATATTAATGAATATCAATGTCTCCGTTATAAAGATGTTTTTTAACTTTAAAAATAATAATTTTTTTAATATTTTTAATTTGTTTATATCCTGCGACTCTATTTTTTTCACTAGTTCTATATCCCATTAATTTGGCAGTTTGTTCTTCGTCTTTTCCTTCTATATATAAATGTTTATAAACTTTCCACTCAATTGGTTTTAAAACTTTTTGCATTTTATTATGAATATTATTTGCGGTTTCTTCAATATTAAAATTATCCATAGGCATATCATTAATTTCTTGAGAATGATTTTCAATACTAAGGGTTAATTTTGTATCATGTGCATTTTTTTTACTTTTTTCCCAATTTGCATATAGTGGACAAGTATTACATTGATTTGTGTAAATGGTACAACCATCTTCGCCTTCCGCAGCAGCACATTTAAGGCATGGACGAGTAAAATTACTATAATTATTTCTTATTAAATTTTTAATTTGATTACTAATAATACGATTTACCCAAGGAGCTAATAACTTTTTATGGTCATATAGATGCCATTTTTTATAAATATGAATTCTTAATATCTGTGCGACATCATTGAAATCCATCCAATTGATTGCGGTTAAATTCCACTTATTTTTTCTTTTTATAATTTCAGAATTTATTAAATCAATGGAATTTTCAAATGTGGGCTTTTTAGGCATCCCTTCGACCTCTTGTAGATTTTTGTCTTAAACTTCCAGCTTCCCTTTTCCATTCTTCCATGAATTTTTTATTTTCAATTTTTTGCTGAGATTTTGTTAATTTCTTAGATTTTATTTTTATTTCATTATTTTGTTTTTCTGCTGTACCAATAACATCTCCTAATTTAATTTTTGGTTTTTTTGAGGCTTCTATTTGACAATCTAACCCGTTAATATCTGGGACATAATTAATATCTTCTTCGTTATCATCATAATCATCATGTTCTTCATATTCTAAATTAGATTTTGATTCAACTTTTGGTATAATTCTTTTTGGAGGTTCTTGTTTAATTATTGATTGATTTTTATTAACAACTACTTTATCAAAAGCATTACCACACGCACTGCAAAATTTAGGTTTAGCTGATGTATAAGAAGTCGGACTACCACATTCTGTACAATATACTTTAAGCATAATACTGATTATACTTTAAATTAATTAAAAATTCAATTATTTTAGTTGCTCAAATTTCTCAATAATATAAGCTAAAATATCATTTCGCATAATATCATCTGTGCCAAATTTAAATGTCATAATCCCCTTATCTGAGCTTTTCTTGTCATCAAATAAATTATATATTTTTTCAAATCCACTATTTTTAATATCTGATTGACGAATATCTCCAATTAATATTAATTTACTAAATCTACCCATTCTAGTAGTAATTAATAAAAGATCATGTATACTTAAATTCTGAGCTTCATCGCATATAATATAACTTGCGTTAATACTTAATCCTCGAAGAAATCCTACGGGTAATCCCTTTACTCTTTCCTCTTTTAATAATCTTTCTACTTGTCCTTTTGGTAATAATTCATGCAATTTATCCATTAAGGGTTGTAAATATGGATCTAATTTACTATGTAGATCACCCTTGAGAAAGCCTAAATTATGAGTAGAGCTTTCTACAGGGTTACGAATATAAAATATTTCGCCTATTTTCTTGCTATTAAGGGCTTGCAAAGCCGCATAAACTGAAAGTAGACTTTTTGCTGTTCCAGCTGGACCTTTACAGAAGACTATTTTTGTTTCCTTATCTTGAAGTAATTGTATAAATTTCTTTTGATTATCTGTCCATTGTAATTCACGAATATCCAAGAAACCTTCAATTTTATCTCTTTGAGGAACAACTGGTGACTTATCTTCTATCTTACGTTTATTCTTTTTAGACATGCAACTTTACTACTAAATTTACACCATATTTTTAATTTAGTGTAAATAAATTAACTGTGGCATTTCTAAACGCTAATATACCTCCAATTGAATGTTATGTAAGAGGAAATTATCTACGAAATCAAAAGGATAGTCATGAAAAATATTTTGCTTGTATTGTTTTTGGCGTTTCTTCTCTACCAAATAGATCTCCTTTATTTCATTTTATAATGCAAGATGGTGGACTATGGTGGCGCGCACCAATTAGTGCTTTTTGCACAAAAGAAGGAGTTCAAGAAGAAGATCTTCATCAATTGGTTCTTTGGGATAGTTTTAGTTATCATATAGCTGTTACTCAATTTTACGCTTTAAAAAGTGCAAAAATTCAATATCTTGATCGCTCTGGAAATAAAAAACTTGGAAGATATCTTTTTACATTAGATTGGGCACATGCAGAATTTAATGAAACTAATTTTGGATATAGTGAAACTCCTAATGAACATAAGTGCGGTCATGTTATAGAGTTAGATAATGGTAATTACGCTATACAACCTAATAATAGAATAAAAGTTTTTGATGCTAGTTTCGTTACAAAACCAAACGAAATTCTCATCGAAAGAAAAGTAAATGATCATCTTTATACTGTCGAAAATAGCCCCAAATGGCATACAGAAGATAGTGATAATTTTGATTATAAAATAAAGGAAATAAAATGAAGCAACTAACATTCAAAATAACAAATAAAAATATACTAGAGGGTGAAAAAGCAAATCCTCAAAATTGCGCTATAGCAAGAGCAATAAAAAGTCAAATTAAAAATAAAATAAAGAATGTATCTGTGCTACCTAGTCAAGTAATACTAGAGATGGACAAAAATATGTTTGTAGCAAATATGCCAAAAGACGGCACAGATTTTATTAAAAGATTTGACCGTGGACAAGCCGTAAACAGTTTTAAATTAAATCTTAAATTTAAAAAAGGCTACGCACTAGTTTAAGATTACTTATTAATTGTAAATCCAGCTTTTGGACCACGTCTTTCTTTAAAGACTTTATTGGCCAAAGTTTGATGTTCAAGTTTCTTCTGAAATAGAGTTTGTTCTGATAGATATCTAGTTTTTGATAGATCTTTGTTCTTTTTAAAGCCTTCTGAAGACTCAAGGTTTTTATAAAATTTGACTTCTTGTTCTTTTTCTGCAATCTCATATTTTAAACTTTTAATACGGTTGTCTTGTTCGCTACCAAAATCATCAGTATAATACATGCACATATTCTTTGGTCGAGCAAAGGTTGCTGAAGTGGCAAATGCCAAGGCTAGGGATATAGATTTTAATATTTTGTTCATAATTTAAATATAAGGCTTTTTTAAAGTTTTGTCAATACTATTTAAGCATATAAGTGGCATATTTTATTTTTGTATTTGGATATAGTATCTCTGCTACAAGTTTTGGGTTTTGAGTTAAATCTAGTTTTGTTTTAAGTGAAAATGATCCTTTATTAACATCATAAACAAAATATTTACCTTTCCAATTAAAAATTGAGACAGCATGACCAGCAATAATAGGCTTACCGTCTTCGGATTCTAGCTCAAGAGCAAATATAAGTATATTGTTCCATATATTTTTGCCACGAAATTCTTTGCTAATATCTTCATATATGGTAATGCTATTAACTAAACATGAATTAGGAGCATAAGATATTGGCTCACTATAGCCCTTATAAGCAAATAAAAATATCAATATAAGTGTTAATTTTTTATAATACATAAAAACAATACTAAACTAAATATACTATATTGTCAATAAAGAAGTATATTATAAAGGGTTTTTAATAAAAATAGTCCGCTGGATTTTTTTACCTTTGAAGATATTTACCTTTTAATGAATTTAAATAGATTTTAAAAATGGGGGTAGTATATAGATAAATAGTATTATAGAATAGGGGAGAATGATGTTAATACCCCCGCGACAATTTTTCTGAACATAAAATCTGAATTTTTTCAAAAATCGGGGGTATGTTTTGCTACACCCCCCCTGTAAGTCCTTGATAATCAATGAAATTTAAATGCAAAAAATCCCTTGCAGAATCCCTAATCTGTGATAGATTAAGAGTATGAAAGTTAAAGCAAACATCAAGTTCGACCTGAACGAAACCATCCGCAGACTCAACG
>Ga0214917_10007960_pt1 | contig 10542 bp, 11 predicted proteins | sample LL_1208_BB_MetaG_FD_177983 | JGI IMG/M metagenome (GOLD analysis project Ga0214917, IMG submission 177983) | Freshwater microbial communities from Lake Lanier, Atlanta, Georgia, United States - LL_1208_BB | ecosystem: Environmental > Aquatic > Freshwater > Lake | place: USA: Georgia | collected...
TCCCGTCGCTCCCCTCCCAGTCGCACCCGTCGATCCTGTTGCACCGATCCCGGTCGCTCCTGTCGCACCCGTCGATCCGATCGCTCCGGTCGCACCCGTCGAACCTGTCGCTCCTGTTGCACCGATCCCGGTCGCTCCTGTCGAGCCTGTCGCACCCGTCGCTCCTGTCGATCCGGTCGCTCCCGTCGCTCCACTCCCAGTCGCACCGGTCGCTCCCGTCGCTCCTGTCGATCCGATAGATCCGGTCGCTCCGGTCGATCCGATAGATCCGGTCGCTCCGGTCGCACCCGTCGATCCTGTTGCACCGATCCCGGTCGCTCCCGTCGACCCAGTCGCTCCTGTTGCACCGATCCCGGTCGCTCCGGTCGATCCCGTCGCTCCTGTCGATCCGATAGATCCGGTCGCTCCCGTCGCACCCGTCGATCCTGTTGCACCGATCCCGGTAGCACCCGTCGCTCCAGTCGCTCCTGTTGCACCGATCCCGGTCGCTCCGGTCGCACCCGTCGATCCGGTTGACCCACTCGCTCCTGTTGCACCGATCCCGGTTGCTCCGGTCGCACCCGTCAATCCGGTTGCACCAGTCGCTCCGATCGCACCCGTCGATCCGGTTGCACCAATCCCGGTCGCTCCGGTCGCACCCGTTGACCCAGTCGCTCCTGTTGCACCAGTCGCTCCGGTCGCTCCGGTCGCACCGGTCGCACCTGTTGCACCTGTCGATCCTGTTGGCCCCGTATCTCCAGTAGCACCAATCCCGGTCGCACCCGTCGATCCGGTCGCTCCGGTTGCACCCGTTGCACCTGTCGATCCTGTTGGCCCCGTATCTCCAGTAGCACCAATCCCAGTCGCTCCGGTCGCACCCGTCGATCCGGTCGCACCTGTTGCACCTGTCGATCCTGTTGGCCCCGTATCTCCAGTAGCACCAATCCCGGTTGACCCGGTCGCTCCAGTCGATCCAGTCGCACCCGTCGATCCACCAGTCCCGGTCGCACCGGTTGCACCGGTCGATCCGGTCGGCCCCGTATCTCCAGTAGCACCAATCCCGGTAGAGCCAGTCGGTCCCGTTGAGCCTGCTGCTCCCGTCGCCCCGGTAGAGCCCGTCGATCCGGTTGCACCTCCACTACCAGTCGCACCCGTCGCCCCGACATCTCCGACAGCTCCGGTTGCACCCGTCGCTCCGGTCGCTCCCGTCTCACCTCGGAATGATGTCCCCGTCTCCCCATTGACCCTAAAATTCTCTGCTCTGAATGATATCGTCTTTGTCAGATTCCCTCCCAACTCAATGTTCGACCCCAGCACAGATATCAGGTTCCCGGAGAACCCCAACTCCTGGGCCGCCATGACAATATTGCTCAGCGAAATATCCCCAATCGTCAGCCCTCCCCCCGAAGACAAGCCCGTCAGCGTCGAAGTGCTTACCTTGTCGGTAATGATATTCGCCACAAATGTCTGCCCGTAAATGTTCCCGTTGACATTCAGATCGCACGACTGAGCAGCCGTCCCGATCGTTACGACATTGGTATCCGAAAAGATGAGTGGCGTCTGGAGCGATGGGATGGAGACATCCGACACAAAGACGACAACGCCCGAACTGTCCCCACCGATCGAGGGTGTGCTGATCCCCCCTAAGAATGCCACACCGCCCGTCGTTGTGAACCGGAGGACATCGCCCGTCGCAATCGGATTGATCAGGTTGACCGATATCCCATCGGGGAACTCCGTGCAGCACGAAATAGGAAGACACGGTCGGATCTGGGGCAGCGCCGTGGTCGGTTCAGGCGCCCTGATGGTGGTCAGAGGGAACGCAAAGACGCCCCCAGTGGGAGGAGGGAGGGAGGATGTTATGACCGGTATCGGTGTGCTCTGAAGCGCCGGCGTCGAGACCCTCATGACCGTCAGGGGTTCCTCCTGTCGTATCTCATGGGCGAGAGGGGGCATGTAGTGGGTAGAAGTCTTGGGAGGAGGAGGCTTGGAAGACGAGTCCATGACGGAGAACAATACGGAGGGTTCATCCTTCCTGACCGCCAGTGCATCGATCGGCATGGAAGAAATGTCCATAATGTCATGAAACAGCCGATCCAGCATCCGCATCGGAGGCTGATGATCCTCCTCGACCAGCACGGTTATCTCCTGCAGCAGATCATGCAGCGGGGTAATGACGGGCTGGATCTCTTGTCGATGGTTGGACAGCGATGTGAAGGGCGACAATACAGATGGAGTAATAGTTGTATTCAGAGACGGAAAAGCGTATAGGGACGATTTTGTCTTTTTTCTGGTCATATTTATTGTTTCACAAAAATTTTAAAATTATCATCTTACTTACCCTTAAGCCCTTGATGATCTATATGAAGATATGATCATACGGGGTCCGTGTTCGTGCTCCATCTTTGAAATGAATGATCGGACGCTCATGCTGTTTGGGGAGGTCCATCGTCGTGTGGACAAGGGCGACGAGTGCATTTCCGATTTTGTCGCGGGGCTCGCTTCGGACACCACCATCATGATGGACATTTTTATTGAGGGATGGCACACATCATCTGGCCCTTCCATCGGTTGTGGCCTCCGATCCATGCGCAGGCGCTTCGTCCGTTCGCAGAAGAATATCAGGGTCCATCTTTGCGATGTCCGTCGAGCCCGATTCGACCACGACCAGCCCGCTCTTGTGGCCATGGATCGGATCAACCACATGATGTCCTCTCACATCGACAGGCCCTTCATCCGCGAATTCCTGAATGACCGTCGGTCGCCTGTTTGGTTAGGACGGATCATCCCTGTGTGGTGGGATCATCTCAAGATTGACCGACAGATTGCACATATCCGAAATCCCGTCATCCGGGGCATCCTCTCCAAGTTCATCTCGTCCGAATTCGACCGGAATGCCCGCATCCTCCGGACACAACTGCGTCAGAACAAACCGGATGACATTGTCCGCACCCGGCTGTGCTCCCTCCTGAGTATCCTCATGGACGCATACATGCTCGGCAGGATGCTCCGCCACTTTAGGGACAATGATCACCCACGACGCATCATCGCCTACACGGGAGACGCCCATTATGAACGATTCCTTCGATTCTTTTACTTGTTGAGATCCTCAACTCTCGTGTCGTGCATCCACCAAAACCTCGGCACCACCGTGCGCGATCCCTGGACCCTCAGAACATCTATGCGCCGCAGGTTCATCCAACCGTCCAATCAGATCCCACCAACCATCCCAACCCTCATCATCCTACCAACCATCATCCTTTCCATAATCATCCTCACAAACCTCGTATGCATCCGATCCACACCCGATCCAACCCCTCCCATACAAGGTTATGGCAACTTTGGATTTCATCCTATCCTCATCTGAGTCTTTAAACCTGTCATCGAACCCACCTTAGATGGATGAATCCTTAAGTGTCATCAGAATCGAGTTCAGGGTTGAAACCAACTTTAGGCCGGCTTAAGAAGACGATCTTGTTATTAAGCCGTATTAAAGTTTGATGGGGGTTGGTTTCAACCCGGTTTAGGTTATCCACCTTAACGATAATACAATTGTTAAGGTTGTTCGTATTGAGTAATCTGCGGTGGGTTAACGATGGGCTTACTTGGATCTTCTCTCTATCGTCTGGTTTGTGGTAGAATGTTTGATTGAGTAGTGGGGACTTGAAACACGACTATGTTTATCTTGCTTCGGAGGGCGGCGTTCACTATGATCATCAACATTACACCCATGATGTATACTCCGGTCATGATGAAAATAGTCGTGGCGATAACATCGATAGTATAGAATGTATATGTAAAAATCTTCAGGGCGACTAATGTAGATGTGTGTGGCAAAATATTATATGCATGGGAAAGACCCATTCCTATCGAAAACAGCAATCGAAGGATCCAACAGATGACTAAGAAGAACGACGCACATAACCACATGCCTTCATCTGACTTTACAGTCCATATGGCCCATTTATACAGAAGCACGAATATTATCAGCCCAACGATCGTAATACACTCCTTGAGATAAATCGCTCTGCAGATAGCAACCTGAGGGGGGGTCAGCTTCTTCTGCGCAAACTGCAAAATCAATGTGATGAGGATGATAATGACAGATCCGACTGCATACGCAGCCGATATTGGCACACCCAGAATCGAAGTCACATATTTTAAAAACTCGAAATAATCATGTAAGCCCATTGTTTTAGTTTTGTCAAAAAAAATTTTTCCAAAAATGGCTTCATGCTCCATTCACACCCAGGACTAATCCGTTCAGGGTCCTAATAAGTACAACATCACGGTTGTCATCCCCCTCCTTAAATACATCTTTAAATGTATTTAAAAAATGTGATGAATGTGATATGACGACATGATTCATCGTGGCAGGTCAAGGAGTGGTTGAATAAAGTCTGGTGTGGTCTTGGAGTCAAGAGTGGTGCTCAGAATGATCATCAGGGCGTAGCCCATAGCACCCGCCAGGATCATCGATATGATCGACATTACAATGACATCGATCATGTAGAATATCAGGGAAAAGATCTTCAGGGCAGTCGATGCGGATGTGCGGGGCAGCTTATTATACACTCCGACAAAGCCCATGGTGATTGAAAAAATCAGCCGCACTATCCACAGAAACACAATTATGACGGATACAATCGACAATAATTCATCCTTATAAGGACTCTTATATAACAAGACAAAGATGATAAGACCGGCAATCGTGATGCCCTCCTTAATATAGATCGCGTTGCATACACGGATCTGATCGGTGCTTAACTTTTTGTATGCAAATTGAACAATGATCGTCAGCATGACAATGATGACCGATCCGACCGCATACGCACCCACCAACGGCAGACCCACACCCATACCCCACGATTTTAACCCGTCATAAAACTCGCGGAATTTCATTTCTTCAAAAAGTTTTATTAGAACCCTAATAAAAAATTTTGTCATGATTCACTCCAGGGTTGAAACCAACCCCCATCAAACTTTAATACGGCTTAAGATCGTCTTGTTAAGCCGGCCTAAAGTTGGTTTCAACCGTGTCCCACATCTTTTTTCCAGGACAATCATCCCATTCTTAAGATGGATGGATGAAAATCCGGGCCAAAAAACATCATTCAACCCCGAACTTTAGCCCGGCTCCTTAATAAGATGTTCTTAAGCCGTATGAAAGTTTGATTCAGCCTTGGGGTCTAACGGATGCAAGGGTTTGTAGTCCTTCTATGTGAGGATGGACAGTCATGGTTGCGATCTTAGGCGTTGTAGCAGACGCCGTTGCTGCATGCGGCGCCGCTGCTGCTGATTGTAAAATAGCCGTCCTGGAGGGCCTTGCGTTTGGACCGGAGCTTCTGCATAATGGCATTGTATTCTTCATTGGCGGTCTTGGAGGCCGGGTCGATGGATGCCCAGTCTGATGCGGTTGATCGGTAGAACGCGGGGAGTTCGAACATGTCCCCGGACATTTGTCCTGATGTGTCGAGGGTCCTGGCCTCCTCGGCCAACCCTTCCAAGAATAAAAAGTGCTTCTGACAGCAGTCCGTGCACCGCTTCTCGGGATGACATAGATGATCCTCCAGCAGGATCATGTTCTTGATGCACTCCCTTATATTATGGCGATAATCGGTAACCGGGAGCATGGTCGATGATGCCCGGTTGCATGCATAGCTCTCCTTGATATTCCTGGATTGTGCCACCCGATCATCGGTCTCCTGTAGAGCATCCTGATCGATCCCGAACATGATATTATTCTGTTCAACGGGTTTTGATGTCGGCCGCACGACCTGCCGAGGCAGCTCATCAATCTTCATGGGTGTATCTAAAAAATTGTAGAATGCATTGTTCGCCAGTCTGGGCGGGTTATAGGCGAGGTTGGAGCACGCCCACCTCGTCCTGTCCGTCATTGCCGCCGTCCTGCTCTTTTCGACCGCACCACCCTGACCGTCGCGCCAGTCGCAGAGCTTGCCCAACTCCTCGTAGCCGCATGAACGACCACTGTTGGGGTAGGACGCCGTCCACGGCTCATCACACGGAATGTAAGAGAACATTTATTCTTGTATTATAAAATATTTTTATAATACCCCCCTCTCCCGGAAAATCATTAAACCCACCTTAAGGTGATTGCTCAAGTAGATTCGAATGGTTTATGAGTTATAGGCAACATCTGGAAACTAAATGGTCGCCGTCGGTCTGCTTATGCTGCATCATTCTTCAACACTTCGTCATTGTGTGCGTAAATCCTAAACCCTGTGTGGGTTAACTTTCGATCTGCTCGGGTTTTCTTCGTTCTCCTCTCCTTATCTGAGTCCTTAAACCTATCTTCAAACCCACCTTAAGAATTAGAGGGTCATCAAAGTCGAGTTGGGTTTGGGTTTAATTTAGGTTTAACCCGTGCAGGGTTTATAAAATCCCATGGAATGCAACAACGAAGAAGAAGAGCATGACCGAGCTGATTACAAGACCAGATATGACCATATTTCGAATATTCTTGCTCAGTGATTTGTGGTCTTCAACCACACTCATCATGCTCAATGAACTGATCTGATCCTTAAAGTGGGTTCGAAGACAGATTTAAGGAGCCAGAGAAGGAGAGGAGATCCGAGTAAATCCAAAGTTGATCCGTGCAGGGTTTGGGATTTCCTCTGATTCTTCATACCCACGTTAAGGATTAGATAGATAAATATCCTTAAGTGTATTCAAAATTGGGTTTAATCCAAATCTGATCCGTTTATTATACAATACCTCAAGCCCTGCATGGTTTAACCTGAATTACTTCTGAATGAAATCCAATTCCATTCACCTATTATCTTCTTAGATATCCAATTATGAATGAGTTAAGAGGATAACTTATTGTTAAGGTAGGATCAAAAAGAGTGATTGAAGAAATAAATTCAAATGAAATGGAGATTAATTTGAATTAAGTCCATTTAGCAGGGTATACAATACCTGAACCCGTTAGACCGGATTATGGACTTATCGTTCCTTGTGCTGCACCTGACAGTTTAGCTTTCTTCGCTTGTTCTTGTTCTCTTTCCATAAGAATTGGGTCAAAATGTTCGTAAAACTTATACGACGCATACACGAATGTGAACAATATGATCGAGTTGAATACGAGACCAGCAATGACGACATTCCTTACCGTCTTGGTCAGTCCCTTGTAATCTTCACCCACACTTATCGTGCTCAGGGAACCGATCTGAAGAGCAATCGGCAAGAGGATACATATGAGGGCGAGAAGTGCAGCGACGTAAAGTTCATAACGTGAAGGATTACGTTGAAGATCGATGGGGTAAATAACCACAATCGTTATACCAATAAGGATGACAAAGGGGAGCAGGAATGCGATCAGTGCGAGTATGAGCGAACCCCGCAGCCGTCCATCATCCATGTTCCGGATCTTGTGAATCAGAATGGAGGTCGTGCAGACCCCTATGAAGCTGTTGATAACCGATACGACGAATATTATGATAATGACAATATTCGCATAAATAAACGAATCAGGTGGTACTGGTGATTGACCTCCCATTTTTTTTTATTTCAAGAAATGAAAAAAAATCTGTAAATATTCTTCACATCCACACCCCTTCACAGGGTTGGAACCGCTTTAAAGCAATGACCGAAATGATTTAAAGACATATCACGTCTTTAAGCCGTTTCATCAATAATATGTAGATGGTTTCAACCGTGCCCCTTCATCTCTCTTCCTTAAATACCCTCCGAAGGGTCATATCAACAGGGTTGAAACCAACCCCCATCAAACTTTAATACGGCTTAAGAACAAGATCGTCTTCTTAAGCCGGCCTAAAGTTGGTTCCAACCCTGCATATCAAACCCTGTTCGGATTTCATCAAATCTCCTCATCTGACTCTTTAAACCTATCTACGATCCCACCTTAGATGAATTAGATGGATGAGGTCCGAAGGGGGGGGGGGTTGTTTATCTGCAGACAAAGAGTCGGGGTTTTTGGGGGGTTGACATGTTCTCCATCATCCGCATGTCGATCGTGTCTGGGACCTCCTTGGCGGAGTGTTGATGGCCGTGCTGATCCTCGGAATAAAAGGTGAGGAGGATGCGTCTGCAGCAATATCGTGTTAGACGAGCCATTTCAAAGAACGGCTCGAGATCCTCCCCCGGGTGCGACGCCTTCCATTCTCTCAGCGGCTGATCGAGGTTGCCAATGACCTTGTTGCATGTATAACACCGGACGGGGATGAGCATTTTTTTGATTTTCAAAAAAATTTCTCTGGAAATCATTTTTTGAATTTCACACGAGATTTATCCGGGTGGAATAAATCTCATGCAGTCTCCTCCTCCCAGATTGTGTCTGTAATAACCGGGATGCATCTTCGATCTGAGGCACAAAATTCTCCACATCGTTCACATACTCTCCCGCGTTCGCCCTGACATACTCGGCATCCGTCATGAGCTTTGCCATGCGCTCCATCGTCCCCGGGTCATGATCGACCCTGACATGGAACTCGAATCCGCCAAAAGACCCCGTGTGCCGGTCCCACAGACGCTGCCACCGCCTGCACATCCTCTGAATGGCCTGTCGGTGTGCTCCTATCGATGACCCTACTACGACCTGTGTGAACAGATTGATGGTCGGTGTCGTATATATGGTCATGCTCCACCTCGGCATTTTGTAAATCATGGAACTGACCCGTCCACGTCATGCCCAATAATCGTCCGAGCGCCTGATGACTCGTTGGTGGTCTCTGCATCTTTTTGGAGGATACAATGTAGCGTGGGTAATCGGGGTGTCCGAGCTCATCTGGCGTGATGTGGAGCCTCAGCACGTCGACAGCGAGTCTTTGGATGAGTCGCCAATCTCTGACCCATCGCCGCTCATCCGAAGAATAGTCGGCGGACTCGACAAGACAAGCGGGACGTCCGCCGAGGTGGACAATGACGACATTGATGATCGAGTCCCACAGGCGGGTCGTCCGTTCAGAGGGAGAAGGAAGAGATGCGAGCTCGGTTCGGAGACGATTGTCCATTGAATAATTTTCTTCGGCACAAAAAAATATTCTGGGAAATATTTTTTGGCATCCGGAGAATTTTTTTTCTCGTGTCGACAAATTTATACAGCAGGGTTGAAACCAACTTTAGGCCGGCTTAAGAAGACGATGTTGTTCTTAAGCCGTATTAAAGTTTGATGGGAGGTTGGTTTCAACCCTGTTATACAGTCCCCCCTGAAAAAAGTCTGATTCATTCAAATAGATTATGACATTAATGCTGTCCCTGGATCATCCCTGCTTAACAGGCATCCTCTTTTCGCACCTGGACACTTCAGACATGAGATCCACGGCTGAGGAGCCTGGCTCCTGTCATATCTCAAATCCATGTGAACCCAAGCAAAGAAGTGCCTCGTTCTCGCATCCGGACGCCTCGATCTGGTCAAGATGTTTGTCCACCTCGGCACCAAAATATCCAGAGGATGGGATCCCAGTATAACCGTTGCGGCCCGAAATGAGCACTTTATGATACTGGAATGGCTGATGCGACACAGAGGCCAAGAAGACCCCCGTTGCCAAGCCTCCATCCTCATGCAATGCATCCGTCCTTGGGTAGGATGCAGGGTTGAAACCAACCCCCATCAAACTTTAACACGGCTTAAGAACAACATCGTCTTCTTAAGCCGGCCTAAAGTTGGTTTCAACCCTGGACACAGGACGATATGAGACGGATCCTTCTCAGGAACCGCTTTAAAGCAATGACCGAAATGATTTAAAGACATATAACGTATTTAAGCCGTCTCATCAATAAGCTGCAGATGGTTTCAACCCTGCCTTCTCACATGCTAACCCGTCATTGATCAGATGGTTTGCACATTATGAATGAATCTTACAAACCATGCACGGATTGGATTCGGATGTAAACCCAACTCGGGATATTCATCTGAGCTTACCCATCTATCGTTTATTGATAAGACGGCTTCCAGATGTCTTTCAATCATTTCGGTGATTGTTTTAAAGAGGTTCCAACCCTGCGCACAGGGTTTGAAATAATCCGTCGATCAACGTTGAAACCACTCCCGGGAAAGTATTTCAAGATTTGAGTAATCTTGAAACCGTTTCAAAAGGTGATTGACGGTTGCGATCCTGGCACTCCATGGACAAACAGATGGAAATGGAAATTTAATTTAAAAATTTCTCTAATAAATGTCTTTTATTGTCGGTCCGACTGGTCCTACGGGTGCAACCGGTTCGGCCGGTTCTACTGGAAGGTTTGGAAGGCCTGGTCCTCCCGGCCCACAGGGTCCGATCGGTCTCAGGGGTGCAAGGGGTCCTCCGGGGCCTCCAGGAACGGCCGGTCCAACCGGTGTGAGTGGCCCCACCGGAGCAACCGGGCCTCAGGGTCTATCCATAACGGGTCCTACCGGTGCGACGGGCGCGGCATCGACCATCCCCGGCCCCACCGGAGCAACCGGGCCTACGGGTGTATCCGTGACGGGCGCGACGGGAGCGACGGGCGCGACATCGACCGTCCCCGGTCCTACGGGTGCAACGGGCCCTACGGGCGTATCCGTGACGGGCGCGACGGGAGCGACGGGAGCGACATCGACTG
>Ga0214917_10007962_pt1 | contig 10541 bp, 13 predicted proteins | sample LL_1208_BB_MetaG_FD_177983 | JGI IMG/M metagenome (GOLD analysis project Ga0214917, IMG submission 177983) | Freshwater microbial communities from Lake Lanier, Atlanta, Georgia, United States - LL_1208_BB | ecosystem: Environmental > Aquatic > Freshwater > Lake | place: USA: Georgia | collected...
TTGATTTATACTATTTTTTAGTAAAAGGTGGTAATCCTAATAGTGGTCTTTTATCATATAAATTTGATTGTGCAAACTGTCCATTTACATGGTTATAATGCAAGAAAACTTGCGCACAAACATCACCCCTAAATTCTTCTCTCCAATGTTCTAATTCACAACCAGAATAAACTAACATATCACCAGGCTCTAAATTAACTTCTATACCTGCTGGAGCATTAGGTTTCATTATATTCTTATATTCATCTATTACGTTATTAGATCCTGTTGGATCAATAAATATTGGCCAAGCATCTCCACCAAGGTTTAATGTTGTAGATATTTCACAAGAAGGTCTATCTTTATGTCTTTTTAAGATAGATCCCTTTTCATAAATTCTTGCATAAGAATAAGTAGGTATTAGATTAAGATTAGTTTGTTGTTTCATTATAGGCATTACTTTCATAAGTAATGTTTCCATAACAAAATCTGCATAATGAGAATATACATTTGGAACTTGTTGATCTTTCCACGTTCCTAGCATTCCATTTTCTGCTACGATATTATTTGTGTATAAATAATTAACAGCATCTCTTTTAAGTAAAAAATAATTAAATACAAAGTTAGCAAGATCATATGGTATTGCTTTTTTAATAACTTGATATTTATTAGTTTGAAAACTCATGCTTGCATACCTGCTTGTAAAAAATTAAATGATACTGATATTCTTATATCATCAGATTCATTTGGATCTACACAATGATTCAACCAACTTGGAAACATAATTAATCTCCCAGCAATGGGTTTATAATGAACTTCTCTCCATAAATAAGATGGAAGTTGACCTTCTTTTCTTCTTGGATGAGTCATTGCTGCAACTGATTTAGGATCTTCACATTTTAAATGTCCACAATTTTCTGGTGTCTTAACATAATAAACTCCAGACCATAATGAATTAGGATGCATATGAGGTCTATTGTATCCACCTTTATAATTAATGTTTGCCCACATATTACCAAGGAATGGTTCATTATCTAATAACTCTTCTTTGTAAATATGAAACTGTGCTTGAAATAATAATTCAACTAAATCCCTATATTCAGGAAGTGTATGCATATTTGTTTCACTATGCCATCCGTTCATATTAGTTTTTTGAACGCCTTTGTCTTTTTTAGACCATTCAACAATGTGATGTTCTAGATGTTTATTTAATTGTGGACTTCCTACATCAGCAACATAAATAGGAGTTGCAAAAAATAATTCTCTATTCATCATTTAAATGGAGTTCCTCCAAACCACATAACTAATGATTTTCTTGTTCCTTTTGTAATAGGTATAACTCTATGCCTAATAAAAGATGCAAAGAAAATAGCTTGTCCTTGTTTAGGTCTTGCGATCTTTCCATCTGACATTAATTCAAGTCCACCACCTTCAAATTCTGATTCATGTGATAATAAACAAGTCATAGATATTTTTCTAACTGGTGGTTCATTTACACAATTAATATCTGAATCTATATGCCAATCATAAAATCCACCTGCTGGATATTCTGTATATTGAGCAGGTTCTGTTATTTGCATTCCTTCAAATCCAAAATGATTACCATTTGTTTGTTTCATTACTCTTTCTAATGTTTTATACATTTCAGGCATTTTATTAAATGGTATCCAACTAATGTGAGAGGTTCTTACTTTAGTATCAATGGTTCCTCCTTGTCCACCGCCCACCTGACCGTCTTCTCTAGGTTCAGCACGGCCTGCATTTATAATTAATTGACATTGTTCTGGTGTAAATAATGGAGTTGTTGTCTCTACAATCAATGACTTCCAACGTGGTTCTGTTATAATCATTGTGCTCCTCTGTTAGCTATTGGATCATAAAGAACATCACAGTTAGCTGCGAGTGTTCTTCTTGTATCATTTGTTCCATTGAATGGATAAACACAGTGTCTCATATCATATGGAAAAATATAAAAATCTCTAAGTTCCATTGGCGGTTGATAATCTACTTTAGCAAATTGACCATTAGCTGCACCCAATATTTGAAGTTTACCATTTTGTGGAGCTTGTTCTGCAGAATATTCTACACCATATGTACTAGGTAATTTTAAAATCATAACTGAAGATAGTCCTGTAAACAAATTACCTTGATGTACGTGCACAGGATTATATTCATGAGCTTTCATTTCATTGACCCAAATTGAGTTTAAATGTGTTTGATATCTTCTAATATGATTAAATTCTAAATAATGATGAAACATTTCCATGAACCATTGTTTAACATTAACAGGTAAATGATCATGTCTTTTCATTTTAGATTCATCTTCTCCGTTATAAAATAAAGAATGTTCGTCTTTTATTTTACCTACCAATTGTTTATTAGCAGGATAAAGTTGTTGAAATCTTTGTTCATAGATTGAATTAATTGCATGAAATATATCTAATGGCGTTTCATAGCGTAAGATTGATTGACCTAAAAATGTAAAATTAAATTTCATAATCCCATCTCTTTTCTAATTTTTGTTGCAGATATTTCTTGTATTTCTTTTGGTAATACAATCTCTTCAATCTTGTAACCAACATCTCTACCATAACATATATTGGTAATATTTGGTACTTTTACAATATCAAATTTACCTGCGTAGTCTTTTAGTTTTTCTTCAATTCTTTTCTTTATATCTTCAAATTCAAATGGATTATTGTTTGTTTGTGGCATTGTTCTTACCATAATAACAACTTGTCCAGTCTTCTTTAATATTTCTTTAAATAAAGCTAAATGTCCATCATGGAATGGTTGCCATCTTCCTAACATTTGTGCTGTTGGTTTAGAGTAATCCATGGATCTCCTTTATTATGATATCGTAATTGAAATCAGTTATTTCAAAATCTACTTTTTTAGGTTTTTCAAATACTTTATTTGTATCTTCAAATCTTCCTTTATTAATAGTGTTCATCCAAATTCTCATATCATAAAAAGATCTATAAGATTCAAATGGACAAACAAAGTCTACAACAACATGATTGACTGCAAGATCACACATTGTCATCATTCTATTTGCTTGTCGTCTTCTACCTAAATCTGTAAAATCCCAATCTTCAAATAGCTTTCTAATATCATCTGCATTAAAATGAGGTATCTTTTTGCCTTCTATTAATTTCTTTGCAAATGTAGTTTTGCCTGATCCTGGTAATCCAAATATTAATATCTTCATCTTATTTCTGCTTTCCCTTCTATCATTGTTAATTTACCAATACAACAAATATTCCATTTTTGTATTCCATCTTCAAAAGTACATTCATCAAATACAGGTACTTTTATATTTAAATTTTTTGCTAAAGTTTCTTTACCATTTTCAAATATTCTCCAAACTAAATCACTTTCACCATGTTTAGTATTATATCTAATATGATATTTGTTCATTAAAATTTTATATGTCCATAGGCATCAACAATGCTTTTAGGCAATTGTGATCTATAAGGATTTTCTTCCTTTCTAATCTCTTCTCTAATCGTATGCATTTTATTTCCAACTACTGTATCGTCATAACCCATACCATTTATTTTAAATTGATTCAAGGATTTAAAGTTATGATTAAATCTAGGTATTTTTAAAAAATCATATATTTTATTTATTTCAATTTCTGTATTATTTACTAAATCATCATATTTTAAATAATGACACATTTCCTGATAATTATAAGAATTCTTTATAGCTTCTAGATCCTTTGCAATGGCTCCATCTTTATTCATTAACATCCAAAGTTTTTCTTCAACAGTTTGTTTACCATATTTATGAACAAAGCTTGTTGGTTCTTTTTCAAACCATTTAACGTATGAGGCAAGAACATCTAATACATCTCTTAAAATGATAATGCATTTAAATGGACGTTTAAAATGTTTATTCATTAACATAAAATTACCAGGTGTCATTACAGGACCTCTATCTATAATGTAACGCTGTGGCCAGTCTTTATAATAAGTATCAAAAACAATATCTAAAACATTATCAAGTGATTTATGATCTGGATAGTTTTGAAATACATCTGTCTCTTTAAGTAAAAATAAATCTTTCATTATTTCTAATGTAATAGAATTAGGTGTTACAGCGATATCTGGGTTTTGGTTCATTAATGAACCAAATAGTGTATTACCAGATCTTGGTAATGCTACTAAAAAGAATAATTCCTTACTTGGATTGTTGTCCGAAGGTAGGTTGTCCAATTGCTTTCTTCTCATCATTTTTTAATAATCCTAATTCTTTCTTAACTCTTTCAATGGTTTGTAATTGTCCAAGAACATTAAATACTTCAGGTTGAGAAGACCCTGGTGTTAATGTTTCTGCCTTGTTTTTCATAATCTGGTGATATGATTCTAATTGATGGGTATTAACATTTTTAGTGTCAAAGGATCCATCATCAAATTCTTTTTTCAAATTAGACCACATATTAATTTCTCTCATACGATCTTTTGCAACCAATTCCATATTAGCTTTTGCATAAATCTTTTCATCTAAATCTATTTTATAACATTCTAGTTTATATTCATCGGTTTCAGTTTCTATTTTCTTTTCTAACCATTTAATCTTTGCATCATTTCTTCTGTAATCAAAAGATAAAGACATTAAATTTTCTAAAAATACGTTTTGTTCTCTAACACATTGCCAATATTTAGCAGATACGGTTGGATACTTTGCATCTTGTAATACTGAAATTCTAGCTTCTGTTTCTGTTCTGAATATTTGTTTTTTTGTCCACGTATCACGAAGTTCTTCAACCATTCCTTTAAATGAATTGAGATCGTTTGGATCCAGTAAATTATTTAAATGAATCTCTTCTTGCTGTATTAAACTCTTAATATTTCTCTTCTCTGTCATTGCGACAGATATAGACATATTTTATGATGTTGTCAAGGTAGAAGCAGTTGCTGTAGTTGGAGTTCCTGTCCATTCTTCTGTATTTGCTAAAGCTGCAGATCCTCCAGTTCCTAATGCTAGTGTTTGATTACCACAACCAGCTAAATAAGTTCTTGCTGTTGCCATAGATGGCACTGTAACCCAAGAAGTTCCATCCCAAGACTCTGTTTCTGCTGTAGCAGTAGGATTACTACCCCCAAAAAATAAACCAGCTGTTTGTATACCTGCTGCGGCGGCAAAATCTCTAGCAGTATTTACTCCTGTTATACTTGTCCAAGTTGTTCCATTATAAGATTCTGTAGCAGTAGTTCTACCTGGAACAGCTGTTCCAGAAATAGCTAAAGAAGCTGTTTGAGTACCAAAACCTCTTAAATATTTTCTTGCAGTATTTAAATTTCCACCACTAGTCCAAGCTGTTCCATTCCATGCAAGTGTAGTATTTTGAATTCCTGGTGCTGTTGTATATCCACCAAAACCTAAAGCTGCTGTTTGTGTTCCTGTTCCAGCATGTCCAGCTCTTGCTGCTGGTAATGCTGTAAGATTTGTCCAAGTTGATCCATTATAAGATTCATTGTTAGCATATAATGTCGGTCCTGGAGATACTCCACCAAAAGTTATTGCTGCTGTTTGTGTTCCTGAATTAGAAGCAGCAGCACCTTGTCGAAGTTGATTCATATTTCCACTGTTTGTCCAAGATGTACCATTATAATTTTCTGTAACTGCTAAACTTAAGGTAGGAGTTCCAGGATTTCTTCCTCCCATAACAACACCAGCAGTTTGTGTTCCTGCACCAGCTGTTACTTGTCTTGCCGTATTTAAATTCCCGCCGCTCGCCCAAGCACCCGTTGCTGGCGAAAAGATTGTAGAGTTGAATTCTTCGGTAAGTGCTGAATAAGCTGTTCCAGTATAACCTGCAAAAGCTATTGTTGCTGATCCACTGCCTCCTGCACCACCTAAATTACCTCTTGCTGTTGCCATAGAAGAAACACTTAACCAAGTTGTTCCATCATATTGCTCTGTTGAACTTAAATTAGCTGTAGATGTTCTACCACCAAAAGCTAAAGTATTAGTTTGTATTCCTCCTCCTGCTAAACTATATCTAGCAGTTCCCATATTATTCACTGTTGTCCAAGTTGTTCCATTAAAAGATTCTGTTCCTGAAAAAGTAGAACTTAATTTACCACCAAATGCTAACGCTGCTGTTTGAGTACCTGATCCACCTAAATATGCTTTTGCTTGATTTAAACTTCCAGTAGAAGTCCAAGTTGTTCCATCGTATTTTTCTGTTGCTCCAACAGTGCCAGGAGTAGCATTACCTCCGAATAATAAACCAGCTGTTTGAGTACCTGCAGCTGCTGTGGCATATCTAGCTGTACCTATACTGTTTCCTGCAGTCCAAGAAGTTCCATCATATTTTTCTGTTATACTTACTATTCCTGAAGGTGCAAAAGAGTTATAGCTTGCAGTTATAGCTCCAGCAGTTTGTGTACCAAATCCTCCATTATTAGCTGTTTCTCTGTTTGAATTTAAATTTCCACCTGCTGCCCAAGTGTATCCTGAATATTCTTCTGTTGCTTTAACTGTAGATGGTCTTAAAGGTACTGAAGCATAACCACCTGCTCCAAGTCCAGCAGTTTGTGTTCCAAAACCTGCTACATAAGCTTTTGCTGTACTTATATTTCCAGCCGCCGACCACGCTTTAATTTGAACTAATGATCTTAACGTTCCAGTTGTGGAGTTATACCACACCTGTCCCTCGTTTCCTGTATTGAGAGTTGGGTCTGAACCCAGATAGTTGACTCTGTATCCTGCTAACTGATTATAGGTCGTCATGTGAGTGACCTACGGTAAAGTTATAGCAGTCGGTCTTTGATTGAATCCTGGTCTATTTTTTTGGTCTTCTGGTAAAGCGTCATAAGCTGCTTGAGCTTTTGCAACTTCTGCATCAACAATTGCTTGTGCTTCTGCTTTAGTTTTTTCAACTCCATTTTTCTCTGCAAGCCATAAAGCTCCTTTTTCATTATTTCCAATTACCCAAACATCACCTGGAAATCCTCTTAAGAAAAAGTTTCTTCTATCTTCTGCAGTAAAAAAACCTTTGCCTGTGTTTTCTGCTGTACCGTATATAAAAAGTGCCATATTTATGCTCCTTGGTTAGTTATTATAAGTCAATTTATTCATAATGTAAACTAACTTGTAGTTATAGTTTTGTAGTTATTTGCTGTTGTTTCGCCTGTGAATGCTTCTGTAGTTGCAACCCTAGTAGTTGTATAACCTCCTGAAGCTAAAGCTGAAGAACTTGTTCCCGCTTTCGATGAACCAATATCTCCTCTAGCAGTTCCCATATTTGCAGAAGTTGACCAAACAGATCCATCATATGAATATGAATAAGAAGATACCGCTGGATTATATCCAGCGAATCCTAGTGCTGCTGTAGAATTCCCTGATAATCCTAAACCGTTTGTTGCTCTTAATAAATTTCCACCCGCTGTCCAAGAAGTACCATTATAAGATTCAACATTTGAAAGAACAGTTGTTGTATATCCTCCTACTGCTAAACTTGCTGTTTGAGTTCCTAATCCTCTTACTCCATATCTTCCAGTGGATAAAGTTGCAGGTGAACTTGTCCAAGTAGATCCATTAAATGATTCAGTTACATTTGATCTTGTAGTGCTTGGACCATATCCTCCAGCACCTAATGCTGCAGTTTGAGTTCCACTTATTGCCATGTTAAATCTACCAGTATTTAAACTTCCACTTGTTGTCCAAGTTGTACCATCATATTTTTCTGTTGCAGTAGGTGAAGGATTTCCTCCAGCAGTAATAGCCGCTGTTTGAGTTCCTGATCCATCATATGCATATCTTCCTGTATTCATATTATTAACACTTGTCCAAGTAGAACCGTTATATTTTTCTGTTGCTACACTAGGTGTTCCACCTGGTGTACTTCCACCATATGCTAATCCTGCAGTTTGTGTACCAGCTCCTGCTAGATTAGCTCTTGCTGTATTTAAGTTTCCACCTGCTGCCCACGCTGCTCCTGTAATGACAGTTGATGCTACATTGTATTCTTCTGTTACGGCTGTTGCTGTTCCTGCTTCTCCTCCAAATGCTAACGCTGTTGTTTGAATTCCACAACCTGCTAAATAATTTCTTGCGGTTACCATATTTGAACTATTAGTCCAAACAGAACCATCATACAATTCAGTCACTGCTAAATTAGTTGTTGTTGTTCCACCAAAACCTAAACCAGCTGTTTGAGTACCAGCAGCTGCTGCTCCACGTCTTGCTGTATTTAAATTTCCGCTTGCTGTCCAAGTAGTACCATTATAAGATTCTGTATTTGCAACATTTGTTGTTGTATATCCTCCAAACCCTAAAGCTGCAGTTTGTGTTCCTAAACCTCCTAAAGCATTTCTTGCTGTATTCATATTTCCACCTGCTGTCCAAGTAGTTCCATTAAATAATTCTGTTGAATTTGATTTACCACTAGGTAATTGACCACCAAATCCTAAACCTGCAGTTTGAGTTCCTGCTCCTCCTAAAGTATTTCTAGCTGTTGCCATGTTTCCACTAGAAGTCCAAGTTGATCCATTAAATTTTTCTGTAGCTGTTGTTCTTCCTGGAATTGCACTAGAATAACCACCAAATCCTAAAGCAGCAGTTTGAGTACCTACACCTGCTAAACCAGATCTACCTGTATTCATAGCACCACTAGTTGCCCATCCAGATCCATTATATTTTTCTGTTGATGTTGAATTTCCACTTCCACCAAATCCTAAACCTACTGTTTGAGTGCCAGCTCCTCCTAAAACATATCTTGCTGTAAGTAAAGGTGATCCGCTACTCCATGCAGCTGATGCTACTACACTCTTAAACGTTCCCGAAGTGGTATTATACCAAATTTGTCCTTCAGCATCGGATGTAGGATCGGATGCTAGGTTTAATACATATTTACCAAAAATTTCTTTGTATGTTGTCATGTTATGATGTTGTTATTTTTTTAACTGCTAGACCACTTGGTCCTGTATATTCTTCTGTTGTATTACCATTTCCAGTTGGTGTTGGATTTGCGCCAGCAGAAAGTCCAAGAGCTTGTGTTCCTATTGATCCTCTAAAAAAATTTTTAGCTGTACTTAAACTACCGCCATTTATCCAAGTTGATCCATTAAATTCTTCAGTTGCTGTTAAACCATCTCCACCAAAAGCTAAAGCAGAAGTTTGAGTTCCACCACCACCAGCAGTTCTTGCTGTATTTAAACTTCCAGTTGCTGTCCAAGATGAACCGTTGTATTTAAAAGTATCTCCAGTTGCTGCACCACCATAAGTAGATGATCCACCAAAAATTAAACCTGATGTTTGAGTACCTGAAGTTCCAGTTCCGCTTCTAGAAGTAGGTAAAGCAGTAACCGTAGTCCAACTTGTTCCATTCCAAGATTCTACTGCACCATTAACATTTGGACTATTACCAAAATTATGTCCTCCTGCAACTATACCAGCAGTTTGAGTTCCAAATCCAGATCCAGATTGTGTTCTTGGTGTATTTAAAGAATTTACATTTGTCCAAGAAGTTCCATTAAAACTTTCAGTCATTGTTCCTGTAGTTGGATCAACACCACCAAAAGCAAGAGCTGCAGTTTGCGTACCACAACCAGATAAATATCTTCTTGATGTATTTAGTCCTGTTGGGTTTGCTGTCCAAGTAGTACCATCATATTTTTCTGTTGCATTTGAATTGACTACAGGACTTGCAGGGTTATTATTTCTACCTCCAAAAACTAAACCCGCTGTTTGAGTTCCTGCTTGAGCTCTACCGTAATATGAATTAACCATATTTCCTCCAGATGCCCAAGTTCCAGCTGTAAATTTATATCCTTTTAATACTCCAATAGTATTATTATACCAAATTTGTCCGCCTTCTGGATTTGTTGGATCTGATGATACTGACTGTATCGCTGTACCTCTGATCTCTTTAAAGGTTGTCATTTCAAACCTACCTTAATTATTCTGTAACAGCCAACCTTGTGTTGAATCCGCATATACAAGTGTAAATCCTGCTCTTTCTGTTGCCACCGTTAAATCTGTTGCTGAACCTTGGATTGGGTTACCATTTCTAGCTACTGTGAAATTATTAGTGTCAAACGTTCCTGCGTAATCAATGAATGATATAAAGTCACCTTGTATTGGAGAAGCTGGTAATGTACAAGTAATTGCATTACTAGATGTATTTACAAAATATCCATATTTAACTGTAGCGTTGAAAGTTGTTGAACTTGTAACTGCTTGCCATTGAGCTCCACCGGATACAGTTGCAAAAGATAAATTACCTGAACCATCCGTTTGAATAACTTGGTTTGCTGTTCCTGATGTTGTTGGTAAATTTAATGTAAATGATGTTCCAACAGTTGTTGAAGATCTTAAACCTATATATTCACCTCCTGCTGCATCTTGAAAACGTATTTCTGATCTAGTTAATAAATTTACTGTGCTTGAAAATACTGCATTCGTTACTGTAGAATTTACAGCTGTTAAATTTGTTACACTTTCAGTAGTTGAAGTTAAATTTAAAGCTGTTACAGTTTGCATAGCAACAGTCGTTCCATTAAATGTAAAATTAGTTGATCCAGCAAATACTCCACCATTATTATATT
>Ga0214917_10007963_pt1 | contig 10540 bp, 7 predicted proteins | sample LL_1208_BB_MetaG_FD_177983 | JGI IMG/M metagenome (GOLD analysis project Ga0214917, IMG submission 177983) | Freshwater microbial communities from Lake Lanier, Atlanta, Georgia, United States - LL_1208_BB | ecosystem: Environmental > Aquatic > Freshwater > Lake | place: USA: Georgia | collected...
CCACCGGCTCCAGCCGCGGCCGCCAGCCGGCAGGCATGCGCTGGGCCTCCATCTGCCACGCCCGCCGCAGGTCGATGCCGGCGGCCAGCGCGATCGCCAGCCGGCCGAGCATCTCGGCGACGAGCGGCGGCGGCATCTCCCGGCGGCTGACCATCTGCGGGAGTGTAGGGAACGCGGCGCCCGTGCGGCGACGGGACGCCCGCCGTTTCCGGCCGCCCCCGGGCGCCGGCCACCCTCTCTCCGCGTGCCTGCGGGCCGGCGGCTGGCCCCGCGGTCGGCATCTGCTAAAAACGCGTCATCCATCCGGCTGCATCCTCTCCCGCCCGACCGCCCCATGAATGCTCCGCAGGCCCACTGGCCGACCGTCGCGATCGTCGGCGTGGGACTCATCGGCGGCTCGATCGGCCTGGCGCTCAAGGCCCGCAAACTCGCCGATCGCGTGATCGGCGTGGGCCGATCGGCCGGCTCGCTGGCCGAGGCCCGCCGACTGGGGGCGATCGACGAGGCCGCCGCCGACCTCGACACCGCCGTCGCCGCGGCCGACCTCGTGGTGGTGGCCACCGGCGTGTCGTCGATCCCCGCACTCCTCGAACGGATCGATGCCGCGGTGCGGCCGGGCACGCTGCTCACCGATGCCGGCAGCACGAAGGCAGGAATCGTCGCGGCGTGGGAGAAGGGACGACGGGGCCGCGGCGGCACCGGGGGCGGACGGCGGGGCCGCTTCGTGGGCGGCCATCCGGTGGCGGGCAGCCATCGCCGCGGTCCGGCGGCCGCCGAGCCGCGGCTGTTCGAGGGCCGCGTCGCGATCGTCACGCCGGCCTCCGCGACGCCCCGCGCCGACACCGAGGCGATCGGCCGCTTCTGGGCGTCCCTCGGCGCGACCGTCCACACGATGCCGCCCCGTGAACACGACCGCATCCTCGCCATGACCAGCCACGCGCCGCACGTGCTGGCCGCGGCCATCGCCGCCGCCACGCCGGCGGCCGCCCGGCGGTTCACCGCGGGAGGCTGGCGGGACACCACGCGGATCGCCGCGGGCGACCCGGAACTCTGGGCCGACATCCTGCTCGACAACGCCGCCCCGGTGGCCACGGCGCTCGAGCGGATCGCCACGCTCACCAGCCGCTTCCGCGCGGCCCTGGAGTCGGGGGACCGGCGGCGGCTGGTGTCATTGCTCACGCGTGCCAAGGAAGACCGCGATGCTGTGGGAAGTTGACGTTCATCTCCGCGACCCCGCCGCCGACCACGCCGCCCGCGCGGTGGTCGGCGGAGGCTCCGAACTGGGCATCGTCGGCTGCACGGCCGCCCGTGTCGCGGCGGGCTGGCTGATCGAGGGCGACCTGTCGCGGGCCGACGTGGAACGCATCGCCACGGCGCTGCTCACCGATCCGGTGACGGAGGCCTGCACCGTCGCGGCGGCCGGCGACGCCGCGCTCACCGCACCGCTGGCCGCGGCCGGGACCGGTGCCGCGCTGCCGACCGTGCTCCACGTGCTGCCGCGGGCTGGCGTGACCGATCCCGCCGCCGAGACGGCGGTCGAGGCCTGCCGGCTGCTCGGCCTGCGGCCCACGGCCATCCGCAGCGTGCGGAAGTACTGGCTGCCCCCCCTCGGTGCCGCAGAGGCCGACCGCCTCGCGTGGAAGCTGTTGGCCAGCGAGGCGATCCACGACGTGGTGATCGGTCCGCTCCCGCTCCGCACGCTCGCCGGCGGCCGCACGTGGACGTTCTCCCAGGAGGCGGTGCCGCTGGCGGGGCTCGACGACGCCGCCCTCGACACCCTCAGCCGCGGCCGGTGCCTGGCGTTGTCGGCCGCCGAACTGCGGGCGGTCCGCGACCACTTCCAGTCGCTCGGCCGCGAACCCTGGGAGATCGAGCTGGAAACGATCGCCCAGACGTGGAGCGAGCACTGCTGCCACAAGACGCTGGGAAGTCCGATCGATCACGTCGGCCCCGCGGGCGCGGTTCGGTACGACAACCTGCTCAAGGAGACGGTGTTCGCCGCGACCCGCGAGGTGCGGCGGCGGCTCGGCGGCGACGACTGGTGCGTCAGCGTGTTCCGCGACAACTCCGGCGTCGTCCGCTTCGACGGCGACCACGACATCTGCGTGAAGGTGGAGACGCACAACCATCCGTCGGCGATCGAGCCCTACGGCGGCGCCGCCACGGGCCTCGGCGGCGTGATCCGCGACGTGCTGGGCACGGGCCTGGGCGCCCGGCCGATCGCCAACCTCGACGTGTTCTGCGTGGGGCGTCCCGACACGTCCGCCGCCGACCTGCCCCCCGGCGTGATCCATCCCCGCCGGCTGCTCGCGGGCGTGGTGGCCGGAGTCCGCGACTACGGCAACCGCATGGGCATCCCCACCATCGCCGGTGCCGTCGCCTTCGACCCCGGCTACGTCGGCAATCCGCTCGTGTTCTGCGGCACGGTGGGCATCATGCCGCGGAACACCGCCGACGCGGCCGTGCAGGCGGGCGACCTGGTGGTGGTGGCGGGCGGACGGACCGGCCGCGACGGCATCCATGGCGCCACCTTCTCGAGCGTGGAACTGTCGAGCGCGAGCGAGAGCCAGTCCGGCGGCTCGGTGCAGATCGGCCACGCGATCCACGAGAAGATGCTCGCCGACTTCGTCCTGGAGGCCTCGCGTCAGCGGCTGTTCCACGCGATCACCGACTGCGGCGCGGGGGGGCTCTCCAGCGCCGTCGGCGAGATGGCCGCCACGCTGGGCGCGGAGGTCGACCTCGACCGCGTGCCGCTGAAGTACGAGGGCCTGTCCGCCACCGAGGCATGGATCTCGGAGGCGCAGGAGCGGATGGTGCTCGCCGTGGCCCCCGGTGACTGGGAGCGGCTCGCGCGGATCGCGGCCGACGAGGGGGTGGAGGCGACCGCCATCGGCACCTTCACGGGCACGGGGAGGCTGCTGCTCCGCTGGCAGGGCCGCACGGCGGGCGAACTCGACTGCCATTTCCTGCACGAGGGCCGACCGCGGCGCCGGCTCGCCTCGCGGTACGCACCGCCGGCCGTCGCCCCGCCGACGTGGACGGCAGGCGCCGACGCGACGCTCGCCGCCTGCCTGCTCGACCTGCTCGGCACGCCCGACATCGCCAGCAAGGAATGGATCATCCGGCAGTACGATCACGAGGTGCAGGGCGGAAGCGTCGTGAAGCCGCTGCTCGGGCCGGGCGCCGGCCCCGCGGATGGCACGGTGGTCCGCGGCGTGCTCGGCCGCGACCGCGGCATCGTGCTGGGCGTGGGCCTGCGGCACCGGCTGGGCCGCCTCGATCCCTACCAGATGGCGGCCGGCGCGATCGTCGAGGCCATCGCCAACTGCCTCGCCACGGGCGCCGACCCCGCGCGGATCGCCCTGCTCGACAACTTCTGCTGGGGGGACTGCCGCCGCGAGGAGTCGCTCGGCACGCTCGTGGAAGCCTGCCGCGCCTGCCACGACATGGCGGTCGCCTTCGCCGCCCCCTTCGTGAGCGGCAAGGACAGCCTCAACAACGTGTTCGCGTGGACCGACGCGGCGGGCACGCCGCACGAGCGGTCGATTCCCCCGACCCTGCTCGCCACGGCGCTGGGGCAAGTGCCCGACGTCCGGCGGGTGGTCACGCCCGATCTGAAGCGGTGCGGCAATCGGCTGGCGGTCGTGGGCGGATCGGGCGACGACCTCGCCGGCAGCCAGCTGGCGCTCGTCGGACGCGTCGACGGCGGCCGGGTGCCGCGGGTCGACGTGGACGCCTGCCGCCGCGTGTTCGCGGCCGTGGCCGCGGCGCAGCGGGACGGGCTCGTGGCCGCCTGCCACGACTGCTCCGACGGCGGCATCGTGGTCGCCGTCGCGGAGATGGCGATCGCCGGGGGGCTGGGGGCGCGGATCGCCCTGGCCGACGTCCCCTTCACGGCCGCCGCCGACGGCCCCGCGGACCATCCGCCGTACCGCGACCTCACGATCGCTTTCACCGAGACGCCGGGCCGCTTCCTCTGCGAGGTGCCCGCCGCCGCCGCCGCCCGGTTCGCGGCGGTGATGCGGGCTGGCGACGGGGGCTCGGGCGTGCCGTGGGCGTGGCTGGGGGATGTCATTCCCGGTGAGTCGCTCGAGATCGTGGCGACCGGCGGCGCGGTCACGGCGCTGCCCGTAACGCGGCTGGCACGGGCCTGGCGGGGAGGAACCTGACGATGCTCGCACCGCGCAGCCTCATCCTGCGTGCCCCCGGCACGAACTGCGACCACGAGACGGCCCACGCCTTCGAGCGGGCCGGCGCCATCGCCCGGCGGGTGCACGTGCGGGCGCTGGCCCAGAGGCCGGCGCTCGTCGACGACTACCAGATCCTCTGCATCCCCGGCGGCTTCTCCTACGGCGACGACATCGCCAGCGGCCGCATCTTCGCGCTGGAACTCCGGACGCGGCTGGCCGACACGCTGCGCGGGTTCCGCGACCGCGGCGGCCTGATCCTCGGCATCTGCAACGGCTTCCAGGTGCTGCTGCAGACGGGCCTGCTGCTGGCCGACCCGGCCACGGGCGCCGCCCGCGCCAGCCTCGCCCACAACGAGTCGGGGCTGTTCACCGACCGCTGGGTGCCGCTGCGGGCCACGCCGGGACGCTGCGTGTTCCTGCAGGGCATGGATCGATTCGAGCTGCCCGTGGCCCATGGCGAGGGACGGTTCGTCACCCGGTCCTCCGCCGACTTCGCCGCGTTCGAGGCCGCGGGCCAGCTGGTGCTGCGGTACGACGCCACCGCGGCGGGCGGCACCGCCAATCCCAACGGCGCGGAGGGAGACGTCGCGGGCGCGTGCGACGAGACCGGCCGCATCTTCGGCCTCATGCCGCATCCGGAACGGTTCATCGACGCCGTGCAGCATCCGGCATGGAACGGCCACCTCGACCCCGGCTCCGCCGGTGCGGGGCTGCCGCTGTTCGCGAACGCCATCCGGGCGGTTTCTTCCTAGGGGGGCCGGCCGGGCCAACGGCCGGCACGCGGCCCCCGCACGCCGTTGACGTGCGACGCGGGTCCGCCTACCCTCCCCGCCCTCGCCAGAGCTCTCGTCGCGGATCACCGCCCCCATGTTCGACCGGGTGCTACGGAAGGCCGCCGGCCGCGTCTGCCTCTCCCTGCTCGTCGCGGGCGGGTGCCGGGGGCCGCTGCACACCGAACTGGCGGCGGTGCCGGCGGCGTCCGCCCAGCGGCCGCGGGTGGCCCCGAAGACGATCCAGCTGGAACTCGTGTTCGTGCGTCACGACGACCACGATGCCCTGCTGCGCGAGGAGTTCTGGCAGTTCGTCGACGAGCAGGTGTTCGACGAGCCGCTCCGCCGCCGGCTCCATGCCAACGGCCTGCGGGCCGGCGTGGTGACGTCCCGCCTGCCGCCGCACCTCTCCGAACGGTTCCTGCCGACCGCTGTTTCCCCGGGCGAAACGCTCCCCGCCGCGCTCCCCGACAACCCCGCGCTCGTGCGGCACGTGCTCAACCTGCTGCCCGGCCGGGGCAGCGACGTGCTGGCGGCGACCGGGCTCGATGAACTGGTGATGCTCGAACACGACGGCGACGGTGTGCATGGCAGGACCTACCGCGACGCGAGCACGCTGTTCACGCTCCGCTCGTGGCCCGCCGCCGACGGCCGTGTGCGGCTGCAGGTGGCCCCGACGATCAAGCATGGTCCGATGGAGCGTGCCTGGGTGGGTGAGGAGGGAATGTTCCGGCTGGAGACGGGCCAGCGGCGCGACGTGCTCGACGGCCTGCGGTTCGAGGCGGTCGTGCCCACCGGGTCGATGCTCGTCGTGGGCTGCGCCGGCGAGGCGGCCGCGACGCCGGGCGACGCCCTGCTGCGGGACCGGCATGGCAGTCGGTCGGGGCAGCGACTGCTGGCGATCCGCCCGGTACCCCTTGCGCAGACCAACGACCCGCTCTTCGCCGCCACGGAGTCCGCGCCGGCCGGGGAGAGCGTGACCGGGGCTGAAGACACGCCCCTGGGCAGGCCGTAAGGAGGGCCGACTGGCGAAGTCGGCGAAGGGGCGGCGGCCGATCCCGCCCGTGAAGCTGCGGTGTCTCGGGAAGTGGCGACCGTTCCGCGGTGCCGGGTGTACGGCCCCGGTCGACCGTGCCGATGGCACCTGCTGAAGAGCGGAGGTCTCCGCGACCGCCGCGACTCTGCACCGACGAAAGAAGCCACCATGCGCACCGTCCAGCCCCAGCACGCTCCCGCGAACCGATCGCACCGGCCCCGCGCCGTCACGGTGTTCGCGGCCGCCTTCGTCGCCGGAGCCGCGGCAGCCGTGGGGGTCAATCGCACGCTCGACGTGCGGATGGCGCAGTCGAAGCCGCGGGTGGAGAGCGAGGCGATCTTCGTGGCGCTGCGGTCGCTGCCGCAAGGCGCGCCGGTGACGGTGTGGGACGTCGCGCTGCGGGACTGGCCGAAGGCGATGATGCCCACCACGGCCCTGCGGGCGAGCGATACCTTCAGCGGGAAGATCCTCAAGCACCCGCTGCGCGAAGGGCAGCCACTGCTGTCGATCCAACTCGTGCCGCCGACGCACGAACCGCAGCCGTTCGCCGACCCCGCGACGCCACCGCCACCGGCCGACTACACGGCCGTGAGCACGCCCGCCCAGAAGGCGATCGACGGCGACCTGTGGGCGCCGGCCGAGCCGGTGAAGGCCCCGAAGGCCGCGCCGCAGACGGTCACCACCGCGCCGGTCACGACCACGCCTGCCCCCGCGGCCCCCGCCCCTGCGACGACCACCGGCACGAAGCAGCCGGTCGAGGTCGTCCCGCCCGTGGCCACGGTCGCCCCGCAGGCGGCTGAAGCCAGCCCGCCGGCGGCCGTCGTCCCGCCGGCGATCGATGCGCTGGCCGAGTCGGCCGCGATCGCCGCCACCCGCGACCTCACGATCATCCCCGACGCCGTCGCCGACGGAACCTCGACCGATGCGCCGGTGCGGACGCAGCCGACCGAGGCCGTCTCCACGGCCGACAACCCCGCGACGGACGTGGCGTCACAGATTCCGGCGTCCGCCGGAGAGCCCACTCCGGCGGGCGAGCCCACCCCCGCCGACGAACCGGTGGCCGCCACGGACACGCCCGAGCCGACGGTCGCATCGGTGTTGACCACGCCAGCCGCGACGCCGCCGGCGGATGCGGGCACCGAGACCGACGCCCAGCCCGCTCCGCAGCCGTTCGAAGGGTCGGCAGCCCCCTCCACGGCGGCTGCGGCGCCGCCACGCAGCCAGCACGCCCGCTATCTGGTCGTGCCAGAGCGGATCGCCGCGCAGGCCGATGCGTCGTTCGCCGGGCGTCCGGCGCAGCCGCAGCCCGCGACCGCCGCCACGACCCGCGCGGCCGAGACCACGGTGCGGCCGCTCCCGGCGCCGGCCACCACGGCCGGCGGCGACGGCGGACGGTCGCCGAAGAAGCAGGCGAGGGGCGCCCCGGAGGCGGTGCCGCAGCGGCAGGGCCGGCAGCCCGCCCAAGTCCCACAGCAGGGCGGCCCGACCTCCACGTCGCCCCGGCTCGGAGCCACGTGGTTCCCGACGCTCTCCGCTGGCATCGATACCATCGAGGGCCGGTTGCGCCGCGACCCCGCCGCCCAGCAGCCCGCCGCCCAGGATCCGCGGCCGTCCGTGCCGCCGCGGTGAACGGCCGGAAGGCGACGGTCTCCCGGTTTGCCACGTAGCGGGCGTCAGGGCCGCGGCGCGAGGAACGCGAGCAGGCCCGACACCACGGCGGCGGCGGCACCGAGTCCGCCGATGACCTGCAGCACGCGGGCCATGCCCGTGGCGAAGAGCGCCTGCCGCTGCAGCAGGCGTTCCTGCGGAGCCATGCCGCGATTCACCTCGGCCGTCGAGAACTCCTCGAGCGCCCGGTAGAGCGACGTATCGTCGGCGGCGTGGATTTGCGCGCGGACCGCCGGAAGATCGAACGCGGAGCGGGGTGACGAGCCCACCACGGCGGCGGTGCCCCACGCCACCGCCGCGCAGAGGACACCGGCCAGGGCCGTGGCATGCCGCCACGACCACTTCTGCGGCTGCGGCCGCATGTCCTCGGGCTTCACCGGGAGCCGGCCCAGATCCCGGAATGTCGGCACCTCGTTGCGGGTGCCGCACGAGCCGCAATCGACGTGGCCCCCGGCCTGCCCGGCCACGACCTCCAGGTCGCCGGCGCACTGGCTGCACGGCAGCAGAAAGGTCTTCTTCGTCCCCGTCATGAACGCGATCCCACCGAGGCCGCACGGCCGGGGCACGCAGAGCTTCTCCGGCCGTTTTCTTTTACCATTTCAAGCTGTCCACCCGCAGCGGGCGGGCCAGTTCCCTGAAAAATTTGCTGGCTTTTCTCCCGTGGCAGGGGCATAATCTTGAGCCCTCCGGAAGCCCTGCCCGTCATGAGACACGCCATCGTCGCAGCCCCCGGAGACCCGACGCAGCATACCCAACCTGCCGGCGGGCTTGCCGAGCCCACCCAGACGATGCCCCTTCGTCCCCGGCGGGGGGATGTGCGCGGAGGCGAACGCGGCGGGCATGAGCCGACGACGCCGCGGCGGACGCCGCAGAACGAGCCGGCGGACATCGGCCGTGGCGATCCGGCCGCGGTCGCTGGATTTTGCCGACCCTTGAATCACACTCGCGACACTTCGAATGATGCACCGTCAGGCTGGGCGGAACGACGCCGCCAGGCTTGCCGGCGATGGGCGATGCCGATCGACGACTGATCACCGGGCCGTGATCGTGCCGGAACGAGATCGAGCCCGCCCCTGCCCGCTGCTTTCCCGACCCTGCCTGCCGGATTCCTGACCGACGACCGCGGATCGATCCACGAAGGAGCTTTGCCTTGTACGACTCGCTGCTGGATGAACTCGAGGACGACGTTGTCTCCAATCCCCAGGAAGTCGAGGAACTCGCCGACAAGGTCGTCGATGCCGAGGAGGCCGATGCCGACCTGCTCGTCGACGAAAACGACGCCACGGTGATCCCGGAAGGCGAACTGGAGGCGGAGGCCGATGCCGAGGTCGAGGGCAACGGCGAGGGGGACGACGTCCTCATCGAGCAGGTCGAGAACTGGTCGGACGACCCGGTGCGGATGTACCTGACGCAGATGGGCGAGATCCCGCTGCTGACGAGGGCGCAGGAGATCTACCTGGCCCGGCAGATCGAGACGACCCGCGCGCAGTTCCGCGCGAAACTGCTGGAGTGCGAGTACGTCTGCCAGCAGGCGTTCAAGGTGTTGTCGCGCGTGCATCGTGGCGAGTTGCCCTTCGACCGCACGGTGCAGGTTTCGGTGACCGACCGGCTGGAGAAGGAACAGATCCTCGGCCGCCTGCCGCACAACCTGCGGACGCTCGAGGTGCTCCTCCGGCAGAACCGGGCCGACTACCGGATCTCGCTCTCGAAGAAGCGCAGGATGTCGGAGCGGCGCGAGGCCTGGGCCCGCCTGGGCCACCGGCGCCGCCGCTGCGTGCGGCTGGTGGAGGAACTCGGGCTGCGGACGCAGCGGATCGAGTCGATGATCCCGACGCTCGAGAACTTCGTCGTGCGTCTGAAGGAACTCCGCACCAAGATCGACGCCCACCGGCGGACGAAGCAGCCGCCGGCCGGCCGGCAGAAGCTGGTGGACGAATACCGGGCGATCCTCAAGGCCTGCCAGGAGACGCCCCGCAGCCTCAAGCGGCGGATGGACGAGATCCGCGAGATCTACGCCCGCTACCAGAAGGCCAAGCGGGGCCTGTCGGAGGGCAACCTGCGGCTGGTCGTGTCGATCGCCAAGAAGTACCGCAACCGGGGTCTGTCGTTCCTCGACCTCATCCAGGAGGGCAACGCCGGCCTGATGCGCGCGGTGGACAAGTTCGAGTACCGCCGCGGCTTCAAGTTCTGCACGTACGCCACCTGGTGGATCCGGCAGGCCATCACCCGTGCCGTGGCCGACCAGAGCCGCACGATCCGCATCCCCGTGCACATGGTGGAGACGATGTCCCGCGTGCGGAACGTCGCCCGCCAGCTGCTCCAGGAATACGGCCGCGAGCCGACGATCGAGGAGATCGCCGCCCGGGCCGGCACGCCGGTGGACGAGACGCGTCGGGTGACGGCCATGAGCCGCTACCCGATCAGCCTCGATCGGCCGGTCGGCAACAGCGAGGACAGCCACTTCGGCGACCTGCTGCCCGACGTCGGGGCCGAGAATCCGGCCGTCGGCGCCGCGCAGGAGATGCTCCGCAACCGGATCGCCAAGGTGCTCAAGTCGCTCAGCTACCGGGAGCGTGAGATCATCAAGCTGCGGTACGGCCTGGGCGACGGGTACAGCTACACGCTCGAAGAGGTGGGCCACATCTTCAAGGTGACCCGCGAGCGGATCCGGCAGATCGAGGCGAAGGCCGTCCGCAAGCTGCAGGCCCCGGCCCGCAGCGAGGAACTCTCCGGGTTCCTCGACTGACGGGATACCTCACCGGTCGGCACCCCTCGCATCCTGCCAGCGCCCCCGTTCCCCGGTCCGCGCACACCACGAGGCGGAGGGGTCGGCGAACGCTCGAGGAGCTTTGGGCCACGCTGGATACATGTGGCCC